>ERZ773242.2361-NODE-2361-length-15770-cov-6.813427_pt1 | contig 15770 bp, 8 predicted proteins | sample MGYA00511077_ERZ773242 | MGnify/ENA primary metagenome ERZ773242 (study PRJEB29015, sample SAMEA2737754) | human gut metagenome | biome: human gut; feature: human-associated habitat; material: faeces | place: China | collected 2012 ... | reverse complement strand
GTATGCTTATCCGACTGGGACTTGCAGAATGGTTTGTTGCAAATAATGTCACGATCATGAAAGCGTTTTTTACTTCCATAGGAAATCTGGTAGGACTTATATCTGCCGGGACAACGACACAGCTTGCTATTGACAGTACACAGGCAGATATCATTAAGGAACTTGGATTTGGTGAAAGTCTAGTAATGCTGATACTTACAGCATTGCTTGCAATCATCATTATTATCTGTGGATTCTTTATCATCTACACAGTGTATTTCAGGTTCTTAAAGATACTGATTATTGTGCCGCTTGGTGCGATTGCATGCTCCACAATGGCAGGAAACAGAATGGTCAGTCATACAATGGCTACCTACTGCAAATATTTTCTTTCGTGTGTATTCGAGGCAGTAACGATGGCACTTGCAATTGTGGTATGTAATGCATTTATCAATGCAGGACTTCCGGCATTTACAGGAAGTTACGCTGACTGGGCACAGACGCTTATTTATTTGTGTGAAATGACATTTACGATAGCAATGACTGTTGGAAGTGTGAAGGGTGCACAGACACTTACAAGCAAGGCATTTGGATTATAGAAGGAGGCAGAAATGGATAATGAAAAGAAACAGGTTACTTATAATTCAAGCATAACCGGAGAAACGCAGGTGACATTTGATATCCAGCAGTATATGAATAACAGGGCAATGTTTATCGGTCTTATGTGTAATGAAGATGGATATGAGGAGCCTTTTGGGGATGTGACTGTGAATTTGTCGGTTGCAGCACCAAATTACTGCGGATATCTGAATGTGAATGACATGCCGGATATTGAAAAGTTTATTACAGACAATGACATTGGAGAGTTTACAGGATTCACGCAAAGGAGTGGTTTCTGCGAATATCCGCTTTATCTGTTCAATGTAGATAAGCTTAGAGAACTGTGTCCGGATGGAATGGATAAGTATGAGGCGAATATTGGAATGACAAGAAAGCCGGAGACAAAGGATTTATCAAGATAGGAGGCAGGGACAATGGTAATCGAAGTAAACAAGGATATTGACCGCTATCAGGAATCGGTTGCGATGGGACTTACTGCAAGGCAGCTTATATTTTCCATTGCAAGCGTAGTGGTCGGTGGCGGTATCGTCCTTCTTCTTTACAAGTATATCGGTCTTACGGGTTCTGCTTATGTGGCAATTCCCTGTGTGGCACCGATTGCACTTGGTGGTTTCTATTCCTTTAATGGGATGAATTTCTACGAGTATATGGGAAAGAAACTGCATTTTATGTTTGGCAACAGGGCACTTACTTATGTGTCAACAGAGGGAGAGCCTGCAATAAAGCAGTTAGAAGCAGAGCAGAATGAACAGGTAAAGAAGAAAGGCAGAAAGGCTGAACCGGAGACTGTAACAGCTGATTCGGCTGTAAAGAAGCAGGAGGAGTTTGAAGCAATGAAGAAAAAGACGAGAAACATGCTGCTTGGACTTGTCGCAGTCATTGTGGCGGCAGCAGCTGGTATTGCAGCATATAAGGCAATGCATTAGAAATAAATAGTATCTGACCGCAAGGTCGGGAACACAGCCCGCAGGGTGAAGTTCCCGGCGGGCTTTCATTATAAGAAAGCGAGGTTAGAGACATGGGTTTATTTACAGACGGATTTAAGTTATTAAAGAAGGCGAGTGAGCCTTTGTATAAGACACCTAAATCCATTCAGGAAACCATAGAGATTATGGCGGTGGCTGAAAACGGCATTTTTGAAGTAAGCAAAAATAAGTATTCCAAATGCTACCGCTTTCAGGACATCAATTACACGACAGCAACCGAGGATGAGCAGATCGGTATTTTCGAGAGATACTGTAAGTTCTTAAATTCGCTGGACTGTAATTATAAGATTACGATCAACAATAAGAACAAAAACATGGATGAACTCCGTGACAAGGTTCTGATTGCTGAGAAAAACGATGGCTTCAATAATTACCGCAGAATCTACAATGACATCATTGAGGAGAAGATTATTGAGGGCAGACAGGGGATTGAGCAGGAGAGATACCTGACAATCACGATTGAGAGAAAGAACTTCGAGGAGGCAAAGGCACAGTTTGCAACCCTTGAGGCAACGATACACAAGGCTTTCATTGAGCTTGGTGCGGAGATTGTACCACTTAATGGCAATGAGAGACTGAAAGTGCTCTATGACTATTATCATCTTGGAGATGAGGGCAGCTTTGATTTTGATATCAAAAAGGCAAAGAAGGTCGGGGCAGATTTTAGAAATGATCTGTGCAATGGGATGGTGAAATATTTCCCAGACCATTTTGAGGATGAGAGTAAATTCTGCAAGGCACTTTTTATCAAAAAGTATCCGAGCAGTTTGTCAGACAGATTCATCAATGAGATTACTTCCCTTCCGGTTCATTCCATCACGAGCATTGATGTGGTGCCTGTTCCCAAGGATCTGACAACAAAGGTGCTTCAGAAGAAATACCTTGGTATTGAGTCGGATATCATTAAGCAGCAGAGAGTCCGTAATAAGAATAACGATTTTTCTACGGAAATCTCATATGCCAAGAGAACGGAGAAAAAGGAGATTGAGGAAATCATGGATGATGTCCGTGAGAATGACCAGTGCCTTTTCTTTGTGGGAGTAACCATTATTCTTATGGCAGAAAGCAAGAAGGAGCTTGAGAGTGTATGTGAGACAGTAGAGACTATCGGAAAGCGTAACAGCTGCACGATTGATACACACTACTTAAAGCAGAGGGAAGCACTCAACACAGCACTTCCGATTGGTGTAAGACAGGTGGAGACAATGCGTACCCTTCTTACCCAGTCACTTGCGGTGCTTATGCCATTTAATGTGCAGGAATTAAATGACAGCACAGGAAACTATTATGGCATCAACCAGATCAGCAAGAATGTGAATATCGGCAACAGAAAGAAGCTCATCAACGGAAATGGATTCGTATTCGGAGTGCCTGGTTCCGGTAAATCGTTCTTCTGTAAGATGGAAATGGGCAGCGTATTCTTGTCGGGTGATGATGAGATAATCGTCATAGATCCAATGAATGAGTACTTTGATATTGCAGAAACCTATGGCGGAACTGTAGTAAATATGTCTACTTATACGGATAACTATGTAAATCCGCTGGAGATGGATGTATGGAGCCTTGATCCAAATGATTCCAAGGGAATGGTAAGAGAAAAGGGCGAGTTCATGCTTGGTCTTTGTGAGCAGTGTATCGGGGACAGCTTAAATTCAAGACAGAAGTCAATCATCGACCGCTGTGTGAGAAAACTGTATATCGACATTGCAAGGAGCAAAGAGAAGTATATCCCGGTGATGAGTGATTTTTACGATATCCTTATGGCACAGCCGGAGGATGAGGCAAAGGACATTGCATTGTCACTAGAGCTTTTCGTAAATGGTTCACTTAATATCTTCAATCATCAGACAAATGTGGATGTGGATAACAGATTTACAGTATATGGCATCAGGGACTTAGGTACAGAGCTTAGTCCTATCACAATGCTTGTCATGATGGAGTCTATTCAGAACAGGATTGTTGAGAATGGCAAGAGAGGCAAGGCAACATGGCTCTATATTGATGAGTTCCATGTCCTGCTTAATTCGGAGTATTCTGCAAAATATCTGCAGCAGCTCTGGAAGAAGGTAAGAAAGCAGGGAGGTCTTTGTACCGGTATCACGCAGAATGTTGTCGATCTGTTGCAGAATTACACAGCAACCACAATGCTTGCAAACTCTGAGTTTGTGGCACTCTTAAAACAGGCGAATACAGACAGTTCCAAGATGGCGGAAGTTATCGGGGTATCAGAGGCACAGCTTAGATTCGTAACCAATACCGCATCGGGAATGGGACTTATCAAGTGTGGCTCTGTGGTGATTCCGTTTGATAATCAGATTAGCAAGGATACAGACCTTTACAGACTGTATAACACCAATATTCATGAGAAGATTGCAGAACAGAAGAAGTGTGAAATGCAGAACAATGTCGAATAATGCTGATAGAGGTCGCAATTTGCGACCTCAAAGCATAGCCATCCGGGAAGCTGGGTGGCTGTTTTGCATATTGAGTGAAAGAAGGTGAGAACATTGAAGATAAAGAAAGTGGATGACAAACCAATGGTCATTCACACCAAGGAGAAAGCCAAGATTCATGCCCACGAGCCAAAGGGTGCCAAGATTAAAGGCAGCAACATCTATACAGTAGAGAGAGGTCCTAAGACTATCGGTGCAAAGGTATCTGATGATAAAAAGAAGTCCTATCGCAAGAGTACCATTCATCAGTCAGAGTCGAAGAATAAAGGATTATCAAGATTTAAGCGAAACTATAGAGAATCAAACACTTCCATCAAGACCAAGAACACCAATCTTCACATTGCAGGAAGAACAGGTGCACTTGCAGCCGGGGCAGTAACGGAGCATGTGGAAGGTGGTCAGGAGGTATCGCAGGCAGCATATCTTGCATATGAAGCAAGCCGACCTGTTACCGGAACTGCTTCTAAGGGTGCAGCACTTTTCAGGAAAAAGGCGGCAGCCGAGGCAAAGAAGCGTATCAAGAAGGTAGATGCAGGAAAGAAGCTGGCAAAAAAGACAGCAAAGAAAGCTGCCAAAGATACTGCCAAAACCGTAGCTAAAGAGACGGCAAAAGAAACAGCCAAGACTACTGCCAAGGTTGCAACGAAAACTGCTACAAAGGCAGCTGCTACAGCGGCAGGAACAGCGGTTGCACCGGGAGTAGGAACTGCAATCGGCATGGTAGCCGGATATGCTGCAGGTGTGTCCATAGAGGTCAAGGATGAAAAGATGACCAACCGGAGCAGGAAGATAAAATTCTTTCTGGATAAGATGAAAGCACAGGAGAATCAGACAGACAGCGTGGCAAAGCTGGTAAAGGATCTGATTGTGCGAAAAGCGATTACCTGGGTAAAGGCAGCTGCACCGATTATCGGATTGGTGCTTTTATTACTTGTTCTTGTAGTTGCCATGATTGCGGTTCCGGTTATAGCGGTGATAGCAATCCTTTACAATTCTCCATTTGCTTTATTTCTGCCACCACTTGAATCAGGAGATACCGTGCAGACAGTAACGAGTGCTTATGTGCAGGAGTTTAACCGGGATGTGAATACGAAAGTGAATGAGCATACCGGATATGACCTTGGAGAGCTTGTATATGTGGATTATGAAGGTATGGAAGAAAACCCAAGCAATTACTATGACATCATGGCAGTCTATATGGTCAAGCATGGTGTCGGAGATACTGCAACAGTCATGAATGATACTTCAAAAGGCTGGCTGCAGGCAGTTGTAAATGATATGTGTTCATACACCACAAGCACAGGAACAAAGGATGTGGAAGAAACAGATGCAGACGGTAATGTAACTACTGTCACGAAGTCGGTTCTGTATGTGAATGTCACACTGAAATCGTACAGAGATATGATTTCGGTCTATGGATTTAATTCTGATCAGGTGGAAATGCTTGAGCAGATCATGAGTCCGGAGTTTATGGGACAGCTTGGATATGCCGGAAGCGGAAGTGGCGGCGGAGGCGGAAGTCCGGGAGTAAGCTCCATGACTGAGGATGAAATCAATGCCATCCTAAACGGAATTACAGACAGCAGGCAGAAAACAGTCTGCTCCTATGCACTTCACAGAGTTGGCTTCCCTTATAGTCAGGATTTAAGAGACAGCGGTAACTATTATGACTGCAGCTCCTTAGCCTATTATTCATGGAAGGATGCAGGCGTGGATATTAGTTACGGCGGTGCAACCACAGCGGCAGCGGAGGCACAGGGACTGGATGAAGCCGGAAAGACTGTCTCCTTTGATGAGTTACAGCCGGGAGACCTTATCTTTTACAGTTTTACAAGCAATGGAAGATATAAGAACATCAGCCATGTGGCAGTATATGTCGGAAATGGCAAGGTGGTAGAGGCACTTAATGAAAGTCTTGGTGTGGTCTACAGGGATGTGGCAAGCACAGGAAAGATTGTTGTGATAGGAAGACCATAACAGGAAATTTGCAGAGAGGGCATAGTCCCTCTCTGAGACTGGAGGTAAGAATGGATTTAAAAGATATGATACTGGTAACAGAAAACGACAGGGGAACAGAGACAAATATGCTGATGACTCTGGATGATTATAAGAGTTTTATAGCAGTTGATGATATGTCAGAGCTTGCAGAAAATTTGTTGCAGCTTGGAAGGACACTTGGTGAAGCAGATAACTTCGCAGAGTATTACAGGGCAGCAAATGTAACTGTATCTGCGAGATTCTGTCTGGATGATATTCAGCTGGGGCACTTTCTTCAGGGACTTTATAACGATTCCAAAGAATTTCGGTTTGATAAAGAAGCCAGTTCTTCTGAATGTGTTGCAAAGCTTAAGGAGATTGGAATGACCGATAAGGGCTGGGTGGATGATTTTAACCTGCATTATGAAAGTGTGGACAGATCATTTGAAAGGGGACAGACATTTCATAACTTCAATGACCATGATTACATGGTGCTTGAAGCATTATCACCAAGGAATCTTGTGGTGATGGATATGAAGTCAGGTTCCCTTACAATCGCCCTTGGTGCGACAGAGTATAAGCGTTATCCGAAGGATGAGAAGCCTACAAAGGACAATACCACAATCGGGGTATCGTGGGAGCATGGCATTTATCTAGGTTCCACACTTTCAACTACAAATTTCAAGGCATACAAGAGGGAGTATGGCACACCGGAAAAGATAGAGGATATCTATGATTACAGGGCAAAGCTAAAGCAGAAGTTCTATTTTTATCAGGATATGTCAAAGGATGATGATGTGCCAAAGAAACTGCAGAATGATTTCCTTCACCAGATGTATGAGGATTTCGGAACGATTGAAGAGGACTGTTTTTACGACAGGCTGGAAGATGGAAAGTACGATGAGGGCTTTAAGGAAAGACAGGTAAAGGAAGAAAAGTGCCGGTGATGAGATTTTTACAGGAGGCGATATCATATGGAACAGGAATTTGATGTTGAGATAAAAGAAGTGCTTTCACGAGTACAGAAAGTAAAGGCAGAGTCGCTTGACGATGCCATCAATAAGGCAATGGATATGTATTATGCAGAGCAGATAGTCCTTGGAGCAGAGGACATGAAGGGAGTTGATTTTGCACCTATCAGCGAAGGTCAGCTCCCTTCTTCATTAAAAGAAAACGGAGGAAAAGCAAGATGAAAAGTGATTCAACAACAGTAATTAAGAACATGGAGTTTTTAGTAAAGGAACTTCATAAGGAGTGGGACAGATCGGGTGCTTCTAAGGCATCCGTTATTATTTCCCTTGAGGAAGTAGATGGTATCAATGATAAGTTAAAAGAGATTATCTATCAGACACAGAAGTCAGTCGATGAGGATGAGCTGACCTTTAAACAGAGCATTGCAAAGTCCAAGGAGTGCTATGTGCTTCTTCGTGTGGTGCGTAAGATTGCAAAGAAAAAGGATAAATGCGAAAAACAGGCAATCGACAATGAATTTGCAATCGAGCTGGATAAGGATGAGTTAAAGCTCTTTAAGGGATTGTTTGCAGAGATGTTTAAGTAGAGGAGGACAAAGGTATGGGCGTTGATATGAAGGTCAAAGCGATATACGATTCTGAAATTGGTAACATCACCAGATCAGAAAAGAACTGGAAGGATGTGTTAAAGGTCGCAGGTCAGTTATACCGCTATGAATTTGACAATATCGTTATGGTAACAGCTCAGAGACCTCCGGAAAAAAGCACACTCATGGCAGATTATGATACCTGGAAAAAGGTGGGAAGATATGTAAAGCGTGGTGCGAAAGGCTGCGCCATCTTCCCGTCAAGGGCACTGAATCCACGCATGAGGTATATCTTTGATATCAGTGATACCGGAGGGAAGAATGTTAAGCTGACATGGGACCTTGAGGGAGAAAATCTTAAAGATTATGTGGATTTTCTCGTATCAGAAGGTCAGATTGAGCAGTACGATAACAGCGACAGGGAGTCTCTAAAAAATATATTAAAACAGTTTACAGGAACAGATGTTTGGCTTATAATAAAAGAAGAGTTCGGAGACCGAATGACCGAGCTTATGCAGCTATCAGGTAGTGTGATAAAGGAAGAAAGTAAGAAACGCAATGGCTTACAGCAGGAAATGGACATGGAGCAGCTTGTATATGCAAGTGTCATGTATGCTGTAGGGACGAGATGCGGATTTGACTTATCTGTGCAAGAACAGGATTTTAGTCAGATCGTAAATATCAAAGACGAAGAGATCATTTACCGTCTTGGTTCCATTGTATGCGATGTCTCCTGTAGTGTTCTTAGAGAATTTAGTCGTAACTTAAAGGCAATCGAGAGCGAAAGGAGAATTGGATATGTTAGAAGAAATGACTTACAAGGAAGTGGACGGACTGCTTTATCCGCAGATAGAGATGCCGGACGAGACGGAGGATCTCACGAAGCTGGGCAAATACGGAAGGATGGCGATGAACTATCTAAAGGAGAACGAGCCGGCAAGATACAAGACGCTGATGAGATTCGGGAAGATGTACGAGAAGATGTCAGCGGTAGAGGAGGAAGCGAACCAGCTGTACGACCAGCTGGAGATGCAGTATCTGGCGAAGCACAAGCCACAGAATCCGTCATCGACAATGGAGATGTGGAAGATAAGAGAGCAGGCGAAGATGCAGGCAGAGGAAGTGGTACTGAATCAGATAGTGATGCGATTCCACTAGAATCAGATGATACAGAACTGAATAGGGAACTTGATGAAATCAATTCATTGGGTGTTAGTAAGGAAGCCGAATATACACAGGCTTCCTTTTTTTTCGACCAGAATGGGCAGGCAAGCATTGGCACCATTCATACTGAGGACGAAAACAATAATCAGTTTATGCGTCAGTTCGAGCAGGACAGAAAAGCTGCATTAGCAGGTAAATACAATTACCTGAATCCCAAAAAGTCTGCAACAGTACCAAGTGAGTATATCAAACAGGTGCTTATGAGAGGTACAGGTTTTATCGGTGGCAAGGGCAGGGTATGCAAGATTTTTGAAACTGAGATTGATGCAGGAACCAGGGCAAAGCGTATCAAAGCAGAATATGGTCAGGGAGGTGCAGGCTGGCCGGTTGACGGACTGGGACTGCACGGATATGACACATTTCATGGGAATGGACTGCGTTTTCAGTGGCGAGATGAGGATGGAGAGGTTGAAGGATATGTTTCGTGGAAAGATATCGAAAAAGAGCTTGGTGTCCTTATTCTTACAGGGGAATACCAGCCTGAGACACCTCGTATTGATGAGCTTGCGATGGACGGACTCCGTGAGGATGATGAGGTCATTGATGCCGAATATCGGGAAGTGGAACCGGAAGAGGCAGAATCAGAGATTGATGATTATGCAATACCGGATGAGCCGGAGAGCTATGCTTCTAACAGAGATTATGTAAGTGCAAAAGGCATGACACCACAGGAAACTGCCGATGAAGACCGCATGGTAACACAGGCAGAATATGGTGCAGAGATAGAAGCTGAAACAACTGAAAAAGATCCATCAGAGCTTCAGTATATTACACCGATTGATTATGCCAAGCGTATTGCAGAGCTTGATGAAGACCTGCGTGATGCGGCGGAGATTCTTGTAACAGATTGCAGCTGCTACACTCCGTTTAGGGCATTCCTTATGGATGTGGTGCAGTCTGATTTTGCATTTATGCCCAATAAACTTGACCTTATCAGGGATATTGCATTAGGGACAGATAATGCAGAAAGAAAGGCATATTCCAACAATAAGTATGGTCTTGTGGAGTACTCAATCAGAAGCGGATATGTGAAGATCAGCTATAAGAACAGGAATGGTGTGCGTAAAGAAGGTGTTCTCGATTGGCGTGAGTTATATGAAATCTTATCTTATATGGTAAAACAGCCATTTTACTGCGGAGAAGACCAGAAGAAGTATTATCAGGAGACAAAGCAGAAGGCTGACAGGGATAAGATGAATCCGGTCTATAAGAGATTCTTTGATATCGAGGATAGTGTAAAAGCCAATCGTCTTGAAACCAGGGAAAGAGCAATAGCGAATGGCTGGGAAACCAAGATTGATGAGAATGGACATGTGGTTTCAGATGATGCAGTATCAGTATCTGTGGATGATATTCAGGCTGATACAGAATCACAGGAAACTGTAGATTTTACACCAAAGCAGGAACCAGTACAGCAAGTAGAAAGTCTTGAAAATGAGAAGAATGTTGCCGGGCAGACGAAACACAATTTCCACTATAACCTCTGGGAAATGGAAAAAGGCGGTGCTAAGACCAGATACCAGTGGAATATGGATGCAATCCGCACTTTAAAGCAGATTGAATCAGAGAACAGGCTTGCCACACCTGAGGAACAGAAAACTCTGTCGAAGTTTGTCGGATGGGGCGGACTGTCACAGGCATTTGATGAGAATAACGCAGGCTGGAGCAAAGAATATGCAGAGCTGAAAGACCTTTTATCTGATGAGGAATACAGTGCTGCAAGGGCAACAGTAAATAACGCCTTTTATACTTCACCGGAGATTGCCATGTGCATAAATTCGGCACTTGTCCAGTTTGGTTTCAGAGGCGGCAATGTATTAGAGCCATCTATGGGTATCGGTAACTTCTTTGGAAGTATGCCGGCACCAATGCAGAGAAGCAAGCTGTATGGGGTGGAGATTGACAGCATTTCAGGAAGAATTGCAAAGCAGCTTTATCAGAATGCCAATATCAGTATCACAGGATTTGAGAATACCACATATCCGGATAACTTCTTTGATGTGGTTGTCGGAAATGTGCCATTTGGTGATTATAAGGTATTTGATCCAAAGTACAACAAGTATAACTTCCGTATCCACGATTATTTTCTGGCAAAAGCACTTGATCAGGTAAGACCGGGAGGCATGGTTGCAGTAATCACCACAAAGGGAACACTTGATAAGGCAAATCCTACTATCCGAAAGTATCTGGCTGAAAGAGCAGAGCTTGTGGGAGCAGTAAGACTTCCGAATACTGCATTTAAAGATAATGCAGGAACCGAAGTGACAGCAGATATCCTGTTTTTGCAGAAGAGGGAGAGAAAGATTGATATTGAACCTGACTGGGTACACCTTGGTGTAACTGAGAATGGCATTGCAGTCAACTCTTATTTTGCAGAGCATCCGGAGATGATGCTTGGATCTATGGAATATGACACAAGGATTTACGGACAGGACAGCAGATATACAGTCTGTGTGAATAATGATGAGAACTTCAATATGTATGAGACTCTCAATAAGGCTATCGGTAATATCAAAGCCCAGATGACAGATTTTGAGAGAGTGGCAGATGAGGCGGAGCAGACGGAGGAAGTTATCCCGGCTGATCCGGATGTGAGAAACTACACTTACACATTTTTTGAAGGAAAACTCTATTACAGGGAAAATTCCGAGATGGTAAAAAAAGAAGTATCACAGACTGCCGAGGAGCGAATCCGAAGCCTTGATGAAATCAGACAGATAACAAGAGAGCTGATTGATATCCAGATGGATGGCTGCAGCGAGGAGGAGCTTTCTGATAAGCAGAGACTTCTTAATGTAAAATATGATGCCTTCGTAAAGCAGTATGGAGCCATTACTTCAAAAGCAAACAGAATAGCATTCAGGGATGACAGCGATTATCCACTTCTTTGCAGTCTTGAGGAAGTAAACGAAGATGGGGAGGTGAAAAAAGCGGATATGTTTTATAAGCAGACGATTAAGGCAAAGACAGTCATAGACAGAGTGGAGACCGCTGTGGAAGCATTAAATGTATCCGTCAATGAATTTGGATATGTAAATCTTGCCTATATGCTTTCTATCTATGAGCCGGATATTACAAATGCAAAGGAAGAACTTGCAGAAAAGTCCGGACAGACAGTGGATGAGATAACGCTAAGTGATGATGCATTAGCAGAGCTTAGAAGGGCAGTCCTTGTGGAAGAGCTGGACGGACTGGTTTTCCTAAATCCAGACCGCTACAACGAGAACAATCCCGACATCGGCTGGGAGACAGCAGACGAGTATCTTTCGGGAAATGTGAGAGACAAACTTCGTGTAGCAAAGGCTATGGCGGCTGATACAGACAATCCGCAGGCAGAAAGATTTGCAGGTAATGTGGCAGCACTTGAAAAGGTGCAGCCGGAATGGATTGAAGCCTCGGATATTGATGTAAAGATTGGTACGACATGGATTGAGTCGCTTGATTATGAGCAGTTTATCTATGAGCTTCTCAATACACCAAGAAGAGCAAGGGCAGTCAGAAGCCAGTTTTACAATACAGGCATTCAGGTACACTTAAATAAGATGAGCATGGAATGGTTCATCGAGAATAAGAGCATGGATAAGCATTCAGTGGCAGCTACTAAGACTTATGGTACAAGCCGCATGGATGCTTATTCTATTTTTGAGGATACGCTGAATCTTAAAACTGTAACAGTAAGGGACAGGATTGATGACGGTGATGGCAAATATCATTACGAAGTCAATAAGAATGAGACAATGCTTGCAAGGGAAAAGCAGAACATGATCAAGGAGAAGTTCAAGGAATGGCTGTTTGCAGAGCCGGAGCGAAGACAGAAATATGTGGAGTATTACAACGAGACATTCAATAACATCCGTCTGCGTGAGTATGACGGAAGTCACTTACAGTTTCCGGGAATGAATCCGGCGATTGAGTTAAAGCCACATCAGAAGAATGCGGTGGCAAGAATCCTTCTTGGAGGAAACACCCTGTTGGCACACTGCGTTGGTGCCGGAAAGTCCTTTGAGATGATGGCTGCCTGCATGGAGCAGAAGAGACTCGGACTTGCCAATAAGACGATCATGGTTGTTCCAAAGCCACTTATCGGTCAGACGGCATCAGAGTTTTTAAGGCTTTATCCGTCAGCAAATATCCTGGTTGCCACAGAGCGTGATTTTGAAAAGAGCCGCAGGAAGCAGTTCGTATCAAGGATTGCAACAGGTGACTATGACTGTATCATCATGTCGCACTCGCAGTTTGAAAAAATCCCGATCTCAGCAGAGAGAAAGGAAAGAATGCTCAATGAGCAGATTGATGAAATCAGCTATGCGATTGATGAGATGAAGGAGCGTAACGGGGAGCGTTGGACTGTAAAACAGATGGAAAGCCAGAAGAAAAAGCTGGAGGAGCAGCTGAAATCCTTATCAGATGAGAGCAGGAAGGATGACCTTATAACCTTTGAGGAACTTGGTGTGGACTCTATCATGGTTGACGAAGCGCACAATTTTAAGAACCTTGCGATTTTTTCCAAGATGAATAATGTGTCAGGTATCAGCAGCAGTGGAGCGAAGAAGTCAACGGATATGCAGCTTAAATGCCAGTATTTGTCTGAGATAAATGATGGCAGAGGCATTGTGTTTGCGACAGGTACGCCAATATCCAATACCATGTGTGAGATGTATGTCATGCAGCTTTACTTACAGAAAGCGGCACTTGAAGAGATGGGGATTTATCACTTTGATTCCTGGGCAGCGAACTTTGGTGAAGTGACAACAGCACTGGAGCTTACTGTAGAGGGAAGCGGTTTCCGTTTTAAAAGCAGATTCAATAAGTTTACGAATCTGCCGGAGCTTATGAATATCTTTCGTGAAGTAGCAGATGTGCAGACCGCAGACATGCTTGACCTTGATGTGCCGGCTCTTCGTGGCGGCAAGCCTATCATAGTGGAGTCAGAGCCTGACTGGTATGTAAAGCAGGTTATGGAAGACTTTGTTGTGAGGGCAGAGCGTATCAGAGGTGGTGGAGTTGATCCAAGTGTGGACAACTTCCTAAAGATTACTCATGAGGCAAGATTACTCGGAACAGATGCAAGGCTGATTGATAAGGACGCACCAAATAATCCAGATGGAAAGCTCAATAAGGTAGCGGAGAATGTATGGAAAGAATATGAGAAAGGAAATGCCAACGGTCATATAGGCTGCCAGCTTATTTTTTCGGATATCGGCACACCGGGACCGGATAAGGATTTTACCATCTACGATTATCTGAAGGAAACACTGATACAGTATGGTATTCCGGCAGAGGAGATAGCATTTATCCATGATGCAAAGACCGACGCACAGAGGGATGCACTATTTAAGGAAATGAGAACAGGTAAGAAAAAAGTGCTTATAGGTTCTACAGATAAATGTGGTACTGGCGTTAATGTTCAGACACATCTGGTTGCAATGCATCATGTGGACTGTCCTTGGAAGCCAAGCTCCATTGAACAGAGGGAAGGACGAGGCATCAGGCAGGGCAACGAAAATGAAGAGGTGGCAATCTATAGATATGTCACCAAAGGAACTTTTGATGCATACAACTGGTCGCTTGTTGAAAATAAGCAGCGATTCATCAGTCAGGTCATGACAAGCAAGGCTGTAAGCCGAAGCTGTGAGGATATCGATGAGGCAACACTTTCCTATGCAGAGATTAAAGCGGTTGCCACAGGCAATCCTTTAATCAAGGAAAAGATGGAGATTGACAATGATGTCCAGAGATTAAAGCTCTTAAAGGCATCCTATGACAATCAGAGATATGGCTTGCAGGATAACTTTATGATTAAGTACCCGAAGCTGATTAAGACAGCAACAGAAAAGCTTGCCAATGTAAGAGAGGATGTAAAGGCAAGGGATAAAGAACTGATTGATAATCCGGAATTTGCCATTACCATAGGCAAAGCAACCTACACAGAGCGTGTGGATGGAGGAACGATGATGCTTGAAGCAATCAGCAAATGTAAGACCGGAGAGACAACTGCAATCGGCAAGTTCCATGGATTTGAGCTGCTTGTGGAAAAGAACTTCCTTGGCATCAATTATATGGTGCTTCGTGGAAAGACTGAGTACAAGGCAGAACTTTCCACAAGTCCGGTCGGCAGCATGGTAAAGCTGGAAAACCTGTTCAATGGACTCCATGAGAACATTGATTTCTTAGAAAAGAAGATTGAGCAGTACCAGAATGACCTTGAAGCATCAAAGGCAGAGTATGACAAGCCATTTGCGTACAGCAAGGAACTGGAAGAAAAGCTGTCAAGGCAGTGTGAACTGAATGCCCAGCTTGACCTTGAGAACGCAAAGGCTGTGGATGCAGACCTGAGCGGACCGGAGGAAGAAAGAGAAGCTGATGACAGAATGGAATCTGCAGCAATTGTAGCAGAGGATAAAGGTGCTTATCCAGCCGACAGAGAGGGCAGAACACGATAGGAGAGTGAATAATATGAGCATAAGAAAAGTGGTCGCAGGACTACTGATTACAGCAGGGATTGCCATTATGGCAGTCCCTTTTTTCTGGTGTACAACCGGAGAGAGAAACACGAACCAGCTCATAAATGAATTTGAGCAGACATTGGAGGAGAAGCAGGATGAAAGGTCAGAGGTTGAGAAAGAGCAAACCACCGTTAGTAAAGAGGAGGAAGCCATTCTTAAAGAAGGCAGTGTCATCGGCATTATTGAGATACCGGGCATAGATATCAGATACCCGGTAATGGAAGAAACCGGAAGTGAAATGCTGAATGCCGGGACAGGGAACAATGCGTTTTGTTGTCAGGTGCAGATATAAGGAGGCGGCAGATGAATAAGAGATACCGACTGGGGGAGATAGAAGAAGCAGTATCGGAAATGGAGGAGCTGATCGACACTCAGGACGATATTGCAGAGATTGATGATGACTTTCAGATTGTCGTAAGCGGCTGGTCTGTGTATGTCGAAAGCCTGAATCTGACACTCAGACAGG
>ERZ773242.2359-NODE-2359-length-15792-cov-5.207981_pt1 | contig 15792 bp, 18 predicted proteins | sample MGYA00511077_ERZ773242 | MGnify/ENA primary metagenome ERZ773242 (study PRJEB29015, sample SAMEA2737754) | human gut metagenome | biome: human gut; feature: human-associated habitat; material: faeces | place: China | collected 2012 ... | reverse complement strand
CCCCTATGCGGTCAGCTTCGGCCCCGAGCATGTGGACCTGCCCCTGCCGGAGTTCGGCGGCCCGATGCACGGTGCCAACGAGGCGGCTCCCATCGACAAGCTGCTGGAGGCCGTGAAGATCTACATTCTGGCGCTGCTGCGTCTGGAAGAGATCGACTTCTGAGGGGATGCCCATGAAGATCCTGGTCATTGACGGGCAGGGCGGCGGTCTGGGCAAACAGCTGGTAGCGGCCCTGAGCGCCCGGTGCCCCCAGGCCCAGCTCACAGCCGTGGGCACCAACAGTCTGGCCGCCAGTGCCATGCGCAAGGCAGGCGCGGTGCGCACCGCCACCGGGGAGAACGCGGTGGTGGTCAACTGCCGCCACGCGGATATCATCGTGGGGCCCATCGGCATCGTGATCGCGGATGCCCTGCTGGGCGAGATCACCCCCGCCATGGCCGCTGCAGTGTGCCAAAGCGGGGCCAAGCGGGTGCTGATCCCGGTGAACCATTGCGACAACTACATCGTCGGCGTGCCGGAACAGCCCATCGGTGATCTGGTGGCCGCTGCAGTGCAGAAGGTGACTGACCTGTGCGGCGGCAGCTCCTGCTGACTTTAGAAAACTGAAACGACAACACCCGCCGGGTGGCTTCTGCAGCAGCAGAAGGCCCGGCGGGTGTTTTTGCGTTGATGGACGCTCAGATGAGGCTGTTGCCGTCGCCAAAGGCCATGGCGTCAAAATCGGGCGACACCGATACGGTGGACTTGGCCACGGCAAAGTAGTCGTCCAGGTCCGGTTCGGTGCCGTCGATGTCAAAAAAGATGATCCTGGGTTTGCGCATAGAAAAGCTCCTTTCAGGCTTGTGTGGGGGCGGCAGGCTGGGCGGTGCCTTCCCGCACCAGTGCAATGAATCCCTTCATCTGGGGGGTCAGCCATTTGTCCCGGTGGTAGAACAGCTGCCGGTGCATCTCCACCCGGCAGTCCGGTACGTTCAGCCGGGCCAGTGTCCCGGCGGCCAGTGCGGCACGCACGATGTATTCCGGCAAAAAGGAAAGGCCCATGCCCCGCTCCACCATCTGGCACAGCAGCGCGGCGCTGCCCAGTTCCAGATAGGGCTGCAATTGCAGGCCATGGGCGGCCAGACACTGGTCCAGTGCATCGCGGTAGCTCATGCCCCGCTCGGTGAGCAGGAATTCCTGCTGCACCAGCTCTTCCAACGACACGGTGTCCCGGGCGGCCAGCGGATGCCCGGCGGGCGCGATGAAGCACACCGGCTCCGGTACGTCCACGGCCCGCACCAGCGTAGGCTGCAGCAGGGGATGGTCCAGCGTATAGGCCAGGTCCACCTGATTGGTGGTCAGCATCTGCAGCATGCCGTCGTCAGTGGCGGTGCAGAGCACCAGTTCCACCTGCGGGAACTGCGCGTGGTACCGCTGGAGCAGGTCGGGCAGAAAGGTGCTGCACACCGAGTCGGCCAGCGCGATGCGCAGCCGCCCGCTGATCTGCTGGGGCAGCTGCAGGGCGGCCTGCGCCTGCTCCACGGTGGCCAGCAGAGTGCGGGCGTAGCCCAGAAAGGTCTCACCGGCACCGGTCAGGCGCACGGTCTTGCCCACCCGGTCGAACAGGGGGGCACCCAGTTCCGCTTCCAGCTGGGCGATCTGGGAGGACACCGCCGACTGGGAGTAGCCCAGCTGCCGCGCTGTGCGCGAAAAGCTGTGCAGCTCGGCAATGTGCAAAAAGGTGTTGATGTTGCGCAGTTCCATAGCAGGCTCCTCAGCGGCGGGTGATGTCCCGCACGGTCAGCACGGGATCGTCTACAGTAAAGTGCACTTCCAGCCCGCCGAACTCCATGCCGTAGACCCGCGCAGGGTCGTGCTGGTAGGAGGGGCGGGGGTCGTTGGCCAGTACCCCGCGCAGGGCGTCGCGGTCGGCCTGCGGCACGGCGGCCCAGAGTTCTTCCGGGCAGGACACCTCCAACAGGTGGCGCCGGGTCTGGCCGGTAAAGCCCTCGGCAGCGTCCGGGTGACAGTCGGCGTAGGGGATATAGGGCTTGATGTCATAGATGGGGGTGCCGTCCATCAGGTCAGCCCCGCGCACCAGCAGGACGGGGCCCACCTCCGGGCGCATCTCGATGCCTTCCAGCTTCACGCTGGAAAGGCCCAAGGGGTTGGGCCGGAAGGGGGACCGGGTGGCGAACACGCCCATGCGGGTATTGCCGCCCAGACGCGGCGGCCGAACGGTGGGGGACCAGCTGTCCCGCACCGCGCCGGAGAACTGCCACACCAGCCAGATGTGGCTGAAATCCTCCAGCCCGCGCACGGCGTCGGCGCTGCGGTATTCCGGGGTAAAGATCACCTCGCCCCGCAGGCTGTCCACCAGCCCGCTCTGCCGCGGGATGCCGAACTTGGTGGGAAAGGCAGTGTGGATGTGGGCAATGACCTTCAGGGTCATCTCTTCGGGTGCTGTGGGCATAGGACGCTCCTTGTTCAGTAGATTTTTTCGATGACGGTTTCCGGCGGGATGCCGTACCGGGTGCGGAAGGCCGCCAGTTCCTGCGGGGTGCGGATGAGCTGGACGTCCTCAAAATGGCCGTCCGGGTGCACAAAACCGGCCACCTGCTCCCCGGTGCAGATGCTGCACCGCAAAGCGGGCCGCTGCACGGCCGGGTCGTAGGCGGCAGACGGTTTCTTTTTGGAAAAGAACATGGCGGACCCTCCTTATGATAGGTTATAAACCGCGGCAGAAGCCCACGGCCCGGCCCTCGATGCGGATCTCGTTCAGCTGGGGACCGGTGTAGACCATGGGCGGGCAGACGGCGGCGTTGTCGGCCAGCAGCATCACAGTGTCGCCCTGCCGGTGAAAATGTTTGAGGGTGGCTTCCTCGCCGATGCGCACCGCGGCGATCTCGCCCTGCTCCACCTCCGGCTGGCAGCGGATGCAGACGATGTCGCCGTCGCAGATGGTGGGAGCCATGCTGTCGCCGTGGCAGGTCAGCGCAAAGTCGGCATGCCATGCCGCCGGAACGCCGATGTACTGCTCGATGTTCTGCTCGGCGGTGATGGGGGTGCCGCAGGCGATGGAGCCCACCAGCGGCACCATGGCCATGGCGGGCAGCGGCTCAAAGCCCGGCGGCGGGCAAGGCACGTCCAGCCCCAGCAGATAGGCCGGGGTGGTCTCCAGCGCTGCGGCCAGCTCTTCCAGCTTTGCCTGCGGGATGTCGTTGACCCCTTTTTCCAGCTTGGTGATGGAGGATTTGGAGCGGTATCCCATGCGCTGGGCCAGCTGCTCCTGCGAGAGGCCCAGTTCTTCGCGCCGCAGCCGGACGCGGGTGGAAAGTTCGGACATAGACGCCTCCGTTCAAAAACGAATGGTTGTGCGGTGAAATGGGTGCTTCTGGAGGCAGTATACCAGAAAAGTGGGCGAAAATCAACTTTTTTCGCGCAATTTTTGAAAATCGGTTGACAGACAATCAACTTGCGACTATACTACAACCAAAGATTGTTGAACGACGTGAAACCGACAAAAAAGGAGCGGAGAACATGGCCAATACCAGACTGATCGAAGAATACATCCGCGACAGCGGCTACAAGCTGCGGCATGTGGCCCGCGCGCTGAACATCAGCGAGAGCGCGCTGCACAGCAAACTGCAGGGGCAGACCCAGTTCAAACTGAACGAAGCCGAAAATCTGTCGGCAATGCTGGGAATGACGATGTCGGAGCGGGATGCCTGCTTTTTTGACACCCAGAACCGCTATGAGCGCAGCCTGGCCGCTGCAGAAAGGAGAAAGCCGAAATGACAAAACAACAGCGTGATGCCACCCGCAGCGCCCTGCTGGCCTATGGCCGACGGCAGTGGGCGCGGTCGCCGGTGAACCGCCGGTGGGAAAAGGCCATTGAGGACAGCATGGCCTATTACAAGGAAGCGGATCCCATCCGGGCCGATCTGCTGCAGCTGCGCTATCTGCAGCACCGCAAGGAGGCCGACGTGCTGGAACAGCTGCACATCGGCCGCACGACCTACCAGAAAGCGGAACTGGACCTGCTGAGCACCATTGCGGTGTATGCCGCCCAGAACGGTGCCTTCAACTGAAGAGATGCTGATAAAATCCCATTGATTTCCGCAGCAGGAAGTCGGTGGGATTTTTGCGTCGGAAGAAAACTGCCGCGACCCGGCCAATGGAGCGGATCAATAAAAACATGCCTCATAATATCCAAAAAATGCAATAAAATGTTGAAAATTGCTGAAATAGTTGCTATAATGACGATGCGGATAAAAAGAGAACATGATATAGCATAACAATCCGCTTCCTGCATTTGCGGGATTGCTCCAATGATTTAGCACAACGAGGGATTTTCCCCGCATTTGCGGGGGTAACAGAAGATAAACAGAGTAAAAATCGCTGAAAAACGTGAAAGTCCTGTTTATGGGACGGCATATCTGTTATTCTTTGCTTATCAGAAAAACACCGGCTGCCAATGGGAACGATGCTTTGGAGGTGGAACGATGAAACGACCGGAACGATCCTGCAAGGTGCGGCGTTTTGCAGGCAAAACAGACCCGGATAACAGCAGTTTGTGGCTGCCGCTCTGGATGCATCTGCGGGACACAGCAGGCATTATGCGGTTTCTGGTGCAGCAGTGGCTGCCGGAAAGTGTGCGGCGGAATCTGGACCTGGACGAGGAACTGCTGACCCGGACTGTCGTTTTTCTGGGGTGGGTCCACGATATCGGGAAAATCACGCTGGCCTTTGCCGGCCCGATCATGAGCCTGCTGCCGGAGGCAAAACAGCGGTTGGAGAAGGATACCGAGCTCCGCTGGAACGAGCAGGAAAAGAAATTTTCCCACCATGCGCTGGCCGGGGAGGTGATCCTGCGGAAACTGGGCTGCCCGGAAGGACTGGCCTCGATCGTGGGGGCACACCACGGCAAGCCGCAGGAGGCAAATAATGTTCTGGACCAGCTGGAAGACGGAGTGTATGAAACGAACTACTGGCCCAAAGGACGGAAAACATTCTGGTGGAGCTGCTGGCAGGAACTGTTCGATCACGCCCTGCAGGAAAGCGGATTTTCTGACGTGAAAGAGCTGCCGGAGCTGTCGGTCCCGACGGAACTCCTTCTGACCGGCCTGCTCATCATGGCGGACTGGATCGCCAGCAATCCCCGGTATTTCCCGCTGATCCCGGTAGAGGAACTGGGCGACGAGAGCCTTTATCCGGCCCGCGTGGAACGGGCATGGCAGAAATTTGCGCCGACCCTTCCCTGGGAAGTGCAGGAGGCCGCGGCGGACCCGGCGGAGTTCCGGGAGCGGTTCGGCTTTCTTCCGAACGAAGTGCAGCAGGCTATGCTGGAGGCTGTGAACAACGCACAGGAACCGGGCATTTTTATTCTGGAAGCCCAGATGGGCGTGGGCAAAACCGAGGCCGCGCTGGCAGCGGCGGAGGTTCTGGCACAGCGCTGCGGGGAGGGCGGCATCTTCTTTGGTCTGCCGACCCAGGCCACCGCCAACGGTATTTTTGGGCGGCTGCTGGACTGGGCGCAGAAACAGTCGGATGGGCTGGAACACTCCATCCGGCTGGCGCACGGCATGGCGCAGCTGAATGCGGACTATTTGAAATTGCAGCAGGAGCCGGTGTCGGTGAAAAACACCGTCGACGACCCGGAGGAACGGGTGATGGTGCACCAGTGGTTTCAGGGCAGCAAACAGGCGCTTTTGGCCAACTTTGTCATTGGCACGGTGGATCAGCTGCTGATGGCGGCCTTGCAGCAAAAACATGTGATGCTGCGGCATCTCGGTCTGGCGGGCAAGGTGGTGGTGATCGACGAGTGTCATGCTTACGACGCCTACATGAATTGTTATCTGGACCGGGCACTGAACTGGCTGGGAGAGTACCGGGTGCCGGTGATCCTGCTTTCGGCCACACTGCCCGCCAAGCGGCGTACCGAACTTGTGACCGCATATCTCAACCGGAAAACGCTGCCGGATGCACCCTGGAAAACCTGCCGCGGCTACCCGCTGCTGACCTGGACCGATGGAAAACAGGTGCAACAAACCGGCATTCCGCTGCACACACCGCCGCGCCGGGTGACGATGGAATCCCTGACGGAGGAACATCTGCCGGAAATGCTGCAGAATGCCCTGCGGGAGGGTGGCTGTGCAGGCGTGATCGTCAACACGGTGCGGAAAGCGCAGGACCTTGCGGCCCGCCTGCGAGAAGAGCTGCCGGAATTTGAAGTGCTTGTGTTCCACGCACAGTTCCTGATGCCTGACCGCGCCGAAAAGGAACAACGCCTGATGAAGCGCATCGGCAAGCGCTCGACCCCGGCGCAGCGCGACCGGCTGATCGTGGTGGGTACGCAGGTGCTCGAGCAGTCACTGGATATCGATTTTGATTATATGATTACGGAACTGTGCCCGATGGACCTGCTGCTGCAGCGCATCGGACGGCTGCACCGGCATCCGGGCCGGGCGCGTCCGCAGCCGGTGCAGGAAGCCCGCTGTGCAGTGCTGGACACCGGGACCGAGGAATTTGACGAGGGCAGTGCAGCCATCTATGGCGAATGGCTGCTCGGACGTACCCGGAAGCTTCTGCCGCAGGAAGTGCAGCTGCCTGCGGATATCGCCCGGCTGGTACAGGACACCTACGGCTGGGAGCCGGACTGTCTGCCTGCAGACCCGCAGAGCACGGCGGCACGGGGAACATATGAGCTGGAACAGGCCAAGAAGCAGCGCAGCGCCAAGGCCTTTGCCATTTCGTCGCCGAGAGCATGCGGTGATGCGCTGGACGACTGGATGAATGAGGTCGGGGCGACCAGCGACGCCGGTGCCCGTGCCGCTGTGCGCGACGGCGACCCGTCCATTGAAGTGCTGGTCATGATGCAGGACAACGCAGGCCGTGTCTGCTTCCTGCCCGGAGAGGGAGAAGCGGCCGGGCCCTGTGTGGCGGTGGACCAGCCCCCGCAGCCGGAAGAAGCCTTGCAGATCGCGCGGCAGAGACTGCGTCTGCCGGGGTACTTCAGCAAGCGATGGAGCGTGCAGCAAACCATTGACGCGCTGGAAGCCGAGACCCGGAAGCATTTTGCGGAATGGCAGCTCTCCCCGCTGCTGCGCGGGGAACTGGTCCTGCTGCTGGACGAGCACCGCACGGCACACCTTGCCGGGCAGGTGCTGCACTACGACCGTGAGAACGGCCTGACCTATCAGAAGGAGGATGAGGATGGAGACAATGGAGTTTAACCTGCTGCAGGAACCGTGGGTCCGGGTGCGGACACAGGACTGCACTGTGCAGGAAGTCTCGCTGACCGACGCACTGCTCCATGCACACGCGTATGTGGACCTTGCGGGCGAGATGCCCACGCAGGACGCCGCCATGCTGCGGCTGCTGCTGGCGGTGCTGCACACGGTGTTCTCCCGCGTGGATGGGAACGGTGTACCGGCACCGTTTGAAGAACCCCGGGATGCTCTGCAGCGCTGGGGCGAATTGTGGCAGTTGGGGCACTTCCCGGAACAGCCGATCCGGGATTACCTGGACAAATGGCAGGACCGTTTCTGGCTGTTCCACCCGGAGCGCCCCTTCTGGCAGGTGCCGGAAGCGAAAATCGGTACGGAATACACGGCCTCCAAACTGAACGGTGAGCTTTCGGAGAGCAGCAACAAGCTGCGTCTGTTCTCGGCCTGTACGGGTGCAGGAAAAAACGGTCTGAGCTATGCGCAGGCGGCACGCTGGCTGCTGAGCGTGAATGGCTACGATGATACTTCGGCCAAACCCAAAGGCAAGGGACTGCCTTCGGTGGGAGCCGGTTGGCTGGGCAAGCTGGGGTATCTTCAGGCGCAGGGCAAAAATCTGTTTGAGACCCTGATGCTGAACCTGACCTTTTTACAGGACGGCAGAGAGCTGTGGGAAGAGGACCGTCCGTGCTGGGAGCTGGATGTGCCCCGCAGCGCAGAACGAACAGAGATCGCATTGCCGGACAACCCGGCCCAGCTGCTGACACTGCAGTCCCGGCGGCTGCTGCTCTGCCGGAAAGGACAGACGGTGACGGGCTTCACCCTGCTGGGCGGCGATTTCTTCCCGCGGGAGAATGCCTTTGCGGAGCAGATGACCGTCTGGCGCGACCCGGACCCCAAAAAGAGCAAAAAGACCGGAACCCCCACTTTTGTGCCCAGTCGGCATGACCCGTCCCGGCAGTTCTGGCGGGAGTTCCCGGCGGTGTTCTGTGATGAGGGCGAATCGGTGCGCAAGCCCGGCATCGTCCGCTGGATCGAAGCACTTCAGAGTAGCACCCCCCGACAACTGGATTGCCGCAGAATGATCTGCTTCCGGATCAGCGGCATGAAGTACGGGGACAAGGATTTCTTCGTGAACGATGCATTCAGCGACAGCCTGACCTTTCAGGCAGAACTGCTGGAGGGTTTGGCAAAAAACTGGCGAAAACGGATCACGACCGAAATCGGCAGCTGTGAGCAGGCTGCACGGATCGTGGGTCGTCTGGCACAGAACCTGGCCCTTGCGGCAGGGGACAAGAACGACACCGGTGCCGAAGCCGCCCGTGCGCAGTTCTATTTTGCGGTAGACCAGCCGTTCCGGCGGTGGCTGCAAGGCATTGACCCGGAGACGGATGAACCGGTCGAGAAGGCGGCCGAGTGGCAGGTGCAGGCATACCGGCTTGCGGCAGAATTGGGCAAGCAGATGGTGGAGCAGGCGGGAGCTGCCGCCTTTGTGGGCCGCCGCATCCCGGATGCAAAGAACAAGGATGAGAGCTGCCTGTATACGGCACCCAAAGCCTATAACAGCTTTCTATATGGCCTGCGGAAGTTGTACCCGAAACAGGATGAAGGAGGGACAGAATGAAAACCAATGAGGTGAAAGCCTGCGTGACACAGCAGCTGCGTCGGCTGCAAGTTCTGCCGGAGCCGCAGAGACGGGCCGAGCTTGCCGAGCTGCGCCGGGGCGTGGGGCGTCAGCCCGGAGACCTGCCTGCGTTGTGGGGCGCTCTGCTGGCCGACATGCCGGAGCAGCTGCAGGGCAGCAATGGCCCGTCAAAGGCGGAATGGGCCGTCTATACGGCGTTGACCCTGTTTGCCCTGCACCAGCAGGGGGAAGCCGGTGTTTCCATGAACCAGCCGGGCAGCACACTGGGCGGTGCAGTGCGGCAGCTGGCCGAAAAAACGGCTGCCGGGCAGGACTGGACCGAGAGCAGCGTGCTCCGGCGGTTCAACGCGCTGGCAACGGCGGATTCCATGCCGGAAGTCTCGCACCACCTGCGCGGGATGATCCAGCTGCTGCGGCGGGAAGGGATCCCGCTGGATTATCCGCAGCTGGCCGAGGATCTGTATCAATACCAGTTTGTGGACGGTGCGCCGAATGTCCGTTTGCGGTGGGGCCGGGACCTTTATGCGAGCCCCACGGAGAAAACCAAAGAGAACGAAAAGGAGAATTGAGATGGATACCAAACGCCTGTATGTTGATTTTCATGTTCTGCAGACCGTGCCGCCCAGCTGCGTCAACCGCGACGACACCGGCAGCCCCAAGACCGCTGTCTATGGCGGGGCCGTCCGTGCCCGGGTGTCCTCGCAGGCGTGGAAGCACGCCATGCGCGTGATGTTCACCGGGGAAATGAGCGATGCAGTTGAGACCGGTTACCGCACCAAGAAGGGCACAGATCTGGTGGCAAAGCAGATCAAAGCCCTTGCTCCGGATGCGGATGCCTTCAAGCTGACACAGGAAATCTTTAAGATGCTGAAGATCAAGGCTGACGATGATGGCACCAAAGCATTGTTCTTCATGAGCGATGCACAGGCAAAGGCGCTGGCAAAGCTGGCGGTGGAAGGCTGCAAGGACAAGAATCGGTATAAGGAGGCTTTGAAAGAGGCTCCCTCTGCGGACATGGCGCTGTTTGGCCGCATGGTGGCAGATGACCCGTCGCTGAACTACGACGCTGCCGCACAGGTGGCCCACAGCATCTCCACCCACACCGTGCAGAACGAGTTCGACTATTTCACCGCCGTGGACGACTGTGCCCCGGAGGACAACGCCGGTGCCGGGCATCTGGGCACGGTGGAATACAATTCCGCCACCCTGTACCGCTATGCGACGGTCAATGTTCTGGAGCTGGTGCGCACGCTGGGCGCAGAGCGGGCGGCACAGACGGTCCGGGCGTTCGGTGAGGCGTTCATCCGCTCCATGCCCACCGGCAAACAGAACAGCTTTGCCAACCGCACCCTGCCGGATGCCGTTTACGTCACCCTGCGGCAGGACCAGCCGGTGAACCTCAGCAGAGCCTTTGAAAAGCCGGTGCGCAAGAGCGAAGAAGGCTATGCAGAACCGTCCAAGATGGCGCTGAAACAGTATGCAAAGGAACTCTACAATACCTTTGCAGAGGCACCGGAGCAGAGCTTTACGGTGGGTGCCGGGCTGGAAGAACTGGCACAGCCCATGCCGCTGAACACCATGCTGGCGGCACTGGAAAAAGCCGTAGAGGAGAAGCTGTCCGGGAATGAGGTGTGACCATGGCGACCTTATTGCTTCGGCTGGCTGCACCCCTGCAGTCCTGGGGTTCGGACTCCAAGTTTGAGACCCGCAAGACCGACCGGGAACCCACCAAGAGCGGCGTGGTCGGCCTGTTGGCGGCGGCGCTGGGGCTGCGCCGGGACGACACGGAGGGCCTTGCCCGGCTGAACGGCCTGCGCTTTGCCGTGCGGGCAGACCAGGAGGGCAGCCTGCTGGTGGATTTTCACACCGCCAAAAGCCGGGACACCTCCTATGTGACCTACCGCCACTATCTGCAGGATGCCGTTTTTCTGGCAGGGCTGGAAAGCGAGGACGAAGCTCTGCTGCGGGAGCTGGAAGCGGCTCTGCGGCACCCGGTCTACCCGCTGTATCTGGGGCGGCGCTCCTGCCCGCCCACCCTGCCGCTCTGTCTGGGCATCCGGCAGGGGAGCCTGCTGGACGTCCTCCGGACGGAACCCATGCAGGGACGAAAACCGGAAACAGGGAAGCTGCGCATCGTGGCCGACGCCGACCCGGCGGACCCTGCGGCAGTGCCCCGGCAGGATCTGCCGATGTCCTTCAGCCCGGTGCACCGGCAGTACGGGTTCCGACCGGTGCGGGAATGGCGGCTGGACCGGCCGGAAATGCCGGAACCGACGGAGCACGACCCCATGGCGGAATTGCAGAATTGAGGTGAGATGCAATGTATTTGTCCCGCGCAGAACTTGACCCCACCCGCCGCAGTACCATGATCGCGCTGACTTCTCCACAGAAGTTCCACGGCGCGGTGGAAAACTCGTTCTCCGGCGAACGACGCCGTAGGCTGTGGCGGCTGGACAGCCTGAACGGAAAACTGTATCTGCTGCTGCTCAGCGAGGAGCTCCCCGACCTGACCGGACTGTGTGCGCAGTTCGGGACGGGAGCCGCACCGGAAACGCGCCGCTACGAGCCGCTGCTGGAACGGGTGACCCCGGGCAGCTGTTGGCAGTTCCGTCTGACGGCAAATCCGACCCGCACCCGGAAAGACCCGGCGGACCCGCTGGCGCGGGGTGCCCTGAAGCCCTGCTATCTGGAAGCGGAGCAGGAACAGTGGCTGCTGGAGCAGGCCGGGAAGCACGGCTTTGCCCTGACGGAGGGCGCTTTTCAGGTGACCCGGAAACAGACCTGTCACTTCCGGAAGAACGGAAAGCGGCCGGTCACATTGCTGGCGGTGACCTATGAGGGCATCCTGCAGGTGACCGACCCGGAAGCGTTCCGGGAGATGCTGTGTCAGGGCATTGGCCGCGGCAAAGCCTACGGCCTTGGCCTGATGACCATCCTGCACGGAGGAAGCAGCCATGGATGATGTGCCGGGCATGATCCGCCCTGATCTGCAGGCGCTGCCGCAGGTCCGGGACCGGATGACCTTTCTGTACCTGGAACACTGCACGCTGGGCCGTCAGGACGGTGCTATCACGGTGACGGATGAAAAGGGTATCGTTCAGATCCCGGCGGCGGGCATTTCGGTGCTGCTGCTCGGCCCCGGCACCCGTGTGACCCACCGTGCCATGGAGCTGATGGGAGACGCCGGCGTGGGCGCGGTCTGGGTCGGGGAGCACGGCGTGCGCTATTATGCCCACGGCCGCCCGCTGACCACCCATTCCCGGATGCTCATCCGTCAGGCGGAACTGGTGAGCAACCACCGGAAGCATCTGGATGTGGTGCGCAAAATGTACCAGCTGCGCTTTCCGGAGGAGGACGTCTCCCATCTGACGATGCAGCAGCTGCGCGGCCGGGAGGGCAGCCGTGTGCGGAACGTCTACCGCAAGGCGTCCAAAGAAACTGGCGTGCCGTGGAGCGGGCGGCTGTACCGCCCGGAGGATTTTGCATCCGGGGATCCAGTCAATCAGGCGTTGTCTGCTGCGCATGCCTGCCTGTACGGGCTGGCCCATGCGGTCATTGTGGCGCTGGGGTGTGCGCCGGGGCTGGGATTCGTGCACGTCGGGCATGAGTGCTCTTTCGTGTACGACATTGCCGACCTATACAAGGCGGAGGTAACCATCCCGATCGCATTTGAGGTGGCGGCGCAGGCCCCGGAGGACCTGCCTGCCGTCGTGCGCCGCCGTGTCCGGGATGCTATGGTGGAGCATCATATTCTGGAACGGATGGTCCACGACATCCGCTGGCTGCTGCTGACCGAAGAGGAACAGACGGAAGAGCCGGATGTGGTTTACCTCTGGGATAACAAGGTCGGTGCGGTGTCAAACGGCATCAATTACTTTGACCGGGAAGCGGGTGAGGAGCCATCGTAGTTCTGACCATGACCAACTGCCCGCCCCGCCTGCGCGGCGACCTGTCCAAGTGGCTGTGTGAGATCAACACCGGCGTTTATGTGGGCAATGTGAGCAGCCGCGTCCGGGATGCAGTGTGGGACCGTGTCTGCCAGAACCTGAAAAACGGGCAGGCGACACTGGTCTACACGGCGGCAGGGGAGCAGCGGATGGAGTTCCGCACCCACAACACCAGCTGGGAAGCTGTGGATTTTGACGGCATCAAGCTGATGCGCCGCCCGCTGCCCCAGACGCAGACCGAGGCGATGGACCTGAAACCGGGGTTCAGCAAGGCGGCAAAGTACCAGATGGCACAAAAAATGGCACAGCGGACTGCCCGAAAGCCCGGAAAAAACGATTACACGGTAATCGACCTGGAAACGACCGGCCTGCACGCGGCGACGGACTCGATCGTGGAGTATGGGGCCGTCCGGGTGCGGGACGGGCAGCCGACGGAAGAATTTTCGGCCCTGGTGCACCTGCAAACTCCGCTGCCTGCGGAGATCACGCAATTGACGGGAATCACACAGTCGGAACTGGAAGGCGGGATGGACGCGGCCGCTGCGCTGGAAGCATTTCTGGAATTTGTAGGCAAAGATGCTCTGGTGGGGTACAACCTGCAATTTGATCTGGAATTCCTGCGCGCGGCCTGTACGCGAAACCAGAAGCCGATACTGACCAACCGGAAGATCGACCTTTTGCCGCTTGCGCGGCGGAAGGTGATAGGCGTTGCCAACTTTAAGCTGCTCACACTGGTACGGCATTTTGGGCTGGCAGACAGGGTGGAGCACAGGGCCCTGCCCGACTGCCGCCTGACGCAGAGGCTCTATGCAAAACTGAATGAAACAGGCACAGGATGCAACTGAAATGGCCGATGCGATGGGATCTTTTTAGTCTTTTCCCCGCATACGCGGGGGTGATCCCACACTTGAGGGGTTTTTTCAACCCTTTTTCCACTTTTCCCCGCATACGCGGGGGTGATCCCGCTTGCGCGTGGCTGATACGCCTCCGGGGAAACTTTTCCCCGCATACGCGGGGGTGATCCCGATGAAAAGACCCTGCGTGGCAAGCTGGTCGGCTTTTCCCCGCATACGCGGGGGTGATCCTGCATCGTCCATTACCGGATATTTCGGCGTCGTCTTTTCCCCGCATACGCGGGGGTGATCCTATCTGGGGGGTGGCCGATACATGATCAACGTACTTTTCCCCGCATACGCGGGGGTGATCCTTTTGGCATCCTTGGCGTGGCTCGTCTTACTTCCTTTTCCCCGCATACGCGGGGGTGATCCCTATTATGTCAATGGTTGGCGCAGGAGCTAACGCTTTTCCCCGCATACGCGGGGGTGATCCCTGACCTTTCCGGTGTGAGCTGGTAGGTGATGACTTTTCCCCGCATACGCGGGGGTGATCCTGCATTATAGATGGATGCTCCGCTGTTTGCGAGCTTTTCCCCGCATACGCGGGGGTGATCCCCCCAGGCCGCTTTCGGCAGCAGCAGCTGATCCCTTTTCCCCGCATACGCGGGGGTGATCCCAAATGTGGTGGGCGGAAGAGAGAAAACGGAGACTTTTCCCCGCATACGCGGGGGTGATCCTGGCCGCAGACATTCGGGTTGATGGCATGACCGCTTTTCCCCGCATACGCGGGGGTGATCCTTTGTTTACCGGCAGCAGGTTCCCGCCCAGCACCTTTTCCCCGCATACGCGGGGGTGATCCCCATTCTGGAACTACTCAGAAAAGAACTGGGCACTTTTCCCCGCATACGCGGGGGTGATCCTGAGTTGTTACAAGCCACTTATAAGGCTGTACACTTTTCCCCGCATACGCGGGGGTGATCCCGTCAGCACCCCCAATGCCACAGGCCCGGGAGCCTTTTCCCCGCATACGCGGGGGTGATCCTACAAGGAAATTGACGCAAATTACAAGCTCTTGCTTTTCCCCGCATACGCGGGGGTGATCCTTTCGGTGGCTTCGCCGTTAGGCGTTTTCAACACTTTTCCCCGCATACGCGGGGGTGATCCCCATTCATCGCTGAGATACGGACGTGTGCTGTACTTTTCCCCGCATACGCGGGGGTGATCCTTGACCAGCTTCACAAGGCCGCGCACAATATGGCTTTTCCCCGCATACGCGGGGGTGATCCCCGCGTCATTGTGCAGCTGTGCATGGCAACGGGCTTTTCCCCGCATACGCGGGGGTGATCCCTACAGCAAAGGGTCTCAGTGGTACGGTACATACTTTTCCCCGCATACGCGGGGGTGATCCCTATGGCGGTCTGTATAAACATGATGAAGCGGAGCTTTTCCCCGCATACGCGGGGGTGATCCCATACGCCGATCACGAAACCGTGCTCCTCGAAACTTTTCCCCGCATACGCGGGGGTGATCCCTTGGGCACTTGCCAGTATTCGCGAGGTCTACCCTTTTCCCCGCATACGCGGGGGTGATCCTAGGCTGCCGGCACGCACAGCAGCGCATGTATACTTTTCCCCGCATACGCGGGGGTGATCCCGTGCGTGAGATGCTGCAAGAGGAGTCCGGGGACTTTTCCCCGCATACGCGGGGGTGATCCCGAAGCGTGGACACAAACAGAACTTAACCAAATCTTTTCCCCGCAGTGCTGTAATCGCCGCTGGAACCAGCCGCTTTTCCCCGCATACGCGGGGGTGATCCTATCGGTGTGGTCATACGCACAAGGCCGATCGTCTTTTCCCCGCATACGCGGGGGTGATCCTACAACTGGGCGCAGCTGAAAATGCCAGACGGACTTTTCCCCGCATACGCGGGGGTGATCCTCTCACCGTTCACGTGAATGAGAATCATGCTGGCTTTTCCCCGCATACGCGGGGGTGATCCCGTCTGGGAGATGTGCGCCGAAGAAATGGACAACTTTTCCCCGCATACGCGGGGGTGATCCCGGTGGTATTGGACGAACTGAAATGTTTGTATGCTTTTCCCCGCATACGCGGGGGTGATCCCATCGTCTTTGAGAATAAGATCTCCACGGCTGGCTTTT
>ERZ773242.2351-NODE-2351-length-15860-cov-6.402721_pt1 | contig 15860 bp, 8 predicted proteins | sample MGYA00511077_ERZ773242 | MGnify/ENA primary metagenome ERZ773242 (study PRJEB29015, sample SAMEA2737754) | human gut metagenome | biome: human gut; feature: human-associated habitat; material: faeces | place: China | collected 2012 ... | reverse complement strand
TTAACTCTTTCCATAAAATTTCGCTTTTCTTTTTATCTGAAAAGTATTAAAATAACAATAACCTATAGCTGAATAAAATGGTGTCAGGAGTAAAAGATATTTTTATCCTGACTCGCTGTCAAAAATAGGAAAATATCAGAAAGGAGTTTATGATTATCATGGCTAAAATTAATAAATACTGGGGATATGTTGCAATAGGTGCCCTTACAGCAGCTGCTGCCGGTGCTGTAGCTGCCCTTATTGCCAAAAAAGGATCCTGTAAAGAGGATTTTGATTTTGAAAAAGAATCTGCTCTCGATATCGATGATCATGATTCTGACGAAGATGATGGTGATTTTGCAGACCTTGATTCCTTTGAAGATGAAGAAGAATTAGATAGCAGTGATGATTATCTTGATCTTGAATTTGACGAGAAACCGGCTCCTGAGCCAAAGAAAGAAACTTCAAAATCAGCGCCAACTCCTGATATTGACGAAGTTCTTGAAATCGAAGAACCGTCAGAAGATGAAATCACTGAACGCATGGGTAAATTCGATACCGGATTCGTTGTACAGGGTCGTTACGATCTGAGTGCAACAAGTGAGATCGGACTGAAGCTTGGACTTACTGAAGAGCAGAAGCAGCTGTTCTCTTACTTTGTACCGATCCGTGGTGTCAGTGAACAGCTTGTTGAAATCCTTGATAACGACAAACGTTGCCGTAACCGTTATGGAACTTCCCGCACAGGCAACATCCTGATCCTTGGCCGCAAGGGAAGCGGAAAAACAGTCCTCGCAGTTGATATTGTAAAAGCAATCCAGAAACAGCGCAGACTCAAACAGGGTAAAGTTGCAATCGTAACCGGTGATTCTCTGAACAAAAAGGACATCGGAAGTATCATCGATAAGCTGAACGGTGGCGCACTGATCATCGAAAAAGCTTCCAAGATGAATGACAGAACCATCCGTGAACTGAATGACATGATGGATGAACAGACCGGCGAACTTCTCTTCCTTCTGGAAGACCAGAAGAAACCGCTGGAAAGAATGTTTGCATCCCATCGCGAATTCAAACGTAAATTTACTTCCAGACTGGAGCTTCCGGTATTCATCAATGATGAACTGGTTACATTCGGTCAGACCTATGCTAAGGAAAACGGATACCGTATCGATGAAATGGGAATCCTTGCATTATACAGCCGGATTGATATGATGCAGAGAGAAGATCATGCGGTTACTGTTGCAGAAGTAAAAGAGATCATGGATGAAGCAATTTCACATTCCCAGAAAGCAAATGTAAAACATCTTGTGAAACGGGTATTTGGAAGAAGCACTGATAATTCAGACCACATCATCCTGAAAGAAGAAGATTTTAAAGCATAAGATTTCTACAAAGAACGCGCTTCCGGCGCGTTCTTTTATATATGCAGACAAAACCGATAACTATAAAGAAAGAGTTTTAGACATCTTACATAAGAAATGTATAAGTTGTCCAAAACTCTTTCTTTTTATCGCTATTTCTAGTATAATATTCCTAAATATCTTTGATAGAAGGTGAATGGGATGGCAGTAAAAAAAACAACAGCACAACAGACCAACACGACCCGCAAGACGGCCGTAAAAAAATCTACTGTAAAAAAACCGGCAGCTGCTAAAACTGCTGCTAAAAAGTCTACAGCTAAAAAGTCTGTAAAAACTGTAACAACAGATAAACCCGCTGATTATAGAATCGGCGAATTAGATCAATATTTATTCGGACAGGGAACCCATTATGAAATCTATAAAAAAATGGGTGCACATTTTGTAAAAGATGGGAAAAAAACCGGCGTATATTTCGCAGTATGGGCTCCACACGCCAGATCAGTTGCCGTAGTCGGTGAATTCAACGGCTGGAGTGAAGATGCAAACGTTATGAAGCGTCAGGAACCACTTGGAATCTATACCGCATTTGTTCCGGAAGCACAGCTCGGACAGCTTTACAAGTACTGTATCGAGACACAGACCGGAGATAAGCTTTACAAAGCTGATCCATTTGCGAACAGTGCAGAGTTGAGACCGGGAACTGCCTCAAGGATTGCTGATATCTCCCATTTAAAATGGAGTGACAGTGTCTGGATGAAGCACCGGGCAGAATGGGATTTCCATTCCTCACCGATTTCCATTTATGAAGCACATATCGGTTCCTGGATGCGCCATCCGGGACGTGAAGATGATGGGTTCTACAGCTACCGTGAATTTGCGCATGCAGCTACAGACTACATAAAAAAGATGGGGTATACTCATATCGAACTGATGGGAATTTCAGAATACCCATTTGACGGCTCCTGGGGATATCAGGTGACCGGATATTATGCTCCGACCTCCCGTTATGGTACGCCGGAAGATTTCGCATATATGATCAATTATTTCCATAAGAATAAGATTGGCGTAATCCTTGACTGGGTACCGGCACATTTTCCACGCGATGCACACGGACTCGCTGACTTTGACGGCACAGCTACCTTTGAATATGCAGATCCTAAGAAGGGGGAACATCCGGACTGGGGAACCAAGATCTTCGATTATGGTAAAGCAGAAGTTAAGAACTTCCTGATCGCCAACGCACTGTTCTGGATCGAACATTATCACATCGATGGTCTCCGCGTAGATGCTGTTGCTTCCATGCTGTATCTTGATTACGGTAAAGAAGACGGTCAGTGGATCGCCAACAAATACGGCAGCAATGAGAATCTGGAAGCAATCGAATTTTTCAAGCATCTGAATTCCGTTACTACCGGACGTAACCCTGGCGCACTGATGATCGCAGAAGAATCCACTGCATGGCCAAAGGTTACAGGAAACCCGGAGGATGACGGACTGGGATTCAGCCTGAAGTGGAATATGGGATGGATGCATGATTTTACAGAGTATATGAAGCTGGATCCGTATTTCAGGAAAAATGCACATCATATGATGACATTTTCCATGGAGTATGCATATTCGGAGAACTATATCCTTGTTCTTTCGCATGATGAAGTCGTTCATTTGAAATGCTCCATGCTGAATAAGATGCCGGGAGAAGGCTTTGACAAATATGCTAATCTCAAGGCAGCATATGCATTTATGACAGGACATCCGGGAAAGAAGCTTCTTTTTATGGGACAGGAGTTTGCACAACTGCGTGAGTGGAGCGAGGAGAGAGAACTGGACTGGTTCCTTCTTTCAGAAGAACCACATCAGCAGATCCAGAACTGGTACAGAGATCTTCTGCATTTATATAAGAAGAATCCTGCACTGTATGAGCTGGATAATGATCCGGCCGGATTTGAATGGATCAATAAAGATGATATTTTCAGAAGTATCTTCAGTTTTGTCAGACATTCAAAGGGAAAGAAAAAGAATCTTTTGTTTGTGTGCAACTTTACTCCGGTAGCAAGAGAAGATTACCGGGTTGGAGTGCCGACGAAGAGGCAGTGTAAGCTGGTACTGAACAGCGACGAGAAAGAGTATGGAGGTTCTGGAGAAAAGAGAAAAGAGATCTATAAGCCGGTGAAGAAAGAGTGCGACGGTCAGAAATATTCTTTTGCATATCCGCTCCCTGCTTATGGCGTTGCTGTATTTGAATATTAAAAGAATAGTTTCAAGATGGAGAAAACCACCGGATTTTAAAGAGAAGTATCTGAAAATCCGGTGATTTTTAGTTCCATATTAGACAAAAATAAGGAAGAATAGTAACGGTAATGACAAGGAAAAAAAATCTTGTAATGTTATAATAGATTTGTATACTTGCGTGATTTTATTTGATAGTTAAATAAAATTAAATTTTGCAAGGGAGGAAAAAGCATGAAAGGAAGAAGAGTCCAAAAGGTACTTGCAGCAGTGCTGGCGGTGGCAATGGTTCTGCCGATGACTGCAATACCGGCAAAGGCTGAGGAAGCGGAAGAAGTTACATATAAGCTTTATCCGAATCCTCAGGAAATGACGTATCAGGATGGAAGCTACATCCTGAAAAAGAATGTCAATGTCATTTATGATGAGGATATTGACGATGCAACAAAAGCACGACTTGAAGAGACTGCAGAACTGAAAGGTCTGAATGTGACAGAATCAGATGCAGAAAAGAGTGGTGCAACGAACATTTATGTAGGAGTTTACGGATCGGACGGAACAGTAGATGATCAGATCGTAGATGAATATGCTGTAGATACTTCATTATTTGATCATACCGATTCCTATTTCCTGAAAAGTGACAACAATACGATTGCTGTATTGGGAAAAGATACAGATGCAAGTTTTTATGGACTGACGACACTGTATCATGTACTTGCACAGACAGAGAGCCTGTCGATCAGAAATTTTACGATTGAAGATTATGCAGATGTTGTAAGCCGTGGATTTATTGAAGGATATTATGGAAATCCATGGTCTACAGAGGATCGTGTGAATCTGATGACATGGGGGGGATACTATAAGTTAAATGCTTATTTCTATGCACCAAAGGATGATCCGAAACACAGAACGAAATGGAATGAACTCTATACAGATGAAGAGTTAGAGAGTAAGATCAGACCACTTGCAGAAGCTGGAAATGCTTCCAAGTGCAGATTTGTGTATGCCCTGCATCCATTTCCGAGTGGAAATAACTTCCGCTTTGATACAGATGCACACTATAATGAAGATCTTGCAAAATTGAAAGCAAAGTTTAAGCAGGTAATTGATGCAGGAGTACGTCAGATTGCGATTCTTGCGGATGACTTTGTAAATCCGGGAGCAGCAAATGAAGTAAGACTTCTGAACGATATGAGTACCTGGCTGGCAGAGGTGAAGCAGGAATACCCTGATATGAAGATGACACTTCCGTTCGTTCCGTATGATTATATGGGAAATGGAAGTTCCAGTGAACTTCAGGCCCTGAAGAGTGTACCGGAAAATGTACAGATCGTTATGACCGGTGGACGTGTCTGGGGTGAGGTTACAAATAATTTTACTACTACATTTACAAATAATGTAGGAAGAGGTCCTTTCATGTGGATCAACTGGCCTTGTTCAGATAACTCACATAAGCATCTGATCATGGGTGGTAACAGCACATTCCTTCATGGTGGTGTTGATGCGTCTAAGATTCAGGGAATCATGCTGAACCCGATGCAGCAGTCAGAGCCAAGTAAAGTAGCTATTTTTGCAAATGCATCCTATGCATGGAATATCTGGGATACAGATGCCGATGCAGATCAGACATGGGAAGACGCATTTTCATTTGTAGATCATAATTCGGCAGTAGAGACAGAAGCAAGTGATGCACTCAGAGAGTTGTCCAAGCATATGATCAATCAGAATATGGACAGCCGTGTAACTGAGCTTCAGGAGTCAGTAGAACTGAAGGAAAAACTCAACGCATTTAAAGATAAACTGGAAACGGAAACGGTCACAGAAGCAGATGTGGATGATCTGATCCAGGAATTCCAGACACTTCAGGATGCAGCAGCATTGTATAAAGAATCAGGTAATGAGGCAATCAGAAATCAGATTGTTTACTGGCTGGATTGCTGGAAAGATACAACAGATGCAGCGATTGCATACCTGAATGGAGTAAAGAGTTCTCTGAACGGAGATGTATCCGCAGTTGTGGAATACAATACAGAAGGAGAAACGGCATTCGCACAGTCCAAGACGCATGATTTCCTGTATGTAAATTATCAGGAAGTCGCAGAAGTCGGAGTACAGCATATTGTTCCGTTTATTAAAAAACTGGCTGAATATGTATCAGGCAAAGCTGAACTTGCCCTGAATCCGGACAAAGTGATCCGTAAATACATCACAAGCCGTACAGACACACCGACAGGCTCTGTGGATAACTTATTTGACGGAGATGACAGCACAAGTGCGATTTATAAGACACCGAATAAGATTACAACAGGTACCTATATCGGAGTAAGTTACAGCAAGGCAATCAAGATCAATGATATCCGGTTCCTTCTTGGAGCAGGAAAAGATCATATGGACCAGGCAAAGCTGCAGTACACAACCGATGGAAAGACCTGGAAAGATCTGGAGCTTACAGGCATGAACAATAGTTTTGCAGGTGTCAGAAACCAGAACCAGGAAGTAAGTGTTGCAAAAGAAAATCTTCCGGAAGATTTTGAAGCAATGGGTATCCGCCTGATCGCAACAGCAGACAATGAAGCAGATGCATGGCTGCAGGTTAATGAGATCACGATCAACAAAGATGAGAATACAGATGACGGAGACGACAGCGAACTCAGTTATACATTAATGAAGCCGAATCGCTGGAGTGTTTACCAGGGATCAGAATCACTCCTTCGTGACGGAAATAACAGTACATTTATCTGGTTTAATACAGGTGCTGGTGATGCTGTAAATGTAGATGATTTCCTTGGATACAATCTTGGAAAGGTTGCAACATTGGAAAGTGTACATATCGCAGTAGGATCACCGTCCAATGGTGATAAGTTTGTAAAATATGCAGTTGAGACATCTGTAGATGGAATGAGCTGGACAGCCGTTCCGGGATATGAATCCCATACAGGAACAACTTCAGGAACTGATGTACTGGATATTGAATTAAACGGACTTTCTGCACAGTATATCCGTATCCGCAATCTGGAATATCGACAGACTTGGGCGAGATTCTCAGAATTTACGGTAACAGAAAGAGAAAATAATACAGGAACAAAAGATAACGTATTTACAAATATCGAGAACTGTGATGTTCTTGGAACATCAGCAGAAGGAACTGTATCACTGAATGCAGCATCCTTAAGCGTAGGAGCCAGAAAGTATATCGGAATCGATCTTGGACATATCAAGGCGGTGACAGGAATTACCAGTCCGACAGGAACTTCACTGAAGTTACAGACTTCTATGAATGGGGTAGAGTGGACAGAGGTAACAGATCCGTCCAAGGCAGCCGATGCACGTTATATCAGACTTTATAATGATACAGATGCAGCAGTGGATGTAAGCTGGGATGCTTTCACAGTAACGTATGAATTTATTGGTGAAAAGACAGTAACCAGTGATTTTGCACAGAACGATGCAAGCCGTGATATGCGTGGAAGTGGAAACGTCAATAATGTTTTTGACGGAGACCTTACAACATATGGAACGATCACAGGTGTGCAGGATAGCGGAAAGAAGATCGTGTTTGACCTTGGACAGACGATCGACTTCAAGTCCATCCGTTACTATGTAAAAGAGACAAGCCTTGATTTCCTGCGTTATGCAAAATTTGAAGTAGCAAATGATCCTGATGCAGCAAACTGGACAACAGTGCTGACTGTAGGAAATAATTCTTTCGAGAATACAGCCAATACAGATACAGCAAAAGATTATGCAGCTCTGACACATGACAGTGAGAATCCTGGAAATATGTATGCAGAGCAGACAGGGCTGAATGTAAGCGGACGTTACTTAAGAGTTGTACCGCTTAAGACATACAGTTACAGATGGGTTGATTTCTATGAGATCCAGATCAATGGTGGAGCCTATATCTCTACAGAGTCAAATCGAGATATCGTATCGACCGTGATCGAAGAAAAAGGAAAAGTACCTTCCAATGTATTTGAAGAAGATTACCGTACGGTATACAAGCCGTCAGAAGCAAATGGATCATTTACTTATCGCATTTCTGATCTGGAGGCAAAGAGAACGATCCGTATGATCCAGAATGGAGCAGCATCTGATGCAGTTGTAACTGCAAGAATTGCAAATGAAGATGGAAGTAATATCCAGAGAGTTACACTTGGTAAACTGAGCCAGGCAATCAATGAATTTGCTGTAGTTTCAGATAAAAGAATTTTGGATGTAACAGTAACCTGGGGTGAAAATATTCCGGAAATTTCAATGATCAAGACAAGCAGTAAGGCAGCAGCTACAGTTGACAAGACAAAGCTGGATGAGGCGATTGCGGCAACAGGAAGCAGTGATGCAGCAAACTGGACAACAGATTCTAAAGCAGCAGTAGATAAAGCGAAAGCAGTTGCTGAAGAACTGAAAACGAATGAGTATGCTACACAGGATACAGTTGATACAGCAGCAGGTGCATTGAAGACTGCATGCAGTAAGGCAAAAGTAAAAGCAAATGCTACAGTTCTTGAGGCACTTCGCAGGGCAGTTGCAGAGAAGAAGAGCCAGAAAGACGGAGAGGTTGAAGTTTATACAGCCAAGACATTTACAGCATATGAAACTGTACTCAATAAGATTGTGGCAGCACTGGAAGATACAGATAATCTTTCCCAGGATACAGCAGAAAAGCTGAAGACTCAGATTGAAGAAAAAGAAGCAGCTCTTGAGTATTCAAAAGTAGAAAGAGAACTTGCTGAACTGGAGCTTCAGGCAGGAGTTGAGTATAATGCAGATGATTATACGACAGCATCTGCCAAAGCATATACCGATGCAAAGAAAGCTCTGAGTGATCTGATCGAAGCAGATAATACTACAAGAGTTAATCCGACAGAGATCGCAGCAAAGAAAGCAGCTTATACAGACAGTATTACAGCATTAGTTGATGTGAGAAGTCTGAAGAGCGTGATCGCAGAATGCAATGAACGGCATGAGGGAAATGAAAAGAAGTATACAGCAGCAAGCTGGAAGAATTACAGTGATGCACTGGATGCAGCAAATGCTGTTCTTGCAAATGGAACAACAGAAAGTGTACAGGAAGCAGAGACAGCTCTGCGGGCAGCAGAAGGAGCACTTGTACTGAAAGATACATCCGCAGTACAGACAGTCATTGATGAGATGAAGAAAGTCAATGCGGAAAATTACACAAGCGACAGCTATGCAGTCCTGAAAGCAGCTATCGCACAGGCTGAAAGCCAGATTGATGATGAGACAAAGGCAGATGCCAATATCCGTGCTATGCAGGATGCGAAAGCAAATCTTATCAGCATCGTGGAACTGAATGCAGCATTAAGTGATGCAGCAAAATATGAAGCAGCTAATTATACAACAGATTCCTATACAGTTCTGGCAGCAACTGTAAATGCGGATAACATGAATGCATTGAAGACATCCGGTACAGCAGAACAGATTGCAGAAGCAGTACAGTCTATCCGCAATGCAATCGATGGTCTTGTATTAAGAGCAACAGATATGGATGCTTACAGAGATAAGATTCAGTTCAAGTCTGAAGCAGGAGATTACACAGAAGAGACTTATACAGAGTATAAGGAAGCTTACGATGCACTGATGGCACTGGACAGCAGTACAGGAAATGTATCAGCAGATGAGTTCCAGGCAGCAAAAGCAAGATTTGAAAATGCACAGGCAGCACTGAAAATGATCAAGGCAGATTACACGAAAGTGGATGAAGCACTTGCAAAAGTACCGGCTGATCTGAGTATTTATACAGATGCAACTGTGAAGACACTGAAAGATGCGATCGCCAAGGTCGACAGAAATCAGCCATTGTCCAAGCAGGCAGAAGTAGATGCTTATGCAGATGCGATTCATGATGCAATCAACAACCTGGTTGTAAAATCCAAGTCTGATGATGGAAAGGATAACCAGAACGGTAATTCCAACAATGGTCAGAATAATGGAAATACAGCAGGTAATGGAAATGGATCGGGCAAAGGAAATGGCACATCCGCTAACGGAGCAGTCAAGACCGGAGATACTGCACCGATCGCAGGAGCATTTGCACTGATGATACTGGCAGCAGGGGCGGTTGTAACCGTGCTGAAAAGAAAAAGATACTAAGATGCAGCGTTAAAAATGCAAAGCAGGGTGTCCATACAAAAGGACACCTGAAATGAGATAATAAGAATCAGATGAGGAACTCTTATCTGGTTCTTATTTTTGTTACACAAATTTGAAAGATACCACGATATGCGAATGTTGGGTAGGATTGTGGGAGCACGTAGTGCGTAACAATCCGCAGGTATCATAGTCGGGGGCTTTTGACCCCGACATCATTTGAAAGCTTATTTTTAAAAAGATAAGTTGTAAACGCAGCCCCCAAATCAATACAGACCGGATCAATACGGCAGCAGTGAAGCAGCAGAAAGGAATATGACTTATGAGAAGAACAACTTATACAAACTGGATATCCAAGATTTTAAAAGAGATCGCCAACAGAAGAGGAGACCGGATGATCGAGAATCCTGCAGTTCAGTTTACGCTGGATGCAAAAGCAGGAGAATATGATGAAGTGTCTGATGAGACTTATAATTTCCTTTTGAATGAAGTTGAGGAACTGTCAAAATTCTGGTGTGATCAGAAAGAAGTACCTGCAGTTCAGATCCTTGGAGCTATTTTCAGAAAGATGAATCTGGATCAGAAGACCATCGGAGCTGTGGCAGAACGTCTGGCTGATCGCTATGCAGAGGAAGTTAAGCCATTTACAGAAAAAAATATAGTGCAGGACGAAGGGGATCTGGACTGGCTGTTCGATATGGAGACAGAAAAAAAAAATCAGGGGCTTTCTCCAAAAGAAATTTACAAGTTCGTTTCGGATCGCATTTATGGTCAGGACAGAGCTGTGAAGGCAGCGACTATGCTGCTTTATAATCATATTCACGCTCATAAAAGAAATATTCTTTTTGCAGGTCCGACTGGCTGTGGTAAGACAGAAATCTGGAGGGTAATGTCCAGGTTATATCCGAATATCAGGATTATTGACAGCACGATGCTGACGATGCAGGGCTGGAGTGGTTCATTTAAAGTAAGAGATATCTTTTCTTCCATGAGTCAGGAGGAAGCAGAAAAGGCGATTATTGTCTTTGATGAATTTGATAAGTTTTGTGAACCACTGTATGGTTCCAATGGTACGAATTATGGTGCTGCAGCACAGAATGAGTTACTGAAGCTCATTGAAGGAGGGCAGATTTACTTCCCTGCTGATAAAGGAAAACCTGCATTAGAACTCGATTCTTCCGGAATCAGTTTTGTATTCTGTGGAAGTTTTGAACGCCTGACTGATGTGAAGACAGAGAGCGAAAGTTCAATGGGATTTGGAAATAAGATTCAGAAAAAAGATGCATATGTCCAGTATGAAAAAGAAATCACAGTAGAAGATCTGGTCAGATATGCAGGAATCCGACAGGAAATCGGTGGACGCATTAATCAGATTGTCCAGTTGCAGGGAATGACGGCAGAAGATTATAAAAAGATCCTACAGGATAAGACAATTTCACCGTTACATCAACTGGAACGCCAGTATGGTGTGAAACTCCGGCTTGGTGAGAGGGAAAGAGAAAAGCTGGCTCAGGAAGCGGAACGCACGAAGATGGGAGTGCGCTATCTGCGGAGTAAGATCCAGCAGATGTTGGATGAACAGCTTTTTCAAAATGATGAGCAGGATGAGTATGAACTGGAACTGTAAAGTGTTATTGGGATGTAATGAGTGTATTGGATTTTGTAGTGTTTTATAATTCAGACATACATCCTCACCCCCCTGCATAGATTGTAAAAAATAAACGATGCAGGGGCTTTTCCATGAGAGATTATATTGAGGAGCGGGCGGTGGAAATCGCAGACTATATTATAGAAAATAGTGCGACGGTGAGACAGACTGCGAAACAATTCAGGATAAGTAAGAGTACGGTACATAAAGACGTCACCGAGCGGCTTCTTCAAATCAATCCCTCTCTGGCACAGGAGGCACGAAAAGTGTTGGACATGAATAAATCAGAACGACATATCAGAGGTGGGATGGCAACAAGAGAAAAATATCTCCATCAACATTTGCAACATATGTAAATGAGAGCAGATAAATGAGAGAAAAATAGAATTTAGTTTAGAGAGAGCAGAAGGACAGAATCTCAAAGGAGCAGATAGGGATTCAAAGTCCTTTTGCTTTTTCTTTTCTGATAACAGGAAGATATGTTATAATGCAAATAATGATGAAACCATGAAATAGACGATAAGATAAACGAAAGCAGGCAGTAAGATTCTTGAAAGGGGCAGATAAGTGCGGGCTGTAATTATTGAGAAAGACGAAAAAATACTGCAGCAGATACAGTTAATCCTGCAAAAAGTTGATTCCGGTTATGAACTGGTAGGGACAGCCGTGAATGGACAGTCGGGCTATGAGCTGATCAGTGCATTGCGTCCGAATCTGGTGATTATGGATATAGAATTACCACGAATGAATGGAATGTCGATGTTGAAGAAACTTCGTGCAGAAGCATTTGATTTTAAAGTGGTAGTTTTGAGTGGAACGGAAAATTTTCAATATGCAAAGCAGGCGATTGAATTGAGCGTGGACGGGTATATCATGAAACCTATCCGTCCGCTTGAGTTAAAAAGGGCATTGATGCAGATCTGCGAAAAAATGAGAAATGAGTATTGGCTGAATGCATCTTTTACAGTGGAGAATCTCCTGATCGGGTGTATGAACGGGCAGTATCAGCCGGAGAATAAATTAAATGAGATTACAGTCAGAAATTATGGATTTACGGTGGAAGACTCTTGTGGGATGTTTATTTTGTGGTTGGGGGAAGATTTTGAAAAAAATAAAGCAGAAGCAGTTCATTTGCTGAAAAGAAGTCTGCAAAAAGAAAATAAATTCAGAGTCTGCATTCTTCCATTGGAAGTATGGCAGGAAATATTTGTGATTGTATATCAGACAGCGGAATTTGAAATGGCAGAGCAATACTTCCAGGAAAATATTGTCCCTATGTTATGCAGTAATCTCAATGGGGATGTAGTCTGCGTGTGGAAAAGAATCGACCATATGATGGATCTTTGGCAATATCGGACAAAAATACCGTTATTGCGGCAGTGGAATCTGACGCTTGGAAGAGGTGTGCTGATCAGTGAAAATGGAATAGAGGGACAAGAACAGGAACTTCTTCCTTTGAGATATCCTGCAGAACTTGAATTACGGGCACGAGATTGTACGTTGGCAGGAAGAAAAAAAGAGTTGGAAAAGTGCTTTGAAGAATTGCGTGAAATGCTGGAAGGGCAGTTTTGCTTTCCAGAGACACTGAAAGATTGTCTGATCCGTTTCAGTCTGAATATCGTAAATATGTACAAGATCCAATGGGAGCTTGGAGCAGAGATCCAGGTGCTTATTCTGATTCTTGAAATAGGTCAGGCAACAAGCTGGAAGCAGATCCGACGGGCGATGGAAGAATTATTAAATTATTTTAATTTTGAAAAAGAGGATCTCCAGAGAAATGAAGCCTTCAGTACAATGGTTCGTAAAGCAGTCGAGATGGCAAAAAAATATTATAGTGAGGGAATTACTTTGGAAGAGACAGCCAGCAGGCTTTACGTTTCGGAAGAGTATCTGAGTACGCAGTTTAAGAAAGAGACGCAGAGCAGTTTTACAGAAACAGTTCGGAAATTCAGAATAGAAAAGATCAAAGATTTGCTGTTGAACAGTAAGCTAAAATTAAATCAGATTGCGGAATTAACAGGATATTCAGACCCCAAATATATGAGCCGGGTATTTAAAGAAGAAGTGGGGATGCTTCCAACGGAATTTCGCAAAAAAATGCAATAAAATAGATTAAAATAGTCCACCTTTTTAAAGAATTTCCACCTTTTCAAGATAGAAATATATGATATGATACCAACTGATTTAGATGAAAAGGGTTTCATGCATTACATAGTCGGGAAATAAAGAGGTGAGAAGAATGAGTAAGATGCAGATTACATTTAAAAATCCTGAGGAAATTGTAGCGTTTGTTAATACAGTTTCAAAATATGATTTTGATATGGATATGAGAAAAGGTCGTGCAGTGGTAGATGCAAAATCATTGCTTGGCATTATGCACCTTGGACTTAATAACGTGATCGAACTTCAGATGTATTCGGATCAATGTGAAGAATTACAGAAAGAACTTGAAAAATATGCAGCTTGATTATAGAAAAAAATAGGATTGAAAAGAGGAAGCGGTTCTGGTAATGCAGGACTGCTTCTTTTTATTGCAAAATCCGGTGAATTGCATCCGGGCAACAGTAGAGATAGACGATGCGGAGTATCGGAGTTTCTTTTTTGCAAAAATCCGGTAAGCTGCATCTGGGAAACAGTAGAGATAGATGGTGCGGAGTATCGTAGTTTCTTTGTTGCAAAAACCTGGTAAGCTGCAGTCGGGTTCACATGAGATATAATTTGCCGGAGGAAGAACACTGCATTGTTAAGTGATGTGTTGTGGGCAATGGTGAGCCGTAGGTGTCAGCCAGCTCAATTTATGACAGTTTGGAGGATTGAAATATGTACAGTTTGGAAGGACAACAGTTTGGAAGGACTGAAATAATGCTTGTAAAAGCGGGAAAGCTCTACTATAATTAAGGGTACGGAACAAAAAAGAAGATCTTATAAGATCATATTTTACAGGAGGAGAGCCTTGAAGAAAGAGTTAGTGATCGTTCTTGATTTCGGTGGCCAGTATAACCAGTTAGTTGCACGCCGTGTCAGAGAATGTAATGTATATTGTGAAATTTATTCTTACAAGACGGATATTGAGAAGATTAAAGCAATGAATCCTAAGGGAATCATTCTGACAGGGGGACCGAACAGTTGCTATGAGCCGGATTCACCGACTTATACAGATGAGCTGTTCAAGCTTGGTATTCCGGTTCTTGGGTTATGTTATGGAGCACAGTTGATGTCTCATGTTCTTGGCGGAAAAGTTGAGAGAGCAGATGTCAGAGAATACGGAAAGACAGAAGTTATTATTGATAAGAGGGAATCCAAAGTTTTTGAGGGAGTATCTGAAAAGACAATCTGCTGGATGAGTCATTTCGATTATATTTCAAAAATTGCACCGGGATTTGAGATTTCTGCACATACAGCAGACTGTCCTGTGGCAGCAGCCGAAAATGAAGCAGAAAAGCTGTATGCAATCCAGTTCCATCCAGAGGTACTCCATACTGCTGAAGGAACAAAGATGATCAATAATTTTGTAAAAAATGTCTGTGAATGTGTTGGTGACTGGAAAATGGATGCATTTGTGGAGAATACAATTAAAGAGATCCGTGAAAAAGTCGGAGACGGCAGAGTACTGCTTGCATTATCAGGCGGAGTTGATTCTTCAGTGGCAGCAGGATTACTTTCCAGAGCGATCGGAAAGCAGCTTACCTGCGTATTCGTAGATCACGGTCTTCTTCGCAAAGATGAGGGAGATGAGGTAGAGGCTGTATTCGGACCGAAAGGACAGTTCGATCTGAACTTTATCCGTGTGAACGCACAGGAGAGATATTATAATAAACTTGCAGGCGTTACAGAGCCGGAAGCAAAGCGTAAGATCATTGGTGAAGAATTTATCCGTATTTTTGAAGAAGAAGCAAAGAAGATTGGTGCAGTTGATTTCCTTGCACAGGGAACAATTTATCCGGATGTTGTAGAAAGTGGTCTCGGTGGAGAATCTGCAGTGATCAAGTCCCACCACAACGTAGGAGGACTTCCGGATTATGTAGATTTCAAAGAAATCATCGAGCCGCTTCGTGACCTCTTCAAAGACGAGGTTCGCAAAGCAGGATTGGAACTTGGACTGCCGGAGAAGTTGGTATTCCGTCAACCATTCCCGGGACCGGGACTTGGAATCCGCATCATTGGTGAAGTAACAGCCGATAAGGTTCGTATCGTTCAGGATGCAGATGCTATCTACCGTGAGGAGATTGCCAATGCAGGACTTGACCGCACGATCGGTCAGTACTTCGCAGCACTGACGAACATGAGAAGTGTTGGTGTTATGGGTGATGAGAGAACTTATGATTATGCCGTTGCACTGAGAGCAGTGAATACAGTTGATTTCATGACTGCAGAGGCGGCAGAGATCCCGTATGAAGTTCTGAATAAGGTGATGAGCAGAATTATCAATGAAGTGCGTGGAGTAAACAGAGTATTCTATGATCTGACGAGTAAGCCACCGGGAACGATTGAGTTTGAATAAATCGAGTTGCTTAAAAAAGCCAGTGTTTATGCGG
>ERZ773242.2347-NODE-2347-length-15883-cov-3.205648_pt1 | contig 15883 bp, 8 predicted proteins | sample MGYA00511077_ERZ773242 | MGnify/ENA primary metagenome ERZ773242 (study PRJEB29015, sample SAMEA2737754) | human gut metagenome | biome: human gut; feature: human-associated habitat; material: faeces | place: China | collected 2012 ... | reverse complement strand
ACTCATTGTCGTCGATTCGTTTACGGAACTCATCGGGGGTAAGAAAGAAATATTCCACCCCATGCTTTTCGGTACCACGAGGCGGACGGCTGGTAGCGGAGATTGAAAATGCCAAGTTCAATCCCTGTGTCAATAAATAGTTGATAATGGTAGACTTGCCCGACCCCGAGGGGGCAGAAAAGATGATTAATTTTCCCTCCATAGTTTATTCTGATATTCAAATATCTTGTCTGAATTTCACATTGCTTGCTTATACTGTTTTGAAACAGCGTACAGGTTACATTACGTTGAGTACCTGCTCTTTAATCTGTTCCAGTTCATCTTTCATCTGGACTACGATTTTCTGCATTTCCGCATGGTTCGACTTGCTGCCCAACGTATTGATCTCCCTTCCCATTTCCTGAGCGATAAATCCTAGTTTTTTTCCTTGCCCGTTGCCGTTTTCCATCGTGTGGAGGAAGTATTTCAAATGATTCGTCAGACGTTGCTTCTCTTCGTTTACATCCAGTTTCTCAATGTAGTAGATCAATTCCTGCTCAAGGCGGTTTTTATCGTAATCTACACTTAATGTCTTTTCTAAGGCATCCGTGATGCGCTCTTTGACTTTATCTACCCGTTCTTTTTCATATGGAGCGATCGACTCCAATAGAGCCGAGATATTGGTGATCTTCTCACGGAACTTCTTTTCTAGTGCGGCACCTTCTTGTTTGCGAAACTCCACAAGATGGTTGATAGCTTCAATGACAGCCATATGTACCGTTTCCCACTCTTCTTCCGTCAGCTCCTGTATCTCCGTTTTTGTCATCACATCCGGCATACGGAGCAGGGTTTGGAACCAGTCTGTCGGCACCGGTATATTTAATTTGTCCGCTATATCTTTAATTTGATTGTAATATCCCTCCACTAATGCCTGATTGATGGGAGTAGCACTTTCTGCGCTCTCCTTTTTTTCGATCCAAAGGCTAAAGTCTATTTTTCCACGTTCAAGATTCTTTGAGATTTCGTTTCGGATTTCTATCTCCTTTTCGCGATAAGTCGGAGCGATACGCGTAGATAAATCCAGTGCCTTGCTATTCAGCGATTTGATCTCTATGTTTATTTTTTTATCAGATAGTTCGGCAATGGCTTTACCATATCCTGTCATTGATTGTATCATATCGTATAAATTGTTTTCTGCAAAAATACAGGTTTATTTTAAGAATATGGCTTGAATGTATAAAAAATATGCTTGAAATGTAGATTCCCATTGCCCCATTATTCCATATGCGGGTCTGTAATTACGGTTTGACCGACATTTCTTTTTTATAGTATAGTTTGAAAATAGATAGCAATATGCTCTTGTTTCTGCCGAATTGCCGACCGGGTACTTTTGAAATACGATCGAATCAGCTTTCCGTAAGGTTGATTTCGGGGTAAAATAGCCATAAACTGTCGATGTAATTACCTTTGTTGACGGATGAAATAGGCATTCCCAGCAAATCAAATCGCTATTTCCAACAGATGGGATCACTATTTCCAACAAATGGGATCACTATTATCATCAGATGAAATCACTATTTTCCTCAAACGAAGCTTTAATTTATCGGAAAAGCGCTCTTTTTTCTCTTTCTTTTCTCTATCTCTCGCCTTAATGTGAAGCTCTGCTTTTTGACGCCAGGCAACGATAATCATATACTCTCTATGCATTGGGAAAGAATAAGGAAACAATCGGCATGTTATGTAGCACTTTGAATGATTTTACTGGCAAAGTGAAAAACCGATGTTGCCCTACAATCCGTTTTTTCCAATCATGCTTGCCATTGACCGGTAAATTGCTACTCACGGCAAAGGAGAAAAGCAAAATGTCAAAAAGATAGTTTGTCCGTAAAGCATTTAAAAAGCACAAAACTATCCCGTAAGTAATATATGAACAAGTAAATAATAATGGCATGAGGCACTATAAGTTCGTTAAGTGAAGTCTTATGATTAAAAAAACTTAAAACGGAACTTGAACCTTTGCGAATGAAATAAATCTTTTATATTTGCAAACAATATTAAGAAACATCTTTGAAAAAACATCTCTATGGAAAAAAGTAAACCTGTTAACCCGAATCATCTTTTTAGCTTCAGAATGGAGCTAAGGAATAAGAATGTAGCTTATCTGATACTTTTTAGTCTAAAAGCTTCCCCTATTTCGATTTGATATTTTTATATTATTTAGAAGAGCCGGATATCTTTTCATAGAAGAGGTACCCTTCTAATTTCCGCGCGTTTATTTCTTACTATATTATTAATTTAACCTAAGTGATTTATGAGTAAACATTTACAAAAATGGATACTGTTGCTATTCGTATTGTGTAGTGGCGCAGTATTCGCGCAACATCCCACGGTAAGTCCGAAAAAGGGTGTGTTGCGTGTGAAGCTTCAACCGGAAGTAGCCGCACAGGTAGCCGCTGCTCCCAGAATGCGGACTGCCGGTGGCATTGTTTCAACGGGTATTACCCCTTTGGATCGAGCCGGTCAGAAAGTAAAGGCTGTACAGATGAAGAGAGTTTTCCCCTATGTAGAAAAGTTCGAGGCTCAAAGGAAAGAATTTGGTCTGGACAGGTGGTATGAGATAACTTTCGATGAGGGTGTCAATCCGCTCGAAGCAAAGCAGATTTACAGTACCGTTCCCGGTATCCAAGTCGCTGAAAACATTATACCGATGGAACTTCTCGGAGGGAATGGGGGATATGTTAAGCTTACGCCTGCACAGAAAGCAGCAATGAACGCACAGGCTCCGTCATCGGATATGCCTTTTAACGATCCTCGTTTGCCTCTGCAATGGCATTACCAGAATGATGGTTCCATGCCGGGTAGCGTCAAAGGAGCAGATATCAATCTTTTTGAAGCATGGAAGCTCGCTACCGGTTCGAGGGATGTATTGATAGCCATAATAGATGGCGGAGTAGATTTTACGCATGAAGACTTGGCTGAGAACATGTGGATTAATGAGGCCGAATTGAACGGTACGAAAGGTGTGGATGATGATGGAAATGGTTATGTGGACGATATATACGGATATAATTTTGTGACCAATTCAGGGGAACTGTATCCGCACAATCATGGTACTCACGTTGCCGGAACGGTAGCTGCCGTCAACAACAACGGCATCGGAGTTTCAGGCGTTGCAGGTGGTAACGGGCAAGGAGGCGTGAGATTGCTTTCTTGTCAAGTATTCGATTCACGTACCGGGGCAGGCGATGGCAATTTCGCAGCCGCACTGGTATATGCCGCGGAGATGGGTGCTTCGATTGCCCAATGCTCGTGGGGGTGGCCCGCACCGGATATCATAGAACAGGCTGTCTTGGATGCAATTGACTATTTTACTGCAAAAGGCGGTGGCGATAAATTGAAAGGCGGACTCTGTATTTTCTCTTCGGGGAATGATGGGTCTACAGGTAATTATTATCCGGGGTGTTATGAAAAGGTATTGTGTGTCGGTGCGATGAATTATGACAAAACAGTTTCCAGTTATTCAAACTACGGTGATTGGGTGGATGTCACAGCTCCGGGTGGCCTTATGGATTTTGATGCATCGCAAGGTGTATTGAGTACTTTGCCTGGAAATGAGTATGGGTACAACGAAGGTACTTCCATGGCCACACCTCATGTGTCGGGTATTGCAGCTCTGATTCTGTCTAAATACGGGAAACCTGATTTGTCAAACGAGACATTGCGTGAGCAACTGGTTACTTCTGTAAATGACCTTTATACGGATAATCCCCGGTATGCGGGGTTGGCTGGAAGCGGATATATCGATGCTTGGAAAGCATTGCAAATGAGTGATGGCGAAGCACCGGAACCCGTAAGCGATTTCACGCTTCTGCCCGCGCAGGATAATATTATGATGGAATGGATCATTCCGGGCGCATCGGATAACAATGTCAATCATCATACCGTTTATTATAGCGACAAGGAATTTAATTCAGGAAGCGACCTAACCAAGCTGGAATCAGTTACCATCGATACAAAATTCCTGAAGTCGGGAGATAAAATTACTTATGAATTGAAAGGATTGGAAGCACGTACCACTTATTTTATCGCAATCAAGTCGGTGGATCGTTGGGGAAATGCAGCGGCATTATCTCCTGTAAAGAGTGCTACGACAAACTCCGGTCCTAAAATGGTGCTTGACAAACAATCGATATCAATGACGGTGGATGCCGCTTCCTCTTTGGTTGCTTCTGATAAGTTTACCATCAGCAATGAAGATGAAGGACTGTTGAAATGGGAATCTTACTCGCGTACAGTCAATGTGATGCCTGCCTCGTTAGTGAAAGCCGATCCGGGCAAACTGAAGGCATATGACGGTAACCTGTCAATCGTTTCGTATGCAAAGAACCCGGTGGTATCTGCCGACTTCATGACCGAGGATTTTCCGTTATCCATTAATTATGCTTCCAAGGGATTGGTAGCCTATATTGGTGATGTGGATCTGAATCTGCCCAATTCTCAGGCGCAATGGTTTAAGGTCGATCCGGATAAATACCCTGATGGATTCAACCTGACTCACTTGAATGTGGGAGGCAGTTACGGGAAAGATCCCGTTATAGAGATTTATGAGGGAAGTACCATCACGAAGAGTAAATTAGTGCAAAGATTTACCGGGAATTTTGCTTACTACTTTGATGTCCCGTTGGATGAGCAGTTATATTTTGCACCGGGTGAATCATTCTGGATTGTACTGCACTTTGCTAAAGGAAATGTCAATCCTTTGGGACTGGGAGAAGCCGAGACGGACGATTATGCGACGTATAGCTATATGAGTAATGATCTTGGAAATACTTGGATGATATTAAAGGACGCACTTGTAGACAGTAAGTACGAGGAAATGGGTGGAAAGGCTGTATGGGATATTACGGCTAAGAGTCTCAATCCGGATTGGAGTACAATGATGGTGTTGAATCCGGAAAATGGTACGGTAAAAGCCCATGAGAAACAGGAAGTAACGATCTCTAATGATGGCCAGAAACTGGTGAACGGATCTTATAAATTCTCTCTGAAGTTGAAAACCAATGAAACCGGCAAGACGGAACAGGCTATACCTGTGGCAATGACAGTGAAAGGTAACAAGCCCGAACTAAAAACAGCCAAGGTCATTGATTTTGGTGATTTATTGGAAGGGCAGACAAAGACACTTAAAATAGAGGTGATCAATAATGGTTATGGAGGATTTTATGGCAGTTATGGCAGTTCGTTATCCTCATCTAATATCAAGTCTTCTTCCGACCAGTTTGTTACACCGACTTATATCAGCGGAGGTTTTCCGGCTCGTTCGGTATCTTCAATGGAAATAACGTATGCACCGACAAAGGCAGGTAGTCACTCCGGTACGGTTACGCTGACTGATGGCAATAATGTACAGTATCAGTTCATCATCCGTGGAATTGCTGCCGACCCGGCCGAGATCGTCATTGCCCCGACCGATATTCAGGTTGGAGAACTTGAGGTTGGAGCTACACCAATAGAAAAATCATTTACTATTTCAAATACGGGTAGCTATCCGTTGGAATATGTATTTCCGAAATTCTCGGACGAGGTTATAACGGATATGGGAAAGGCTTCTCATAAGTTCGGCTATACTTATATTTCCAATTTGGATGGAGCAACTGACTTTGAATATGATAACAATCCTGCTTTGGTAAATGCAACGGATATAACCAGCCAGTTCACAGACGATAATGTATGGTCGAAAGCAATCTCTTTGGGCTTTTCATTCCCCTATTATGGAGAGACATACGATAAAGTTTATGTAACCAGCCATGGGGGTATTGCTATGGCTACAGGCCGGTTCTGCATGTTCCCGTCCGCATCTGCCGATTGTGTTGGTGGAATGGGTGCGATCATGGCTTATGGTACTCAACTGATCATGGGTGCCAACAGTAAAGTGGAATGGGCTAAGCAGGATGGTAAGTTCGTTGTGAAGTTCACGAACGTAATGGCAGTGGTTTATGATAATGACTATATTCCGGTCAGTTTCCATATGGCCTTGGCAAGCAACGGGGACGTAGAAATATTCTATGACGACTACACACCGGCCTCTGTGTTCGGTGAGGGATCGAATCTGTTTGTAGGTCTGAATGATATAGAGGTGAAAGATCCGATGACCCTTACGGATACTGAAATTTCTGACGATCCGTATTCCGGCAAAGAGCCGACTGAAGAAGGGCAGTTGTATAAAAAGATTGGGACGGGCTCGGCTGTGAAATTCCTGGCACCCGATAAATATATTATTAACAAACTGATCCCAGCGAACGGAGTGATCAATCCCGGTGAAAAATCGGTTATTACTGTCACAATGGCGGCTACGGAAGACATGTATGCAGGTGAACTGACCAATAAGTTGGTTTTGCTCAGCAATGATCCCAAACATACTACTTCCTATGTGACCTTCCGTGCAGTGGTAAAGGGAGATGTATTAAAACCGCTGGTAGAACTTGCATCTTCCGATGTGGATTTTGGAAATGTGTTCCGTACGGCTGTGAAGCAACTTCCGGTGACCATTAAGAATGTGGGTAAAGATGTTTTGAACGTCACTTCGGTAACGTTGGCTGAGGGGAAATTTAATTTTGAAGCCCGTCTTCCGATTAGCATTGAACCGGGACTTTCAAAAGACATTCTGGTAACTCTGCCTACGGAGAAAGAGGGTGAAGTAGCTGATGTGATGACGGTTGTCACTTCTGCTGGAACCGTAACCGCTAATTTGGTAGCGAAGGTCATAGGTACGCCTGTCATTGCTTTGAATATGGAAGGCATTACCGAGACAATGGAGAGTGGGACTACCATGGAAAAGGTACTTGAAATAAAGAATGAAGGTAACGAGCCTTTGGTATATTCCATTACTCCTAACGAGTTTATCGGACTTCCTCCTGCGGCAACAGACGGAAAATCATCAGTGGATTACATCTATTCTGCTTCTGTTGATAATAAAGATGTTTCTGCGGAATGGGTGGACATTGAGACGAACGGATTGGGAGAGCAAAACAATCTGACTTATTATATGCAGCATGACTTTACTACTGTCGATTTGCCTTTTGATTTTCCGTTCTATGGCAAGACTTATAATAAGATGTATATCTATAACTCCGGATTTATCTCATTTAATGAAAAGACGGACGATAAGATATGGCCGGAGCCTCCTTCACAATTCCCGACAACAGAGACGTTGTATACGAATATGATTGCACCCTACTGGGGTATGCATTCCATGGATCAGACCAGAACAGCCGGAACTTTCCATTATATTACTGAAGACAGAGCAGTCGTTTCGTTCATGGAGTATGGCAATACGATGAATCGCGGAGTCTGTTTCCAGGTTATTATGAATAAGGACGGTTCATTTAAGTTCCAATACAAGGGCGCATTCCCGGACGCAGACATCTATAATATGTTTGGTTGGGCAGGTATCGCAAACGATGGCGGTACGAAAGGGGTAAACCTTCCTGCACGTACGGTTGCTTTCGGTCGTGCTATCGAGTTCTATCCCGTAATGACCGAAGAAATCGCAACAGGTAGTGCTAAAAATGTGAATATGAAGGTGATGGCCAATAAGATGGCTGGAGATTACACAAGCAATCTGATCCTGAATACGAACGTACCGGGCAAAGAAAAGATCAATCTGCCTATCGAGTTAAATATCACGGGTATGCCGAAACCTGTATTCCCGGAAAAGATAGAAACTGAATGGGTTGTTGGAACGAATGCCGGATCAATGGGAGTACCGGAGGTTCTCTTCAAGGTTGCCAATCAGGGTACAGCCACATTTATGATCAATAACATTGAAATGGATGCACCGATGTCCGATTTCGGGCCTGTACTCCAACTGTGGTACTATGGTGAACATTACGATCCGTGGTTTGATGAAACGACTATCGGCTGGGGAATTTATGAAGAAGGAACTTCGATAACCGTTGGTGTCACACCGATAGAGTTTAAGGTTTTAGTAACAGATAACTATACGATCAATACCTATGAATGTCCGATTACATTTAATGTGACTGGAATTGAAGGTAAGGAAAAGGTGGAAGTTCCGTTCAAGGTTAGTATTACGGATGCTCCAGTTATGGACTTTGATAAACCTGAAATTCGTGTCAGCAATGTGGCGAGCGATTATGAAGGTGAGGCTGAAATGACCATTACCAACAATGGTGCATATCCGTTGAGGTATGAAATATCACTCGATCCGACCGGTGAAGGTGAAGTGGAAGAAGAACAAGGCGGAGGCGGAGTCGATCCGATGAGCGAGATGGGGCACCGTGCTTTGTCTGTCGGAGAGCAACAGTCTTTGAGCCGAAACCTTACTGAAATGGATCGTCAAGGTTTAATGAAAGTAGCGGCCAAAGCTGGTGAATTGAACGCTTTGGATGTCCCTGTTGACATGGAATATAACCAATCGTTATATTATCCGGCTATGCCGGAAACGTCCGCTGGTGTATATCAATATGGTAGCGGTACGGTATTCGGGCAATATAAAGCCGCCACTTATTATGTAGCGCCTGCAACGGGATTCAATCTGACGCATGTTTATACCGCAGCTACTGTTAAGACCTTGGAAAACGTTGATTTTAAGGTCGAGATTGTAAAAGGAGAAGATTTAGAGACAGGGGTTGTGATCGGTTCGGGGAGTTACCATTTGGACAAACAACCGGATCCGAATTACGGACTATTTATGACAATTCCATTGGAAAAGGCTGCCTATCTACATCCGAATGAGAAATTCCATGTAGTGGTGACTTACCCCGTAGGATACATTACTCCTGCAATACTTGTAACCAAAGAAGAGGCGGTTGTAAGCAACCGTTATATGGGATGGCAAGATGGCTATGGATGGTTTGATGTGGCTACATTGCTCAAGGAGAATGTTGGCTCGGTAGGCTATATCATGTCTTGTATCGAAGAGGAGGCCGGTAGTTCGTGGGTTACAATGCTTACTCCGGATACTTCCGGTGAACTGGCGATTGGGGCAAGTAAGACGGTTAAAGTGAAGCTTGCTGCCGAAACAGCTCCTTTAGACAGAGACAATAAGGCGGTATTGGTTATAAAGAGTAATGATCCGGACAAACAACTGGTAAATTACCCGGTTTATCTGGACAAGAACGGTGCCCCGGAGATTTCAGTACCTTCTTCTAAAATTTATGCAAAAGAGGGAGCTACAACGAAGCTTAATGTTACTGTGACGGATAGTGACGGGGATGCATTTAGTGTGAAATTAAATGATGAAAGCGGTATCGCCAAGATGGAAAGTGCAACGGTTACTTCTGGAAACGCAACAGTGGAAAAAGTAGATGATACAACGATTAAGGTCCTTGTAGGAAGTGAAGCGACTACTGGCGCTGTGTCAGCGGAATTGGCTTTGGCACTGACACCGGACTATGGTACTGCCGGCTCGCATAGCTTTGAACTTACTGCTACCGATGTTAAGAATAATGTGAGAACGTCTGTCGTAAACTATACGGTAGATCATGTAAATCGTGCCCCGATTGCCAAAGAGCAGAAAGATATGGAAGTGAAGATAGGATCGACCAGTCCGGTTTTATATCTATCTTCTTTGTTTGAAGATCCGGATGGTGATGAACTGACCTACAAAGTTTCAGCTTCGAAAAATGACATAGTCGATATTTATAATACGGTTGGAAGTGTCATATTCTCCGGATTGAAGCTTGGCGCGGCAGATATAACCGTAACTGCTACGGACGTTGCCGGTGCCTCCGCGGTTTGCAAGTTCAAGGTAAAGGTTGTGACGGAAGTGGGAATTGGTGAAGTTGATATGAAGAATGCCGTTGCAGTATATCCTAATCCGGTTGTCGACAAAGCTAATGTAGCTTGTGATATCGATGCGGAAGGGGAAATCTCTTATAAGTTGTACAATGCCAACGGAGCGCTTTTATATAATGCACATGCAGTTAAAGCACGTGGCGAAGTGCAAGTGATTGATATGGACGGTTTTGCTTCAGGTGTTTACTATTTGGAATTGGACATCGATGGTACTAAGACAACTGTACCTGTGATGAAAAAATAGTAAAGGGAGCTGATTAGAACAAAGTATATCCCGGAGTTACAGAGAACAGCCTGTAATTCCGGGATTCTTTTTATTGGTCGTATTGGAAGAGCTTGCCTTGTACGCAGTTTTAAGCATCTGATCTATGGCTGAGGTAAGTCTTTTGCAGTTGTCTGTAACGTTTCACGTTGTTCATTATCTATCATCCTTGCCCATCGGTATGGTAAATATGAATTTAGCTCCTTGGGTTGTATGCGGATCTATTTGTATGTTTCCGTTCATATGCCGGGCTATCAGTCGGCAAAGGTACAATCCTAATCCGTTTCCGTGAGTGAAAGTATCCAGTTTGGTAAATCGTTGGAAGATATATTCCTGTTTGTCCGCAGGTATCCCGCATCCCGTATCCGCTACACTGATAATAACTTTCTTTTGTTCTTTATTACAGCGGCAGGATAACAGTATGCTTCCTTCACGGGTGAACTTGTTGGCATTGTTTAACAACGATCTCAGTAATAAGGATAAATATTGGGGATGGGTATGTGCAAAGCAGCCTTCTCTTGGAAGATCGAGTAAATATTGAATCTTGTCTTTCCCTTCTTTTTTGTGCAATAGTTCCATTTCTGTGCGGCATAAAGCTGTTACCTCCACCTCTTCTAGAGTCAGTGCTTCCGTAAGGCTATCCAGATTGGCAACTTCGATCAGGCTGTCGAGCAGTGACGTCAGCAGATGAGTGTTTTCCTGTATGATCATCTGATATTCTTTTCGTTCTTCCGGAAGGGTAGCATCGTCAATAAGTACCTCTGAGAATCCATTTATGGAATTAAGCGGTGTACGGATTTCGTGGCATATGGAGTTGATAAAGGACGATTTCATTTGTTCGCTTTCCTGGGCTTTTATGCTTTGCCGGTAAATTTCCTCTTGTAGTTTCCGTGTTTTCTTCAGACTTTTATAGTAGTAGACACTGACACTGATTGCAACAATGAGTGTGCAGATGGCAAAAATGAACCCGATCAGTCTGCTTTGGGCGGTAATCGAGGTCTTTTCCAGTTCCAGACGGTTCACGTCATTTTTTAGCCGCAGTGCTTCCACCCTTTCTACATACTCTTTTTTTATCAAGGAATCCGATACTTGTATCGCTCGTTCATAAGCTATGCAGGCATCTTCAGGGCGCTTGACGTTAGTTAGCAGTTTTGCTTTATCCTTATATACTCTGAGTATTCGACTGAAACCGGGGGCGCGTCCCGTTTCAATCATATTGATAAGCGAGTCACAGTTGGATATTGCTTCTTTCTCATGGTGCATGTTTGTAAGAAAGAGATAGGCCGTTTCATAAAGATAGATTTTGTTCTTGTCAAGAAATTCATCTTTGGCAGAAAGCATATGGTCGCGAAACAGATTGTACATTTTGTAAGCTTCATCATCGCTGACATGCATCGCCCCACGAATTAATTGTGTATAAAAATCTACATACGTATTATCCTTATATAGAAAAGGACGTGGATACATCACTGCCGAAACTGTATAAAAGTCTTTATGAGCATTGATCGCATCAGTGGTCACTTGTTGCAGTCTTTTGTAATCTTGTTCTTGGTTGTATCCGCTACTTAGAAGGGAAAATATGCTGCTTAGGTAGTATCTTTTAGTATAAAGGGGGAATTCCTGTGCAATGTCCCAAGCCTCCTGCCATAGGGGTATCTGTTCTTTATAAACGCCCTTCTTTCCTTGGCCATTCATTTCCCAAACTCTCATTAGACCTTCATTGTAGAGACGGTTTACTTTTTGATATTTATCTTCATGAGGTTGTAATGCCTGGAATTCATTACGTATTTGCTTGAAAAGTTCTTTTTGAGTGTTTGCATCATTCTCTGTATTTATCTTCCGGTTGATTATGGTCATTTTGAAGAACGTGGCTGCACCTTCAGCGGGCGTGCCTTTTTCGATATCGGCAATTGTTTTGATGTAATAATTATAAAGTGAATCTTCTTTTTCTTCGTGGGTGGCATGGCGAATGACGATGTTCATAATTGATACGAAAAGTCCGTATACATCACGACCTTCTTTTGATTCATTGAACAATTGCCTGACATAGCCTGCTTCGTTATTCATACCTTCCGTGACATCTTTGAGGTCGAGCAGTAGCTCTATACGCTTATGCGGGTCTTTTGCTTTGTCTAACGCTATGTTCAGACTGTCTTCACGAATGGGCATGGGAGAAGTTAATCTGCCTTCCGGATTATCTTCCTGAGATGCTTGTGCCTGAGTTGTGATAGTGCTAAGACAGAAGAAAACGAAATATAGGATATACCGCAGATTACTCATGCCATATTATAACTTGTTTATTCATTAGTTTTACTTGTATAAAACAGCCTGCTAAGATATACAAAATATTTCTGAAGTCAATGATTTTGAACTAAAATATGCTATAATTTATCCTACAGTGTGGTAATCTGAAAATAATCCGTTAAATTTGCGACAATTTAATAATCTGATAATTATGTCATGTATCTTACATATAGAGACCTCTACCACCGTATGTTCGGTAGCGGTAAGTGAAGATGGGCAGACTATTTTTGTGCAGGAAGATCTTAAAGGCCCTTCACATGCCGTGTCCTTGGGAGTCTTTGTTGATGAGGCTTTGTCGTTTATCGATAACCATGCCATTCCATTGGATGCGGTAGCTGTGAGTTGTGGACCTGGTTCATATACAGGGCTCCGTATCGGGGTTTCGATGGCTAAGGGCATTTGTTATGGAAGGAATGTTCCGTTGATAGGTATTCCTACTTTGGAAGTATTATCCGTACCCGTTTTGCTTTATCATGAATTGCCGGAAAATGCCTACCTTTGTCCCATGATCGATGCTCGCCGAATGGAAGTATATGCGGCCATTTATGATCGTAGTCTGAATGTCGTACGGGAAATTTCAGCCGATATTGTAGATGAAAATTCTTACCTTGACATTTTGAATGAACATCCGGTTTATTTCTTTGGGAATGGAGCGGGCAAATGCCGTGAGAAGATTACACATCCGAATGCACATTTCATCGATGACATTCATCCTTTGGCAAAGATGATGTTTCCTTTGGCCGAAAAAGCTGTGGCAAACAAGGAATATAAGGATGTAGCTTACTTTGAACCTTTCTATTTGAAAGAATTTGTGGCTTCACTGCCGAAAAAGCTGTTATAGCTTCTCGTTTCTTTTGATTTCTATTAATTAAATATTTAATTTTCGCTTATGCAATATAACACCCAGCAGAAAAGGATGCCGCTTCCAGAATATGGGCGAAGTATACAGAACATGGTTGATTTTGCACTTACAATTCAGGACCCGGCAGAGCGTCAGCGTTGTGCAAATACCATTATTAATATCATGGGAAATATGTTCCCTCATTTAAGGGATGTGCCCGATTTTAAGCATAAACTGTGGGATCATCTGGCTATCATGGCCGATTTTAAACTGGACATTAAGTATCCTTATGAGGTGATCCGTGAAGAAAATCTGGGTACGAAACCGGACATGATTCCTTATCCCAGTACTAAAATCCGTTATCGTCATTATGGTCGTACACTAGAGATATTGATCAAGAAAGCATGTGATTATCCGGAAGGGGATGAAAAGAGAAATTTAGTGGCCCTGATCTGTAACCATATGAAGAAAGATTATATGGCTTGGAACAAGGATACGGTCGATGAACGTAAAATAGCAGAGGACCTTGCGGAACTTTCTAATGGTAAGTTGCGGATGGATGATGACATCATTCGTTTGATGGCCGATCGCCTTGCTCAGAATTATCGTCCGAAGATGAATTATAATAATAACCGGAATAATAATCAGCGAAGAAAATACTAATCTCTCGCCATAAACCATCCTATCTATGGCTTCATTTGTAATCGAAGGAGGGCACAAGCTTTGTGGTGAAATTCATCCACAAGGTGCTAAAAACGAGGTATTGCAGATCATCTGCGCTACATTGCTTACTGCCGAGGAAGTAATAGTAAATAATATTCCCGACATTCTGGATGTCAACAACCTCATCCAATTGATGAGAGACATGGGGGTGACAGTTGCAAAACAGGGTATTGACTCATATAGTTTCAAAGCGGAAAATGTGGATCTTGCTTATCTGGAAAGTGACGAGTTTCTGAAGAAGTGTTCCAGTCTTCGCGGTTCGGTGATGCTGATCGGGCCAATGGTAGCTCGTTTTGGTAAAGCAATGATATCCAAGCCGGGTGGAGATAAGATAGGCCGCCGCCGTTTGGATACTCATTTTATCGGTATCCAGAATCTGGGAGCTGATTTCAAATATAACGATGAACGTGAGATTTTTGAAATTGCTGCCGATAAGTTGCACGGAACATACATGCTTTTGGACGAGGCTTCCGTTACCGGAACTGCCAACATTGTTATGGCGGCTGTATTGGCGAAAGGAACGACTACCATTTATAATGCAGCTTGTGAACCATATTTACAGCAATTATGCAGAATGCTCAACCGGATGGGGGCAAAAATCAGTGGCATTGCTTCCAACCTTCTCACTATCGAAGGGGTAGACGAACTGCACGGGACGCAACATACCGTTTTGCCGGACATGATTGAAGTAGGCAGTTTCATCGGAATGGCAGCTATGACCGGAAGCGAGATCACGATTAAACGTGTCTCTTATGAGAATTTGGGTATTATCCCCGAAAGTTTCCGCCGTTTGGGTATTAAGCTCGAACAACGTGGAGATGATATTTATGTCCCTGCACAGGATAGTTACCAGATCGAATCGTTTATTGATGGTTCCATCATGACGATTGCGGATGCTCCATGGCCAGGTTTGACTCCTGATTTGCTCAGTGTGTTGCTGGTAGTCGCTACGCAAGCTAAAGGGAGTGTGCTGATTCATCAGAAGATGTTCGAAAGCCGCTTGTTTTTTGTAGACAAGTTGATTGATATGGGAGCGCAAATCATCTTATGCGACCCGCATCGTGCGGTTGTAATCGGCCATAATCACGGTTTCAAACTCCGGGGTGGTAACATGATTTCTCCCGACATCCGTGCAGGCATTGCCTTGTTGATTGCAGCGATGAGTGCCGAAGGCAGCAGCCGTATCCACAACATCGAGCAAATAGACCGCGGATACCAGAACATTGAAGGCCGGTTGAATGCGATCGGTGCCAGAATTACCCGAATATGATAAAAAAAGAAGAAGTATATAAGATAGGGATTTTTAATAAGCCGCATGGCATCCATGGAGAGTTGTCGTTCACTTTTACTGATGATATCTTCGACCGTACCGATTGTGATTATCTAATTTGTTTGCTGGATGGGATATTTGTTCCCTTCTTCATCAAAGAATATCGGTTTCGTTCGGATTCCACGGCATTAGTGAAACTCGAAGGGGTGGATTCGGCAGAGCGAGCCCGTATGTTTACGAATGTGGAAGTATATTTTCCTGTGGAACATGTAGAGGAAGCAGAAGCGGGCGAATTGTCATGGAATTTCTTTGTCGGTTTCCATATGGAAGAAGTAAATCATGGTGTATTGGGAGAAATAATAGAGGTGGACGATTCTACTGCTAATCCTCTTTTTGTTGTAGAACTTCTGAATGGTGAAGAGCTTTTGGTACCGGCTCAGGAAGATTTTATTATTGGAGTTGATGCTGATAATAAGAATATTACGGTTGATTTACCCGAAGGACTATTGAACTTGGATGAAGTTGGAACGGAGGATGAATAGTCCTGATTTATTACTCACCGATGAAAGGATTGTTGGTCACCGATGAAGGCCCCGTTGATCACCGATGAACGGGGTGTTGGTCACCGATGAACAGGGTCTTCCTCACCGACCAAGAATTGATAGGGCTATTTGCTGATAATCAG
>ERZ773242.2342-NODE-2342-length-15929-cov-4.151569_pt1 | contig 15929 bp, 11 predicted proteins | sample MGYA00511077_ERZ773242 | MGnify/ENA primary metagenome ERZ773242 (study PRJEB29015, sample SAMEA2737754) | human gut metagenome | biome: human gut; feature: human-associated habitat; material: faeces | place: China | collected 2012 ... | reverse complement strand
GCAATCTTATTGGCAGCAACGACAGAGACGTTATGCTGCAACAAATCCTTATACACGCCTTTACGCACCAATATCGTAGTACGGATATTCTTGCGGAAATCAGGAACAGCATTAATAGCCTCCTGCACGGTAAAGAAATCTCCGCTACCATCCTGCGCCACTACAAAATCATAGTGTCGAACATACTTAGCCAGTTCCGGTACTTCCTTGGCAATAGCGTCCATGGCCAAACCAGCCACAACACGCCCGCCATAAACATTCAGATGAGTGTTATCTTCACGTCCCTTCGGCATCGCGGCAACCTGATTGGCAGGTACCCACATAAATAATTTTCGGGAGTCTACCGGCCCCATGCCCTCTACAAGGTCATGCGTAATCTTATTCATATCCACAAAAGCCACACCCAATTCTTTCGCTACATTCCGCGGAGAATCCAGATAAGCACCGTGTGTATCAATTAGCTTGTCACCTTCAGTAACAGCAGGTTGCTCCGAAGCCTCCCGCTTTGCATCCGGATTCACTCCTTTCTGTATATCATCCTGACTGATAGCCTGAGCCACTGCATTCCCATTTGCCGTACCAAAATTACGGCGTACAATGGAGTTAAACAAAACAGGAATACCACCTTTGGCACGGGTTTCGTTTACAAAACGTTTCAGGTTCTCATCAAAAGTACTTCCCGGAGCCGTATACCGTTTCGGATCGGACTTCTCATCGTTATGTCCGAACTGAATAAATACATAGTCCCCTTTCTTCACCTGTGAGATTACCTTTTCCCACCGTCCCTCGTCAATAAAACTCTTGGAACTACGTCCATTCACAGCATGATTGTCTACACGGATTTCCTCGGAAAGATAGCCGGGTAACATCTGTCCCCAGCCACGTTCGGGGTTTCCACCTGTCAATGACTTATTGGCCATAGTGGAGTCTCCAATCATGAAAATCGTAATCACAGGCTTGTCAGCCTTGAAAGCCGAGAGCAGGAAAAACAACCCCAGCAATAATGTCAACTTGTGTTTCATAATTCATCAAAATATAAATAGTATTATTATTTTCCGGTGCAATATTACCCAAAAACAAAGGATCTGAAGTGTAAAAAAAGTCGCAATCGGTAGAAAAATTAATATTAATCGTATATTTGCCGGCAAAACAACTAATCTGGCAACAAAATGAAAAAGACAAGAAGTAACACTTTCATTCTTGAAAAAGAAATCGTATGGGAACCGGCAGGCGAAGGAGTAGTACGCCAAATAATGGGCTACGACGGGCAAGTGATGCTGGTTAAAGTAAAATTCGAGCAAGGTGCCATCGGTACACCACACACCCACTACCATACACAAACCACCTATGTGGCAAGCGGTAAATTTGAGTTTACCGTGAACGGTGAAAAACAAATTGTAGAAACCGGAGACGGCGTCTACATTGAACCGGATGCGGAACACGGGTGCGTATGTCTGGAAGCTGGTATTCTGATAGATTGTTTCAGCCCCATGAGAGCGGATTTTCTAAAGCGCTAATACCTTGTCTGCAAGGAGTTAACTTCTTGCCAACAAAAAGTTAACTTCCTGTCGACAAGGAGTTAACTCCTTGTAAGCAGGAAGTTGGCTCTTTGTAGACAGGAAGCTAAGTTATTAATTTTCAGGTTTCCAGTCACTACACATCCGATAGATGTAATTCAGATCATCGTATTGGGCTGCTTCTTTCTTGGTCAACTGTTTCGCCCATTTTACCCGACCGGCTGCCGCAGCACCTTCTCCTGTACTATTGTACTCAGCATAGCGGGCTGTCTTCTCATTTTCCTCTTTTCCCCAGTTATGCCATCCTTCGGGACGAATATGCTTACCCATTTCACAATTGATAAATACGGTGGCAGCATACGGACGCCAGGGACGCCCCAGATAAACCTTGTCCACACCCGGATTGGCCGTCAGTTTGCAATTTTTAAAAACATAGCCCACCGCAATGTCTTCGGGCGTAGAAGCTGCCGTCACGTATGAATTTGTTTTGCTACGGATTTCGCAGTTCTCAAACAAAGCGGTAGAAGGACCGAAAATAAAGTCGGTAGTTCCTTCAATGTAGCAATCTACGAAATAAAGGCGTGTACCTGCGGCACCTGTATAAATGGTATCCTGATTTCCCAGCAAACGGCAGTTGATAAATACCAGTTTATCCCCTTCCGTGTGAAGGGCAACCGCTTGTCCCAGTCTGGCAGCATTATTTTCTATGGTGAGGTTTTTGAAGGTAATATTGTTTCCCTGCACTTTTACAGTATAGGTACGGAAAGTACCCATCTTATTAATGTTGGCATGGTCATCATACGTGATAATCGTATTTTCCACACTTTCACCGATGAAATCCACATTTTGCACCCAAGAAGGAATTATCGCTTTCTCCTTATATGTTCCATTCTTTATCAGCACTGTAACCTTGTAATCCATAAAAGCACGAATGCCTTCCATAGCTTCCGTCAACGTGCGATAGTCTCCCGAACCATCACGGGCAACCACAAGCGTATCTTTATATTGAGACTGTGCCGATAGCGGCATGATCCCCACCAGGAGAAGAAGTATGCCACATAAATAATAAGTTAGCCGTTTCATTGTCTTATTTCTGATTAACGATTTCCTTTACTTGTTGCAAACGCTCCCATTCCAGACTTGCCATGATAAACGGACCTACTGCCTTGGGGTCGTTGCTGCGGATTGTTTCATTTATATAATAGGTGTAATCTCCCATACGGTAGTTTTTGCCACCCAGGCCGGCAACTGCACAGGCTCTGGTAATAGTCACCACACCGTCTTTATCTACTTCTATGAAGTTATCAAGAATACCTTGGTATCCTTTGAGAGCCACTTTCAGATACGATTTATCAATATATCCCTTACGAACAGCTTTGAACAAAGCATAGACAAACATAGTAGAACAGGAAGACTCTACATAATTTCCTTTCTCACCACTCTTATCCAACACCTGATACCATAATCCGGTCTTCGGATCTTGTATGCGCTTCACCTGTGCGGCAATATTATTAAGGATAACGAGCATGGAATCACGTCCTGCCTCATGTTTCGGAATAAAGTCCAGTGCATCTACAAATGCCATTGCATACCATCCCATCGCACGTCCCCAGCTATGCTGTGACTGTCCGGTAACGGGATCTGCCCAACGTTCCTTACGACTGACATCACAGGCATGGCGATAAAGTCCATTCTTCGGATCATACGTATGGCGTGCCACTGTAATAAATTGGTTCACAATATCTTTATAATCCTGTACACGATTATTGCGGAAAGCATATTCAGCATAGAAAGGTGCCCCCATATAAAGACCATCCAACCACATCTGGTTCGGATATACTTTCTTATGCCAGAAACCGCCGTCCTCATTACGCGGATGGGTGTCAAGCTGACTACGCAACAAATCAATAGCCTTCTTATATTTTTCATCTTTCGTCTGTTCGTAGATGCGGAACAGGAATTTACCTGAATTCAAGCGGTCGATATTGTATTCATTCAGTTTATAGGTCTCAATACTTCCGTCCTTGTGTATCATGGTGTCCGCATAAGCTAGTGCATAGTCAAACATCTTCTGATCTCCATACGTATCATACACATCCAGCATGGCTTGTAATTCCAGCCCATGACAATAATCCCATTTCAGTTTCGGCTGGAAATCCAGTTGCCAGGATTCCGGGCAACGAATCATCTCCGATTCTACCATACGTACCGACCACGGTTGCTTATCGCTTACTTTCTGAGCAGACAACTGAGTGGAGCAAATCAGCGCTCCCATCACAAAAGTTTTACAAAGCAGATTGTTCATCATTCTGTTCTTGTTTTTAGGTATATAGATTATATTAAGTAATGTGACAAAGATAGCGGTTCTCACCTAAAGCGTTGTGTACTTTTCGACTGAAAAGGTGCATTATTTATTTTCACCTTCTATAAACTCAGTATTTCGTGTGCGAGAACGAGTGTTTTCGTGCACGATAACGAGTTTTTTTGCCATTTATTTGCATTTCGAACAAAAATTGCAGGAAATTAGACGAAAAAAGTATTGATATACATCAAATAATGTGTATTTTTGGCCCCAGAAATAAGAATTAATAATTTTAAATCAACGTATCATGAGTTTAAATCAAAATGCAGTGGGAAAGATGACCAACTACAGGTGGACCATCTGCGCCATGCTATTTTTTGCGACAACAGTAAACTACCTTGACCGCCAGGTGCTGTCATTGACGTGGGATGAATTTATCAAACCCGAATTCCATTGGGATGAATCACACTACGGAACAATCACTTCTGTTTTCTCTATTGTTTATGCAGTCTGCATGTTGTTCGCCGGTCGCTTTATCGACTGGATGGGTACAAAGAAAGGTTTCCTTTGGGCTATCGGTGTATGGTCGGCAGGTGCTTGTCTCCACGCTCTTTGTGGTATCGTAACCGAGCATTTCGTAGGTCTGCATAGTGCAGCCGAATTAATGGGTGCCACAGGTGATGTGGTAGTAACCATTGCTACTATTAGTATGTACTGCTTCCTGGCAGCCCGTTGTGTACTGGCACTTGGTGAGGCTGGTAACTTCCCTGCCGCTATCAAAGTAACTGCCGAGTATTTCCCTAAGAAAGACCGCGCGTATGCTACTTCAATCTTTAATGCCGGTGCTTCTATCGGTGCTCTGGTTGCTCCGTTGACAATTCCTTTGCTGGCTAAAGCATGGGGTTGGGAAATGGCTTTCATCGTAATTGGTGGTCTTGGATTTATCTGGATGGGCTGCTGGGTATTCATGTACTCTAAACCTTCTGAAAGCAAGCATGTAAATAAGGCTGAGCTTGATTACATTGAGCAAGACAAGCACGAAGAAGGTGCTGCTCCTGTCGTAGAAGAAAAAGACGAGAAGAAGATGAAATTCTGGCAATGCTTCAGCTACAAACAGACTTGGGCATTTGCTTTCGGTAAATTTATGACCGATGGTGTTTGGTGGTTCTTCCTGTTCTGGACTCCTTCTTATCTGAATACGCAATTCGGTATCAAGACTTCCGAAGGATTGGGCATCGCATTGATCTTTACTCTGTATGCCATCACGATGCTTTCTATTTATGGTGGTAAACTGCCTACTATCATTATCAACAGAACCGGTTTGAATCCGTATGCAGCACGTATGCGTGCCATGTTGATATTTGCATTCTTCCCGCTGGTAGTATTGCTGGCACAGCCTCTGGGTACTATCTCTCCGTGGTTACCGGTTATCATGATCGGTATTGGTGGTGCAGCTCACCAGTCTTGGTCTGCCAACATTTTCTCTACCGTAAGTGACATGTTCCCGAGAGCAGCCATTGCAAGTATCACTGGTATCGGTGGTATGGCCGGTGGTTTCGGTTCAATGATTCTTCAGAAAGTAGCAGGTAACTTGTTCGTATATTCATCAGGAAGTACAATGGTAGATGGAAAAGAAGTGGAAATGACTCATGATTTACTGGAACAAGGTGCACAGTTCGTACGCCCTGCCATGGAATTTATGGGCTTCTCCGGTAAACCTGCGGGATACTTCATCATCTTCTGTGTATGCGCAGTAGCTTACCTGATTGGTTGGGTTGTAATGAAGGCTCTGGTTCCGAAGTATAAACCTATTGTATTGGAATAATACTGGAATAGTATATATAGATAATAAAAAAGGTGCTCAGCAGTGAGCACCTTTTTTGATATATATAAAAGACAGAAAAGTACCGGCACAAAAAAAGCCCCTTCTCACGAAGCGACTCTCTTCTGCACTCTCCCGTGAAAAACATGAACCTCAGTATACTTTAGCAAATTTACCTTCAAACGGTCCATGAGAGATACAGGAGCGCAAAACTTTAAGATGAAAAAAAGGGAAGTCTCACGACTTCCACAATTCTTCTAACCTTAAATCTAAATCTCTATGAAAAAAACGTTCGACAAAGATAAGGGTTTATTACATTCAAAAATACTAATAAAAGATATAAAGAAAAGAGGAACGTTTAAGATTTGCTAAATGGGACTCGGATTATCCTCCTGAAAGTCATAGTTCCTTCCATTTTAGAAAATACTATCCAACAAGTCCGCATAGATAGGATTTTGCCTTAACAGATGGGGTACACCTGTCATAAACAATTGCTTACGGGCACGGGTGAGAGCCACATTCAATTTCCGGTCAATCCATACCCCACCCTCTTCCGTAAGATTGGCAAGGAATTTCAATTGATAAGTACGGTTCACACAGAAGGAATAAATAATCACATCGCGCTCACTCCCCTGGAAGCGCTCTACAGTATCTACCAGGATATCGTTTAAACACGGAATGCCCAAAGCAGCTATTTCACTTTTAATAAGAGCTATCTGACTACGATAGGGAGTGATAATCCCCAAAGTCAGGGCAGGACGAAAACCGGAAGTACCGTCATATTGCTGATAGATAGCAGCTGCCAGTCTGGCTACGAGCTGTGCTTCGAAATGATTAATCTTTGCCGATTGCGAAGCGACCTCCGGCACTGAGGCAAGAAAAACCACACGACGTACCAGTATATCTGCAAATTCATCATTTTCCAACCCCGGAGCAAGTATCAGTTCCCCTTGCTGGTGTTGCAAACCGACAGGTTCCAGTAGTCCGCCATAAAAGGCATGATTAGGAAAACGAGCCACTTCCACATTCATACGTCCCTGGCGACAAAGCATGTCGTAGGAGCGGTTAGTTATGAGTGATAAGTGATGAGTGGTATCGGCAGAATTCCGGTAGAGGCGTTCAAAAAGGGAATCTTTCAAATTATGCAAACCGATGCTATGCAGGCAGTCCTCGCAGACTTCAGATTGGGATTCGGATTGAAGCACGACAGCGGGCAATTGTTTATGATCACCAATGAGGATAAACTTACCAATAGCATTTCCACCCGCCACATTACGCGCACAAAGAAGCCCCAGCAGTTGTGGTTCCAGTATCTGAGTAGCCTCATCCACAATAGCCACATCGAAAGTTTTCAGACGGAACAATTCCGTTTTGGAGGAGAATGTGGAGACAGTGCCCACAAAAACACGGCAACGCTCTATGCAGGCATGCACCTCACGACGTGAAGAGCAGGATTCCAGCACATTCTCTATCAGATGTGAACGGAAAGGTATATCGCAGGAAAGTTCACTCCCTATACGGATGAAATCAATCTCAGGAGTAATGGCAGAGAGGGTTTTGCAGATTTCATCCACTGCACGATTAGTGTACGAGAGCAATAATATCTGCTTCCCCTCACGATAGAAGGCTTCCACCATACCGCGTAGAGCACGGGAAGTCTTTCCGGTGCCCGGAGGACCTACCAAAAGAAAATAATCTTTAGCAGCCTGGGCTTTCAGGGTGATACGGGAGAAATCATCCGGAGCAACTGCAATGCGAGGATCGAAAGAAACGTCAAACTCCGGCTGTCGCTGGGATAGCAACAGGTCCCGGCGATCCTTGTTGGCAGAAAGAAAGGCAGAAAGTCCCAGATACATACTGCGGAAAGAAGTATCCATATAATCATGCTCGATGGCATAACGACTGTCGGGAGGAAGCACGGAAGTATTTTGTTGCGAAGCACGAAGCCGGATACGGATATCCCGGTCGGTGATTCGCTCTATATTTCCTTTGAATACCATTTTATTGGTTACGTTGTCCGTATCATTATTACGTTGATAGAGAACGATGGAGTCACCTTCACGGAAATTCGGCAATGTCTGCGCCGACCGCTGATTAGCCCGTGCCAACACAAGGTATGCTTTATGCAGATCCGCCGCATGATTCTCTGTGATTGTCAGATCGTATAATATCTCTCCCGCTTCACACTTTTCTTCAAGCGTAGAAAGCCACAAGGCGGCAGCACCTGTACGCCCTTCATAATCAATATCTCCCGATTTTGAAGTGTATAGTTCCTTCGTAATAAAATTATAGAGTGTATAGAAATAGCATTGTTCCAACGGTGTAAGCGCCCGAAGACGCTGCATCACGGCATCAATGGCAGGGTAAAGATAGCGTTTCCACAATGTATTGTTCAGGTGGCGTTCATTCAGTGTATCCGGATGAATATCCTTCAGCCGCTCTGCCGTATAGTGCGGACTATTACGTAATTGCATACCATATTCATTCGCCACAATCCGGTTGCGTACATCCATTACACGGCGCACCATCGCCCACGATGGACGAGCGGGATATAATAACGGATAGCGGGTATAGAGCAAATAAGCTTTTACCTTGCGGTGATCCATTCCCATGGAGTATTCCAATACCGCCTGATACAACAACATCTGTACCTTATTATTCTCCTTCGGCTCCACCTTGCCCCGGATAGAATACTCGTCAGCTTTGCCCGACTTCATTTCTATGAAGGAAGACATATCGCGCTGCATATAGTCCAGGCGGCCTTGCAATCCCAGAGCTTCACAGATATAGGTAGGTTCCAGCACGGCATCCGTCTTATCCAGTTCATAACCGGGAGCACGGAAAGTCTCCGTCACCGTTTGTCGGATATGGTCGAAGTGCCGTTTACAATCAGCGAAGAATTCCTTTTCCTTTTCTTTATCCAACAAATCAGCACACGCGGCCAAATCAATGGAATAGGTACGGAACGCTTTCTTCATACAAGTCAGATAGTCCGGTTCCTCCTTGGCATAGATCCACTCATCCAGAAAAAGATTGGCGATGTTTCCAAGCAACAGCGGACGCGTATTGTCAGGAGATTGCAGGCGTGCCAGCAAATAATTGGCAGGATGATGCCCGTAATCTTTAAAGCACTCTGCCAACGAGCTGATATCCAACAGATAGTCCGGTTCCAGTATAATAAAGGAAGGCGTCAGTATACCAGCCTCATCTACAGCTACATCCAGCAGGTTAACCTGCGCATGACTCCACAGCAGTTTGCAAGTCTCGGCAAATTCCTCATTCACCTGAGATACATTGTAGCGTACCCTCAGCGGTTCATCGGCAACGGTATCTACAGGCAATACATATAGAAAAGTGTCGTCAGCATACTGGAAGCAGACACGCATCCGGCGTATCCGTTCTTTTGCAGGCGGAGCAACAATATAAGTGGCATCTGCACGGGGAAGCTGATGATATAGTTCAGCAGGGATATCCTCACCCGTCAACCGTTTCACAAAGAAGGTCAATGTCTTGATGTCACGCAACAGATTCTCGCGTGAAGGTTCGGATTGCCGATTCAGTACGGCATTGGAAGTCAGTCGGAAGGTGTGCAGGCGGTTTTGTTCCACTACGGAGAGCCCCACTTTTGAGGCCACAAAACTGACACGAGCGGAAAGGTCCGTCATTTGCAGGCTACCGTCCGGCATCTGCGTACGGCAAAGGCGTTCCAGAAATTCACGAAGCTGACGATAAACTGTTACCAGCGGAATATTTTCATCCTGGCAGACAGTAAGCAAGAAATGGTAGTATTCCCGTGCTTCTTCTTTCATTATTCCTCCTTCTCTTCATCAGTCTCGTCCGCGTCGGTCTTTTTATCCTTAATCATCAGGATACTCAACTCATAGAGCAGATAAAGCGGAACGGAAACCACAGTCAGGGTGAAGGGGTCGCCAGTCGGCGTAATGATAGCTGAAATAATCACGATAAGCACCAGTGCATGACGGCGGTATTTGCGCAGGAAAGATTTATGTACCAGTCCCAAGAGCGAAAGCAGCCACGTCACTAACGGCAATTCGAAAGCCAGTCCCATGCAGAGCACCAGCATCATGAAGTTATCTATGTAGGAATTCAAAGAAATCTGGTTCTCAATAGCCGCGCTCAATTGATAGGTGGAAAGAAAACGCAGCGTCAGCGGATAGACCATAAAATAGCCCAGAAGTACACCGAGGAAGAACATCACCGTACCAATGCACAGGGCTTTCTTCACGCCACGCCGCTCATTAGCATAGAGCGCAGGACTGATAAACCGCCAGATTTCAAAAAAGATATAAGGCGTAGCCGTCACCACCGACATCCAGAATGCAGTGGACATGTGAATAAAGAACGGGGCAGCCAGATTAATATTGATTAGTTTAACGTGGAAATCCTGTGTGAAGAAATCATCATGGAGATCGAAAACTTTTCCCACATAGCGCAGCACGTCGTAGAAAACGAAGTCATTGTGACAGGGAGCTAACACTACGTTATCAAACAGCCACGGCATCGCAATAAAATAACCGACAGCCAATACAAACCATACACCGAGTACCCGAAACAATACACGACGCAGTTCGTCCAAATGATCCCAAAAGGTTAATTCCTTATCTGCCATAGTAGTAAGTAGCTACGAGTTACAAGCTACGAGTGCCATGCGGCATAATCGCGTAACCACTTGTAGCTTTGTAGCTTGTAGCTCGTAGCTTATGTAACTCATTTATTTTTTGAAGCCGGCTCTTCTATATCATCCTTTGCCTTGTTTATTTCTTCTTTTGCTTCATTCACACCATCTTTGAAGCTCTTCACACCTTTACCGAGTCCTTTCATCAGTTCGGGGATTTTCTTACCACCAAACAACAACAGTATTAACAGGGCGATGATAACCCATTCGGAACCGCTGGGCAGAAAGCCTAATAAAAGTAAGTTTGTCATATCCGTAGTCTTTTAAATTTGTTGCAAATATAATAGTTTCACCACAGATTACACAGATTTACACAGATTAAAACGAAAACTTTCTGTGTCAAGCCGAATAACCGGGAAGCATATACAGCTCACGAACGGACGATTAATCCTGATAATAGATTCTTTTCACCCGTGTAGAAATACTTGTCAGCACTTCGTAAGGAATGGTTTCAAGAATATCGGAAAGTACCGTAATAGGCAGATGATCGCCGAAAATCTCTACGGCATCCCCTTCCTTACAGTCAATGTCCGTAACGTCAATCATGCAAACGTCCATACAGATGTTACCCACATAGGGCGCACGCTGGCCATTCACCAAGCAATAGGCGTGGCCGTTGCCAAGATGACGGTTCAACCCGTCGGCATATCCGATAGGCAATGCGGCAATCCGTGAATTACGTGTCAGATGCCCCTTGCGGCTATAGCCTACTGTGTCTTCCTGGGGTACATCACGTATTTGCAGGATGGTAGTTTTCAGTGTACTCACATTATTGATAATGCTGTTATCAATGGGACTGACACCATACAAACCGATACCCAACCGTACCATGTCGAACTGTGCACCCGGGAAGCGCTCAATACCGGCCGAATTGCAGATGTGCCGGAGTATCTTATGCGGAAATGCTTCCTGCAACTGCATGGATGCCGCTTCAAACATTTCAATCTGTCCACGTGTAAACGCATCGAACTGTGCCGCATCACTACCCACAAAATGCGAGAATACCGAACGGGCAATCACTGCATTCTGTCCTTTCAGCCGTTCAATCAATCGCGGCATATCTTTGGCAGCAAAGCCCAAGCGATGCATACCCGTATCCAGTTTTATATGAATCGGGAAGTTAGTGATTCCCTCCTTCTCCGCCTCTTTAATCAGTGCATCCAGCAGGTGGAAGCTATACACTTCTGGTTCCAGTTTATAGTCGAACATGGTCTTGAACGCGGTCATCTCCGGGTTCATAATGATGATGCTTGCCGTAATACCCGCTTTGCGGAGTTCGGAACCTTCATCAGCCACAGCCACAGCCAGAAAATCGACATGATGTTCCTGCAATGTCTTGGCAATCTCATACGAACCGGCTCCATAGGCTGATGCTTTCACCATACACACCATCTTCGTATCCGGACGCAGCCGACTGCGGTAATAGTTCAGATTAGCTATCATGGCTCCAAGATTCACCTCAAGAATGGTCTCGTGTACCTTTTTCTCCAGTTCTTCCGTCAAAGCATCAAAACCGAACTGACGGGCACCTTTTATCAATATAATCTCATTCTCCAACCGCAGTTCTCCACGGGAAATAGCGCGCAACAGGGCTTCTGTATTAGGATAGAAAGCCTTCTCGATGTCAAAGCGTGCGGCACACGAAGATATCTCACTGCCTACTCCGATGATACGCTCAATGCCGCGGCTACCGGCAAGCTGCGATACTTTCCGGTAAAGCGTCGGCGCATTCTGTCCGGTTTCCAGTATATCCGAGAGGATAAGAGTCCGCTTCAGTCCGTTACTCTGCGAACGACGGTAAAGAAAATCGAGTGCAATGTCCAGTGAAGCGAGATCACTGTTATAGCTATCATTTATCAGCAGGCAACCATTTTTACCTTCCTTCACTTCCAGGCGCATAGCCACCGGTTCCAGTGTCGCCATACGTTCCGTAATCTTCTCGGCAGGAAGCATCAGATAAAGACAGGCAGCCAGGCAGTTAAGCGAGTTCTCAATAGAAGCATCGTCAATAAAAGGCAGTATAAAGGTATTATCCATCTCCAGATAACGATAAGAAATGACGGTACAATCCTCCTTTTTCTCCGCCTTACTTATAAACAGGGGACGCTCCATATCTTTCCGGCTCCATGCTATTTCACGGGCACTGAGCATAGACTTCGCCACACAATTACTGATAAACTCATCATCACCATTATAGATCACCACATCGCAGTTCTTGAAGAGCGACAGTTTTTCCATGCACTTCTCTTGCAAAGAGAAGAAGTTCTCCTGATGAGCTCCGCCGATGTTGGTCAGTATGCCAATGGTAGGTTTGATAATATTCTGCAAGGCACGCATCTCTCCCATCTCCGAAATTCCAGCTTCGAAAATAGCGAGTTCGGACTGCTCGTTCATCTGCCAAACGGACAGCGGCACGCCGATCTGCGAATTATAGCTGCGTGGTGAACGAACAATCACCCGTTCAGGGCTGAGCAATTGATGAAGCCATTCCTTTACAATCGTCTTTCCGTTACTGCCCGTTATGCCGATAACCGGTATCTGAAACTGTTCACGGTGTTGTTCCGCCAACTTCTGCAAAGCCTTCAACGGATTGGCGACCACAAGGAAATTAACAGCTAACATATCCGAATTACTCATTGCCAGTTGTCCGCTTTCCACCCATTTATAAGCTTCTTTGCTGACTACAAAATTGCGAACACCGCGTGAATACAAGTCAGGAATATAGCGTGCGCCATCATTGCGCTTGGTAGTTAAGGCAAAAAATAAGGTTTCTTCGGGGAAACTCAAGGAACGGCTATCGGTAAGTAACCAATCTATGGTTGCCGGCGTGTCCCCCACACGTCGTGCACTGATGCGTTCGGCTATTGTTTCAATCGTATATGACATATATCTTTCTCTTTTTTGAAATCTAAGTACGGGTATTTTTTGTTAAGTCGGTCGATTTTTAACACAATTTGTCCTAAAAAACGCTTATACTCGTCTGACTCCGGATGGAAGGGCTTATGAGATAGCGCTTTATTGATATTTTCACTTTCCTGCATAATCTCTAACGCGTCCTCAGAGAGACAGGTCTGCACGAACTTCTCCCATACATAGCGTACCGCCAAAGGAGATGGATGCACCATATCATCGGCATAAAAACGATAGTCACGAAGCTCATCGAGTAAGAGTTCATAAGCCGGAAAATAAAAGACATGTCCGGGAAAAGAAGTCTGTAACTGATCGATGGCAAGCAGAAGTGTAGCTTTACTCAATTGATTAGCGTGCATCCCGTCGCGTACGTGGCGGATGGGGCTGACCGTAAGAATCACTTTCAACTTCGGATTCCGAGCAATCAAACCGGAGAAGAGAGAGGTATAATCCGATACAATCTCCTGCACGCTGAGCCGGCGACGGGTAAAGACAGACTCCGGTTGTTTATGACAATTAGCAACCACATGTCCCGTGGATTTCTGTTCGTACACCCATGCTGTACCAAAAGTCAACATCAGGCAGTTCAAATGGTGGATACGTTCGTGCGCTGTTTGCAGACGGATATTAATACGCTGCAACACTTCTTCTGCAGAGGGAGAAGAAAAATCACCATGATGCATCGAGCTATGCCAGCACTCACGAAAGAAAAACAGGTCTTCTTCTTTATACAGTCTGCCCGTCACCAACTCACGCAAAGCTGTTGAAACAGACAAAGGATTATAAAGAACCCCAAATGGATTGACATCCGGACGAAATCTGGCATCCGCAAGCAGTACACCGATGTTGGTGGCAAAGCAGGAACCCATCAACAGAAGTTCGTCCGCCTGAGTAAAACGGGGCAGATCGGAAGGTAATTCAACAGGGGTAGAAAAGTTCATACGTTTACATCATCATATTCTTCCGGATAGAGAATTTCACGATAGCCATTGCCTGAATGGAAGCAAAGGGAACATCCATCGGTTCATGGTGCGGATTATAACTCACAAGTTTAATGCAACCCTCCTGCTCCGAACGGTTCACATACTTCACTGCCAGATACTCATCGCCATCAATATCGAATGAGACTAGATACATTTCACCATAAATGACATTGCTGAAGCTGTTCATTTCCTTGAAACCTACAATATCTCCCGATTTCAGGATGGGATACATACTGTCCCCACTAATATAAAGGGCACCGTCGCATACGGGAATACTAGGTATTTGTATTCTTCCCATCACAAACTGGTGCTTATTGGCAAGCAATGTACGCAGATTAGCGGCAGCAGTAATGTCGTACAGCACTACACTGCGGTCTTTCATCGCATCCGGCGTTTTGGGATTGTGTATTATCTCAACATTACCTGTCGCCAGTTCGTTATAACAACTTTGTAAATGACTTACAGGGGTTCCCTTCCCTAACAGCAACCAGTTATAATCCACATCCTTCATCTTGCTCAGCAATAACGGGAAGTCGGTGCTGTTTCGTGCAATCCAGTTACTAAGTGTAGAACGCGACACACCCAGGTAGGCAGCCAGATCAGCATCTGTTTTGAAGTTCAATACACGCTTGGCACGCTTCACGATGTCCGCTACATTAAAAAAGATATCCTTTTCCATATTTATTTATATAAATAAGTTCTAATGTTGCCTTCAACATACACTTATGCATTTTTTTAATGCAAAAGTCAATATATGATGTTTTCCATACGAAAACGAAGTTATACATTACAGCAACAAAACTAATCAATTTGTTTTAAAGGGGCAAATAAAAGTAAGGGAAACAATACCGGCACTATAACAGAATATCTTTCCCACTACGAGTGAAAGTATTTCCCACTACGACTGAAGGCACCTCCCACTACGACTGAAGGTACTTCCCACTACGACTGAACGAGTGTTTCACTACGACTGAATCGAGTGGCACACCCATCATCCTATCAGGCAACAGCTTAGAGGGAATTTACGGCTTTTGGAACATGATATCCGTCCCAGTCATATTCTTCGGTATAACTATCGAATGCAGGAGTTTCCGTAATGCACGCTTGTGCAAAAAGCCCGGCAATTTCCGCCTGTTCTGCCGGTGAGAGTCCACGTTCCTTGTGCAGGATACGGTAATAAGTGGGTTTTGGAAAGAGAGTACGAATCATCCCTTTCAACAGCAACGCTTTCTTATAGGGGATGTTATCAAAGAGGGTACTGATGCCCCAGGCATAACGAAGTTTCACAGTGCTTCGGAAGTAAGGACACTGACCGGCATCCATAGGATAATTGGCAGGATTCACCGTTACAATACTCTTCACACTTTGCGGCACATGCAACGTAACAAGATGGCGCAGGCAACTTTCACTTCGCTCACAATCAGGGTTAAGACAGTGGAGGTAATTTAAAGGCACCGAATCATAATTAAAGCAGTCTTCCATGATATTCTGTTTTTGAGGGGACAAATGTAGTGAATCTATTCTGACGGAACAATCCAAAGGAGAAGAGTTCTTGAAATATTAAGATAAAAAAGGAGAAGAACTAATGTTAAAGCGGCAAGGATTCATATTTTTCCCAAAAAAAGGGAATACCTTCCGTTTTCTTTTACTAATTTTGCAATTTGTAATCCTCAGAACAGAGATGAAGACAGAACCAACA
>ERZ773242.2340-NODE-2340-length-15942-cov-2.419903_pt1 | contig 15942 bp, 20 predicted proteins | sample MGYA00511077_ERZ773242 | MGnify/ENA primary metagenome ERZ773242 (study PRJEB29015, sample SAMEA2737754) | human gut metagenome | biome: human gut; feature: human-associated habitat; material: faeces | place: China | collected 2012 ... | reverse complement strand
GGCTGCAAAGGTTCATGCCGGAGAAATAAAATATCAACTTCCTTTATACCATAAGGAATTGCATTCAAAGCAAAACATTGGCATGACATTTCTGCAAATCGCATTCATGGAAAAGTGGCAAATTGACCGAACCAAGTTGAACCTTAAATTTAGGATAAAACCGCTCGCCGGCAGCCTGTAAATCATTGAGATAACGGAGTCTTTCCTCTACTCCTTCCAGGTTGGGAGCCACATTTGAGCCTTGTATTGAAAAATCCACCGGATGCATCATCCGGCGGATCGTTTTATCAAGTTTGCTGATTTCCGGTGGGCCGCACATGGTCCTCTTTCGCCGGTGTGTTCTGGGCCATCACGCCCGCAAGAAGGGGAACAGCAGTTTTCCAGGTATGCCATTCCTGCCTGTTCCGTAAGCGCGGCGCTTCGCAGTCTCAAATGGCATGGGGTGTCAAATGATTGCGCTGCAAAGCCGGTTTCTCTCTGTGCGGGGCAAGGGCGGTCACGCCGTTGGCCGCTGTCTTGCTCTGGGGCAAAAGCGGCAGCCCCGGCAATTTTATCGTCTGCCGTCCTCCTCATCGGAGGGGAGCGTATGCCATGCCGGGGGTGTTTGGCGGCGTGTCAACCGCCTTCTGATCTGCCGTAAGATCGCTTCTATGAAATGGAACCACAGATTTCCCAATAGGAATACCGCCGCAAGAAACAGCAGGAATGCTCCAATTTCACCCAAAGGCATTTTTCACCTCACTTTGTTGCAAACCTGTTCATAAAGAAATCGGTAAAAGCGGCCAGTTCTTCATCCTGCGACACATAGACATATAGTTTTTCGTCTTCCAGCCAGTCGTAGGCATTGATGCCGATGTACTCTTTTTTGTTTGGGTAAATGATAAAAGCATCGGTGGGGTATTTGTTGCGGTAGGCTTTCAGAATTTCAGAGCGGCGGTAGTAGGTCGGGTCGCCGCAGCCGGAAAGATCGGGCACTGTGGGAACGGCCACGATCGTTTGGCTGGCCTCGTTCCAGCCCACGATCAAGTTTCCAATTTTCGTCTTGCTGCCGTGAACGAAGCCGTAGTTGAAACGGCTCACATCCTCGGTATAGCCGAAAATCAGCCGGTAATTGTCCCCGTCTTCCACGACTTGGTTAAACAGAGCCCGCATTTTCTTTGCATTGGCATTGCTCTTTTCCATATCGATGGCCGGCCCCTTGAACAACTTGCTAAACAGTCCCATGATTATTTCCTCCTTACATGTTTCGATGTTTTTATAAGAAACTGTGTTGGGCAGTGCCCACAGCCTCATAAACGGTGCCATCCCTTCCGGGCTCCCCGGCAAAAGGAGAGAAAACGGCCGCTTGCGCAGAGAGGCATGTCCCTTATCGCCAGGCGTCCGTATGCAGCCGCCGGGAAATTGCGCCAGCATGGCAGCGGCGGGTCATCACAGACCATGGCCCGGCGGCGATTTGGGTGCGGATAGACGCTGCATCGCCTAAAATAAGTGTAATCATCTGAATTTGTCTTTATTTTATGGGAAAAGAGATCCGTCTGAATAGAACGCCGAAACATCATACCCGGACGGATTTTCCCTTTCGCTTTTCAAGGGGTGGGGTCTGTTTTCAATTTCTCCAAGGCATCCACGATCGCATTCAGCTGAAAGTCGACCGTTTCATCTGCGGCTTCTGGCACAAACAGGGGAAGGGTATGGGGGATCGCTCTGCGCACCACCATCGCGGTCAAGCTCAAATTGGTAAATAGATTGATCCTTGCGGCATCCGCCTTGATGCCAAAGTTTTCTAAAATTTCGCCGAAAAGACGGCGCTGCTTTTGGCGGAACACTTGATAGCTCTCCTGGGATAGACGCTTGAAAATGAGCTGCTGTTCTTCAATGGTCAAAACCGCAATCCCGTTTTCCTCGCCATAACAACAGGCATGGAGGAACTGTTTTACAGCGTCACGCCAGCTCAAAGCAGGGTCAGCCATCAGCGCCCGTACATATTGGATGATTTTGGGCTGCTGCAAGTAAAGCATTTCAACGATCAGATCTTCTTTTGTTGAGAAAAAGGAATAGAAGAAAGTCCGCGAAATGCCAACTTTTTTATATACTTGCTCCACGGTCGTGTGTTGTATGCCTTGCTTTGCCATCAGCTCAAGCCCAACGGCAACAAGCTGCGTGCGGATGCGTTCCCGATCTTCATCCGAATAAGCCACCTTTGGCACGCCATCACCTCCCTCTCGCAAAATAAAGACAAATTTAATAATTTGATTTTATTTTATCATATCCAATCGGGCAATACAAGGGGAAGATACGAAAAGCTATGGCGCATACCCCAAACAACACTATGCAACTTGCATAGTGTTGTTGTGAAGTATGGTCTGTGATAAAATGCAAAGTGACGAAATGACGCTTTAAATAGGAGCAGATTGCTGTATTATGCCTGAAATTGAGCGGGGATCCTGCACCTTTTTTGAGATGTATAAATCGCTTGGTAGAAACGATGAGAACAGATGGAGGAAACAGGTATGGCGATGATCAAATGCAAGATGTGCGGCGGGGATTTGAACGTCACCGAGGGCATGACCGTGGCGGAGTGCGAGTACTGCGGCACCCGGCAGACGGTGCCCAATGTGGACAACGAGAAAAAGCTGACTCTGTTCAGCCGGGCCAACCGGCTGCGGCTGGCCTGCGAGTTCGACAAGGCCGCCGGTGTCTATGAGAACATCGTGGCGGAGTTCCCCGAGGAGGCGGAGGCCTACTGGGGCCTGGTGCTGTGCCGGTACGGCATCGAATACGTGGACGACCCGGCCACCGGAAAGAAAGTGCCCACTTGCCACCGTTCCTCTTTTGACAGCATTTTGGAGGACAGCGACTTTGAGCAGGCCTGTGAGAACGCCGATCCTATCGCCCGGCGGGTATACCGGGAGGAGGCCAAGGCCATCGAGGACATCCGCAAGGGGATCTTGGAGGTCTCGGGCAAGGAGCCGCCCTACGATATTTTCATCTGCTACAAGGAGACCGATGACAGCGGCGAGCGCACGGTGGACAGCGTGCTGGCCCAGGACGTGTACGATGCCCTGACAGCAAAAGGCTACCGGGTGTTCTTCTCCCGGATCACCCTGGAGGATAAATTGGGCACCGAGTACGAGCCCTACATCTTCGCCGCGCTGAACAGCGCCAAGGTGATGCTGGTGTTCGGCACGGACTATGAATATTTCAACGCCGTGTGGGTCAAGAACGAGTGGAGCCGGTACTTAAAGCTGATGGCCCAGGACAAGAGCAAACACCTGATCCCCTGCTACAAAAATGTGGACGCCTACGACATGCCCAAGGAGTTCCAGAAGCTCCAAGGCCAGGACATGGGCAAAGTGGGGGCCCTGCAGGACCTCCTCCGGGGCATCGACAAGCTGCTGGGCAAGGGCCAGGCGGTGCAGGCGGAGGAGCAGCCGGTCTCCGCCGTGCCCAATGTTGCAGCATTTTTGGAGCGGGGTAGGATGAGTCTGGAGGACCACGACTGGGAGAGAGCGTGGGCGCTATTTGACCAGGCGCTGAATCTGTCGCCCAAGTGTGCAGAGGCCTACCTGGGTCTCGCCCAGTGCGTCTGTCAGACGGCCACCCGGGAGGAGTTCGCGCAGAACTGGCCGCTCCGGGAACGGGGAGCGGCAGATCGGCATATCTTGCGGGCGTTGCAGTTTGCCGGGCCGGAGTTGCAGACATGGCTGGAGAGACTGGAGCAGGAGCGAACCGCCCGGTTAGAGCGCCGGGAGCAGGAGCAGGCAGAGCAGCAGGAAGAATCTGCCAGCAAATCGAAGAAGGCGAAATAACCATGGCTGACCCAATCACAGCGGCAGACGTGCAGGCGTTCCTCGGTGAATTGGGTTACTCCATCCCGGCCGCTCTGCTCGATCCGATTCTCTGCGTGGTGAACAAGATTATCCCGTGCCTCGATGGTGCTGGATACGACGAATGCACGGCAAAGCTCATCCTGATGTATGCCGCTGCGCTCATGGCGACGTCATCCGGTGCCCGGCGAATAAAATCGCAGGGGGCGCCATCAGGAGCGTCGCGCTCGTTCGATTACGGAGACGACGGCATTACCTGGCTGCGTGACTCGCTGGCGAAACTGGATACCAGCGGCTGCACCAGTGAACTTCCGATCAGCGCTGGCAACACTGTGGGCCTGTTTATGGTGGTCGGGGGCTGCTAATGGCGTGGGTTTCAGTTCAGCAACGACTGCCGCGGACGTTTACCCGGGTGTGGGTGATTACCGATACCGGTGAGCAAACGACAGCATACGTGAAAAGCGACGGCGAGTGGTACATCAACTGCGACCGCATACGCGCCACAGGCGCTGTTGTGCTGCGATGGAGGGATGACTGATGTCTTCGGTTGCTTCATGGTCGTATACCGCGACAGCGACAATCTGGCGGCGCATACGCGATGCTGACGGTAGTGATACCGACGGCGGAGGTCAGCCGTACGGGTGGGAAGCGCCGATCGCTATCCTCTGCGACTACCAGGGTGGCCTCTCTGCAAAAATCGGTGACCTTGGCCGGGAAATTGTGGTTAAAAACACGATATGGAGTGAGTACGCAACGGCGCGGGAGGGAGATTACATCCTGATTGGCGCGTCAACTGATGCGGCTCCGCCGGATGAGGCCGATGAGATTCGGCAGATCGTCCAGTTCGCAGATACGTTCGAGCGACTGGCAGACGATTTCGCACTTATAACGGGAGTCTGATTATGGGCGTTAAAGTTCGGGGAGTCTCCAAGGTCAGCAATAACATCAACCGGCTGATTGATAATATCGAAAAGCGAAAAACCATGCGGGCGCTGTACTCTGCTCTATTTGAGATTGGTCTGGAGTCCGCGGTGCTGGTTCCTATCGATACCAGCACTCTGGTTAACTCTCAGTTCAGAGAGGTTGTTATCAAGGGCACCAGACTAACCGGGAGAATTGGTTATTCTGCAAATTATGCGGCGTACGTGCATGAGGCCAAAGGTATTCATCTTGGAAAAAACACCCCGCGCCCTGTAAGAAAAGGTGAAGCGCCCGGCTCCCGTGGAAATATATGGGATACATCAGGCGAGCCAAAATTCCTTGAGAAAGGTGCTGAAAACGCCAGAGACAGAGTTGACGCAGTTATACGCAGGGAGATGGAGCTATGACACCTCCTATGCACAGGCGGGTTCGAAATGTCTTTGTTGAGTCAGGATTGACTGCCGGATACATCGTTCAGTCACTGTCATGGAATGATACCGGCAAAGCATCTGACCGCTTTATTGTGTTCCGACCAAATGGTGGCACGCCAGTAGATCGTGATATGGCCGCTGATTACTACGTCATGGTGGACGTGATAAGCAAGGGAAAGGCATCTGCTGACTATGCGCAGTCAGAGAACGACGCTCAGGCCATCATCGATTACGTGCAGCAAAACCCGATGACGCACACCTGCCTTGGGCAGATATCCAACATGGGCGGAATTCCTTCGCCTGTTATCACAGCCGAGGGGCGTATGGTGTGGCGCCTGCAGTTCGCCTGCCTCTTTGGCGGATAACACCGAATAAAACCACATAAGGTCGCCTGGAGCGGCCTTTTTTATTATCTGAAGCGAGGTAAGCAACAATGCAAGGCTGCTCCGACAACGGACAACTAATTGGTCGCGCTAAGACGCTGGAACTGGCTTACGGCTGTGCCGACCAGTTTCCGGCGGAAGGCGACTGGAAACTGATGGGGTTGCCAACATCGGCAACGTGGGACCTTAGCCCGGAGGCTCTGACCTCTGATGCAGATAACGGCGGATTCAGTTCAAACCTTATTGCCAGTCTGGATCCGACCTACTCCATTGAAGGGGAGGTTCGCGTTAAAGACCGCACTGATGAGTTTGGCATTCAGCAGTTCGTGAAATACATCGTCGATGAGGTTCGTGCCCGCCGCCAGCCAGGTGTATGGATGCGTTTCCACTGGGGCGATTATTACCACATCGGCTATATGGTCCCATCAGGAGCCAGTGACGGTGGTGGTGTGAAAGAAATCGTGACCTACAGCTTTGAGTTCAAACTGGCTGACGGTCAGACTTTCCAGATCACCGAAGCTGATGGTGACATTCTGGTTACCGGTGTAAGTGTTGCGCCGACGACCAGTTCTATTGCTGCTGGCTCCAGTACTACATTCGCGGTGAATGTTGCACCGGAAGATGCTGATAACAAACTGTTCACAGCTAGCTCATCCGTGCCGGCACGTGCAACCGTCGCCATCACTGGTAATACGGTAACCGTGTCAGCGCCGTCAGGTGCAACGGCGGGAACAGCCACAGTTACTGTGAAGACGGTTGATGGTGAATTCGTGGCTACCCACGTGGTTACTGTCACGGTGTAAGCAAAACAAAGGGCAGGATTTCTGCCCTTGATTTTGTTTACAGGAGGCATAAATGGTTCCGCTAAAAGAGCTGGGAGAATGCCTGGTAACCGTCGGGGACCGGGATTATTTTTTCCGGCCATCATTCATGGCTATGTCGCGCATCGGCGAGCCAGCAGAAATAGTTCAGACGTTCTATGACCTCTTCAACGATGAAATAACACCTCTCATTCAGAGGGTTGTCGAAGCATACGGCAGAGTGCCTGAATGGCTGGCTAAACACCTTTCTGCTTTACATCTTGATAAGAAATCTCTACTGGCCGCCCACACGGTCCTCACCGCTTGCTGCAATGATGACATAGGTGATCTGGTTGGCTGGATGAAGCCCGGCAAAACCAAAAGAAGGGCGTTTGTGTGGCATAAGGGCGTCATGAATCCGCAGGATATGGTCATCCTTGCACAAAGTCTGATAATGCACGGCATTATCGGAAAGGCCAAAGTACGCAAACTTCAGCGCCATGAGACAAATGAAAAAACCAGTGAGTTCCGGGCTGCCGATTACGTCATCGCTGCACGCAACCACTTCGGGATCAGCAAGGAAGAGGCCGGGCAACTCACTATGACCGAGTTTCAGTTAATGCTCATCGCCAAATACCCTGAGCAGAAAGGGTATACCCGCGAAGAGTACGATCACGCAGCAGATGACTACTTTGCGCGCCGTAAGCGCAGACAGGCGATGATGGAGCAGGAGCGATGAAGTACTCAAGGGCGTTTTTATTGTCAGAATGATACTCTGCGTGATCGATGGCACATACCGCACAAAAAGTGAGATCGATTTAACCCCCTCTAAAACGAAGCCAGAAGCGCTACAAGAGGCGTTGATTTGGGGCGTATCCTGGTACACGGCTTTTTTGTGCTTTTTTGAGTGACATTTAAGGCCATTTTGAACGCGCTAGATTCAACCAAAGGTTGAAGGATTGACCTTGAGGTAATACACTTTGCTAACTTTTAGCATTAGGCTAGTTATGATTTTGTGGCATTTAAGTCGTTAAGAGCGGCAGAGGGAATTAGTATGGCTATCAGTCAAGCGATTGCATTGGCTGCGATAACTCAACAAATGAACAAGGTTCAGGATGCTGTTAATAGTGCATTCAAGCCCTTGATTTCTAATGCCTGCGAAATGCCTGCGAGATTGAATGCGGAAGAGTCTTTGCGCAGGTGTACAGCAGTTGTCGCAAGCATCAAGCTGATAGAAGACATGGCAAAAGAAGGCATGCATCACTTGGCTAATGTGCGCTCGGGGGAGATTGATTTAGGGAGCGCGCCTGAAGGGCTCATTGAGACGATGAATGCTTTGGCTGTGGCATGTAAGAATGCTCGCGGTCATGTTGTGGAAATGTTTGCATTTGCTGAAAGCTCTCCTATGTGGAGCGGACATATCAGCATGCTCAGACCTTTAAAGAAAAAATATGTTAAGGCACTTTCAGCAGCCGAAAACATCGCAAACCAAATGATTACTGAAGTCAAAGAGGCAAAACCAGCGTCCGCCGATGTTGAATCTTTAGATATAGGTCGTGACGACGCGATTTCATTAATTAAAACTTCACACATCATGCTGGGGGCTGATTCTCCAAAGTGGATGTGACATGGTAAGAGTCAGTATTACTAGTGGGTTATACCAGCAATCCGCAGCGCATAGATACGCTAAGATGCTGGCTCAAACCATATCCAATGAAACCCAATACTGGTGTTTTGGTTCACATGGTGGCTTTGAAAGAAGCTACGAAGCTATGGCCGCAAACATCAGGAAGATTCATCTTAAACTTCCTGGCGATAAGCCGTGGCCTCCAGAGTACTCGCTGAGCCAGAGAACCTGCGATAATTATTTGGTTTACGCTAAGCATCTTTATAATGATGAACACTACCAGATAGTAGCCATAATCAGCCCTAACGCACATGATCAGATTGATTCATTGCTGCCATCGATCATTAAGCTTGTAGAAGATACATTCTCTGAGCTTTCTCAAGATGAACTTGATAAGCTAAAGACATACAATGCCTAACCCGCCGGTAGGCTGTTTTTTTTGTTTCGACGCTTTAATTCACTAACTCGGAAGAACACCGCTGAACTTCCTGATATACGATCAGGTGGTTTTGTCGTATCGCTTCCCCTCTGCTACGATTGCCGCATCATTTACTGATGGGGATAGGGATATGAGGGGTTTTATTGCGCTTAGTCTTTTGATGGCCTCAGGCGTGGCTGTGGCTAATGAAAAGCTTGTTTGTGAGTATGCGGTTGGGGATTTTTCCTCACCTCCAACTCTTCTCACTAAAGGCAGTGCAAATGTGAAATTCGACGGAAAATCTTTTACAGCATATAGACCAGACGGCTCTTATGTAGTAAGCCCACCACTGACAGAAAAGAAAGATGGTATGATTTTCGTCGATGATAAAACAAAGGTATTTGCCGCTAGCCAGGACAAATCTAACTTTGCGATATCTGACCGAATAAAAAAAACCACAGAGCAGTGGGATAAATGCTCAGTTGATGTCGCCAAAGATGGCCCGGATAGAACAAAATCAGACGTCAAAGAGCAAATGAAACGAATTGCATCCATTCCGTGGGGCGGTAAAGAGGCACATAAATTTTTCCTCAAGGAGACTCATCTTTTCATGCTTCTTGAATGTGGATGGGCTGGTAGTGTAGGGTTTTCAACTGGCTATAAACCGCTTGTTATGATTGGAGAATCGTATTACCAGGGTGAAAGCGCATCATTTAAAAATGGAGAGTATTCTATAACCTTCAATGGTGGTTCAATGAGAGTTGCATACAACCCTCAAAAGGTCAGTGGATATATTTCAGATGCACACAGTTTTACTCCATGCTCAGCAGTGCGCTTAGGAGAAGATTGATTTAATTATGGATTGAATTAACCAACCTCGCTCCGGCGGGGTTTTTTATTGCCCGGAGAAAAGTAAATGGCTGGAACCTTTGATGCTGGCAGCGTTGTCTATGAAGTCGACATGGATACTTCGCGTTTACTGGCAGCGCGAAGAGAAGTTGATGCGGCACTGAACGGTCTTAATGGGAGCATGGGCCGCCTTGAAGCCAGCGTTAACCGCACTGAGCGCTCTATTGGATCGATGGAACGAACAATGTCCAGCCTTTCTGGCGTTGCTAAAGGCTTGCTGGCAGCGCTTTCTGTGCAACAGGTTGCGAGTTACGCCGATGCCTGGACTGAACTGAATAACAAAGTCGCTAACTCGGTTCGTACTGGAGAGACGCAGGCCGAAGTTATGCAGCGGATCTTTGATGTTTCACAAGCAACCCAGTCATCCCTGAACGGCACGGCGACTCTTTACGCCCGGCTTGAGCGCGGAACCAGAACATACAACACCAGCGCAGAAGACTTAACCCGCCTTACCACCATTATCAACCAGGGATTTGCGGTATCCGGCGCAACTGCTCAGGAAGCTGAGAACGCAATCATTCAGCTATCACAGGGTATCGCTTCCGGCGTTCTGCGCGGCGAAGAGTTTAACTCAGTGTCAGAGCAGGGGAGCCGCCTCATGGTCGCTCTGGCTGATTCGATGGGTGTTTCTATCGGTCAGTTAAGGGCTATGGCCGCTCAAGGGCAACTGACAACAGACGTTGTGGTTAAAGGGCTTCTATCACAAGGGGATGCAATCGGCAAAGAATTTGCCAACACCACCGTCTCAATCGCCAAGGGATTGCAGGTGGCCGGTAACAACGTAACGAAGTTCTTTGGCGAAAACTCGACGGTTAAATCATTCGCAGCAGGGTTCCGAGACTCTGTTATTACAATAAGCGAAAACCTTGAGACGCTGGGGACAGCTTTAATTGGCGCTGCTGCAATAATGGGTGGTAGGTTTGCTGGCGCGCTAGCAATGGCAACAGCCGCTCAAGCCTCAAGAGTGAAAGCAACAATTCAGGGAATAGTTGCGACAAGGCAATCGGCGCAGCAGGAAGCTGCAGCGGCATCAGTAACAGCCAGAAAAGCAGTAGCAGATAAAGATGCTGCCCTTTCCGCTCTAAATCTGGCAACTGCGGAGTATAACGTAGCAAAAGGATCTGCCGCTGAAGCCTTTGCACTTGAGAACGTTATACGGCTAAGGGGGATTTATGTCGCAACATCCGCTGAAGCTGCATTGGCTAATAATGCACTAGCGGCATCACAAGCCAAAGTGGCCGCTACGGGTATAACTTTTGCAAACACAATGAAGGTAGTGAACTCGGTTACTGCCCCTTTGGGTGGACCCATTGGCGTAATAGCCATTGTTGCCGCTGGCTGGTATCTGTATTCACAGCGACAGGCCGAGGCCAGAAAAGAAGCAATAGCTTTTGCTGACACCGTACCTGACGTTATTAAGCGCCTCAAGGACATGAATCTTGCTCAAGCTCAGGGCGTTAGGGCTGATACGGTCACCTCAATTGAGGCGCAAAAGGAAGCTATTAGCGATCTGAAAGATACCATTTCAGGTCTGCAATCCGATTACGAGAAATATACAACGCTTGCAAGGCAGTACGGAGTTACCGAAGATCAAAATAATGGTTTCGTGATTAAGGCAAGGGATGCCGCAAACGAGTTAGCCAAAAAACGCAGAGATCTGGATGGAGCGACAGCCACTCTTAAGCAAACTGAAGACGCATTACACCTAATTAACATTCAAGTTAATCAGGGCATTGTTGATCAGATGAGGGCTGCCAGAGATAACGCTATCGCTATCGCTGAAGCAGAAAAGCAAGCGTCATTCCTCGGTGGAACCCAGGCATTCCTGGCTGAAAAACTCGGCCAATCAACGCAGGCCCTGAAAGCCTTCAACTCAGAAAGTCTGAAAATAAACTGGGGCGGGAAAGAAGGCGAGAAGTTAATTAAGCAGGCTGAGCGCCGACTTGCCTTGTCAAAATTGGAGGGGGAAGCAAAAGCCAGGCAGCAGGCGGCCTATGATGCTGAGGATGCAGGCGTTACAGATGATCGAGCAATCAAAAGGCTTCAGGATAATTATGCTGCAACAGAGAGAAACACTCAGGCAAGAAAGGATCAGAAGAAGGAAGATAATGCTGCGGCGTCTGAGGCTAAGAAACTTGCTAACCAGCAGGAATCAGTAGCCCAAAAACTAGCCAACTTGAAGCAGCAATCAGAACTCGCTGCTGGCTCAACGCAGGAGTTAAGCCGGGAGCAGGCAGTATTACAGGCTCAGCAATCACTAGGTAAGGGAGCCACCCAAGAGCAAATTGCCCTTGCCGGTAAATACCGTGGAGAAATATGGGATACGGCTAATGCCCTCAAAGCCCAGGCTGCGGCAGAAAAACTGCTCCCTGAAGCCAGAGAGAATGCGTCTTACCAGCAGGATGTTAAAGATCTGCAAACTGCACTGGCCGCCAAAAAAATCACTCAGCAGCAGTACAATCAGACCAGTGAGCAACTGGAGGCTCAGCACCAGGTTAATCTGGCTAAGATACGCGCTCAGCAAACTGTAAGCCCCATGCAGGAAGCTCGGGGGCAGATTGACCCTGTCCAACAGCTGGCTAACCAGCACGCGCAGGAGTTGGCTCTAATCCAGCAGTTTGAATCGCAGAAGGGGCAGATTACTCAGCGCGGACTTGAGCTGATGAATGCCGCTAACACTCAGTACGAGCAACAGCGCATAGCGGCGCAGTGGGAGATATGGAGGCAACAAAACGCAGGATATGAGGTAGCTGCTGCGGCATTTGATTCATTTGCAGGAAACGCCTCTAATGCCCTCACTGGCATACTCACTGGCAGTATGTCTGTCAGCGAAGCCATGAGCTCACTCGGATCAACTGTCCTAAACAGCGTTATCAACTCCTTTGTCCAGATGGGAGTTGAGTGGTTGAAGTCTGTAATTATGGGTCAGGCTGGCATGACCGCCGCTTCTGGAATGGCTATTGCGCAAGGGCAGCTAATCGCCGCTTCCATGGCCCCTGCAGCCGCAATGACATCTCTTGCAACTGCTGGCGCGAATGCAGTGCCGGCACAGGCGGGAATAGCTTCAACAGTTGGCATGGCGCAGGCCCTTTCAATAGCGGGAGCGCGGTACAATGGCGGACCGGTATCAGCCGGTGGCCTGTATCAGGTCGGCGAGAAAGGTAAGCCAGAGATTTACCAGGCCAGCACCGGCAAGCAGTACATGATCCCCGGCGATAACGGGAAGGTCATCAGCAATAAGGATATGCAGTCAGGAGGAGGGATCAGCGTGCAGGTGAACGTCATCAACCAGTCTACAGGTGCCACCGTACAGAGTGCCGACGGCTATATGCAGGACGGTAGCGCAGTGGTGGACTTGCTGATCACCGATATGGAAAGAGGCGGCCCGGTATCCTCTCAGATGCAGCAGACATTTGGACTAAGTCGCAAAGCGCAAGGTGCTTACTAAACCAAACCCGCTCCGGCGGGTTTTTTAATGGGTGAACATAATGAAAGTAGCAATCGAAGTTAATGGCGAGGTTATCTGGTACCGCGACAGCGATAAACAGGAGGGGGTGGCGTCGTTGGGCTACTTGAAGGACGGCACACAGCAGAAAATCATTGCCGCCCTTGAGGAGGCTTTATTCCAGGCGAAAGGGCAGATGCTATTGCCTGATTACGTTGATTGAATATCTGTATGTAGCGCGATGCCCGGCAGGGAGAGCCAGAACGACATTCCAGTGACCGGAGTGCGGCACCACAATGTTGGCAGGAAATTGTTTATAGAACCCTCCGTAGACCTTGCAACTTTCACCTCGCTTATATCGGTTATAAGCAGCGTCATCCATAACAAGGACGTTGATTTGGTGGGAGCACTGAACGGAAACTATTGATCCTCCCTCCATGTAATCCCTGCTGTGCGTGTAAGACATATGACCTCTCTTGCTGTGTGTGAAAAATACACAGTATCAGCGAGACACATTTAGTAACATCCTGATAAAAGATCAGTGCCGCAGCCGCGGCATTTTTTATGCCCGGAGGAAACGTGGCAACAGTTCAATACCCTCCGTTCCTGCCGCTTCCCCAGCGCGCCGATCAGAATATGACGCAGGATACAGCCTGGCAGACGACGCAGACGGCAGTCGGTCCATTGATAATCACGCCGATCACTACGGACCTTAAAGCAACCTGGACGCTGCAGTGGATATTCACGCTTGCCCAGGCCGAGCGGTTTAAGTCATGGCTGCGATCGCCGACCTACTGCGACCGCGGACGCAACTGGTTCCAGATGCCGATCGACCTGGGTGATACGCAGGGCGTTCAGCAGCAGACGCTGCATTTCGTCGACATGCCGGTGCAGACCAGCAAAAACGGCAACATTGTCACCTGGACCGCAACGGTCATCAGCAACGGTATCGAGGACATTACTGAGGACTACGACGACTGGATTGTTGAGGCTCAGCCTGGCTATGGATACTGGCTGGATTACCTGATTACCGAAGTTATGCCGAGGGCCGACTGATGCCGACATTGAGAGAGTGGAAGGAGCGCCGGCCGGCGAGCGATATCAAACAGACGGTGGAATTTTATCATCCTGCGTTTGGTTATTACCGGGTGGTCAATAACCTGTTTCGCCCGGCGACGTTTGGTGGCAACTCATTCGAGCCTGCGCGGTTCAGCGTAACAGAACCGGCGCAGGACGGAACGGCAGTGATATCCATGACGATCACCTTTGTCGCTGCGACGGAGCATGTCCGGCAGACACTGAAAAGCTGGCGCGGGGCGGCGCGTATGACGCCGATAAAGTGCCTGTATCAGCAGTGGAATGCGATCGGTGATGCATCATCCCTGAAAGACTGGACGCTGTATGTGAGTGACATCTCTGCTGACGCAAACAATGTGACGGTTGACGCCGGGTTCACCAACCCTTTGACGCTCGCCAACCCGATTATTTACACAACAGAACTTTATCCCGGACTGAAAACTTCATGACGCAAGACGAATTTATCCGGCTTGTTACCGGCAAGCCGTGGGCTAACCGCTCCTGCAGTTTTGGCTCGATGGATTGTTGGGCGCTGGTTGTTCTGTATTACCGGCATGTGCTGGGACTTGAGTTACACCATATTCCAGCGTATGAAGCCGGGGCTGACTTCATTACTTGCCATGAGCAGGAGGTGGAGCACTGGCGAACGATACCAGCAGCGGTGTCGGGTTGCATTGCGGTTTTCTATCGTGGTGAAGTCCCGGCGCATATTGGCGTAATGACAAGCCCCGTTAAGTGCCTGCATTCCCGTGGGGAGTTTGGTTTCGTGCGCAGCGACAACCCGCTGGCGCTTCTTAAAGTATACAGCCGCGTGGAGTATATGGTGCATGGTTCGATATGAATTACAACGCCTTCCTGGCGCGCCAAAGCATCGTGGAGTTGCGGAGGAAGGAACGCCGCTAGCTGAGTTACTTGATTCTCTGAATTTGCACAATGATGTGGTAGTTAAGCTTAACGGCAGAGAACTTGATGACGACTTCGAGATAACTTATCCGCTGTGCAGAAATGATGTAGTCCTTATATTCGACCAGCCAGAGGGTGGGGTAGGGAAACTGATCAACACCATATTACGACCGGTCACAAAAATTCTCTCTGGCGCAATGAAATTGCTCGGTCTTGCACCAAAATCCGGAGGCGTTTCTGTTGCAACTGGAGAGTCGCCCAACAATGATGTCACCCAGCAGACCAACCGGGCCCGTCTATATAAAGGTAGGCCGAATATTTATGGTCAAGTACGAGCCTATCCAGATCTCATACAGGAATCGATGTTTGAATACATCAGTAATAATAAAATGGTTACAGAGTGGATGGAGATAGGCTATGGACACTACAATATTTCATCAGTACGTTATTCCGAATCTTCTCTGGTAGCTATGGCCGGCGCCAGCTATGAAGTTTATCATCCAGGCACGGTAATCCCAGAGATTATTCAGGGATATGCCTTTGACGATGTTGATGGGCAGGAGCTTCCTGGCACCAACGAGCAGACATCAAATATCGTTAATCAAGCCACGACGAATAATTTGCTGGCTGGTAGTTTCGCTGGAGGCCAGTTTTATGCAAAAATTGAAAAACAAAATGAGTTTGATGTTTTCTATGACTCTCCAAAACCATTTTCGGTCACAATCACTGTAAATGTGTCATATAATACAGCCAGTGGGCTGGTAACAAAAAACATTAATGTATCTGCTAGTTTGTTTAACTCTGCGCTATCAGATGATGGGACACTTATCGATCCGCAACAATTCTATGAGTTTTGGTTTAACTATTTGTCTGGTCCAGACTTTGAGGGATTGCCAGCAGACGCCACGGTAAACAGCACTCTTTTCTCTGACTCAGTATTCGACTATTGCGGTTGGGCCATTTTTTGCGGCGCTCCCTGGTGATCAGCTTTGGGTGCACCTCTACGCGAATGAAGCTGGCGGATATGACGGGCCTGCCCGTATCACATGGTGGCAGGTCGACACCGATAACAACCAGATACCTGGTACCGAAGAGAGCATTGATGTAAACGTGCATAACGATGGAGGCAATCAGGATTACATTTACCGGACATACAAAATAACACCAGGTGCGGGTTTTGGACGTTATGCCTTTAGAGCTG
>ERZ773242.2337-NODE-2337-length-15962-cov-4.299114_pt1 | contig 15962 bp, 10 predicted proteins | sample MGYA00511077_ERZ773242 | MGnify/ENA primary metagenome ERZ773242 (study PRJEB29015, sample SAMEA2737754) | human gut metagenome | biome: human gut; feature: human-associated habitat; material: faeces | place: China | collected 2012 ... | reverse complement strand
TGCCTCGCATTTGTATGCCGGTGATATGCTCAACTATGAGTCATTGTCCGGATGGCCTGTATCTGAACTTATAAAGCATGGAGATAAATACTATGAACAGAATCATTTAGACACTGCTATTGGATATTATATTGTTTTGGCCGGAAAATATAATGCTGGTATGACAAAGTCGGACAAATACATATGTACGCTTGCTTGCCGTTCCATTGCAAATATCTATTATCAACAGGAAAATTATGCACAAGCATTTGAGTTCTATATGAAGTCCTTAAAAATTAGTGACGAAAATGGGTTTGGCGAGCTTACGGTGGAGGCTTATAAGAATTTGGGTAATGTATATTCCGTATTTACTGATAATGAACAAGCAATTCGGTGTTATGAGAAAGGGCTAAAGCGCGCAAGAGAGTATCGGGATACTATAAATGAGGTGAAATTTTTAATAAATCTTTCCGCTATATGTTGTTACGAGAAGCGCACAAAAGATGCTTGGATGTATTATAATCAAATGATGAAGTTTGTGGGAAATGATAAAATTGTAAAGTATTTCAGCTACTTTAACAAGGCACTTATATTTAATTTGCAAAAGCAATATAATGATGCTGTTAGTAATTATGAGAAGGCGGTCAGGTATGCAGAAAGAGAAAATTTAGATCCCAAATATGCAGGAGGCGTCTATGGCGAACTGGCTAAGCTGTATAGAGATATGGGGAAAAATGATTCGGCACTACATTATTTCCATATATATACGGACTATTCAGAAAAAAATAAGATTATGTATATGTTTGTAGAGAGTTTGCAGACGTTAGCACAACTGTATGCCGAAATTGGTGATAATCGACAGTCTTCATATTATAAAGGACGTTACATGGCTGTAAAGGATTCTCTGTTTAACGCGAATGAATTTAATAAGATGAAAAATTCTCAATTCGTATATGAAATGGATAAAAACTATCAAAAGATAGCTTCGCTTACAGAAGATAGTGAAAGTAAGGAACAAAAGATAAAAATACAATTTAGGATATTGGTTGGAATTTTGGCAGGCATGTTTGTATTTGTTGTTCTGACGATCATAGTGTATTTGCAAAAACGGAAATTGAACTTGGCGTATAAGAATCTCTATTATCGTAATTCGGAACTTTTGCAATCAGAACAGAGAAACAGGGAACAGCGAATAGAATCAGCAAATAAACTGATTGAAGAGCGTAAGAGATATGCTTTGCTTGAGCAGAAGTTTAACGAAATCAGTTTGAACGAAGGTTCTTCTCTGCAAATAAAGGAGGAGGACCAGACTAGAGAAGACAGAATAGTCAAATTACATTCTTCTGATAAATTGACGGATGAACAGAAAGAGAAGATACTGATGGCGATCATCGGGGTAATGGAAAATACGCAGGAATTTTGTGATTGCGATTTTGGACTGGAACGTTTAGCTGAGCGTGTTGGATCCAATTCACGCTATGTGTCAATTGTTATCAATGAAACCTATAATAAAAATTTTCGTGCGTTTATTAGTGAGTATCGCATTAAAGAAGCCCAGATACGTTTGATGGATACAAACAGATATGGAAATTATACTATCAAAGCCATTGCAGAAAGCGTAGGTTACAAGTCTCCCACTAATTTTATCTCGGCATTTAAAAATATAACTGGAATTACCCCATCGGTTTATCAGAAAATAGCCAAAGGCAAATAAATATTTTCCGTTTACTTTCCGATTCGCGAATCGGAATTTTGTTTGTTTGCGCTATTGGTAATCTCTACATAACTTTGTGATATAATTAACAAAAACACTGTATAATGAGAAGAACATTAGTTTATTTTGCACTTTCCATAGTAACAAGTCTGGTGGGTGCCCAAAATTCAGAACCCGGTTTTATTAAAGTAGGTGATGGAGGAACAACAAGTGTTGCGATGTCTCCCAATGGTAAATATGCCGTAGGGCAGGGGGTAGGAATAGGGGATGCCCCTATGTATAAGAGTTATCTATGGGATGCGGAAAATGGACAGCTGACTTGGATGACCGAGTTAGATGAAAATGACTTTGATAAGAGTGGGCATTTCGCAGACGTTAATGATGAAAAAACAATTGTTGGCAATTTTAAAGATGAGAATTATATTTTGTCGTACATAGACATGGACGAACAATTCAGTGGTCCGATTTGTGTGGCTGCTGTTTGGAAGGATGGGAAAAGGACGAGCTTAGGTATTGGTGATTTTACGATGGATGATTTTAATAGTTTTGCCGATGGTAGTTTTGCAATGGCTGTGTCGGCAGATAGTAAAACAGTGGTCGGATATATCAATCAAGGGAACAGTACAACTTTTACTCCATGTGGATGGGTTTACAATGAATCGACACAAGCATGGGACTATCAACGCTATGCGCTTCCTGAAGGTTCTCAAGGCGGACAAATTGGGAGTGTTTCTGCTGATGGAAAACTGGCCGTAGGATATGCTGCTTACCATCTTAGGGCAATGCCTGTTATTTGGACATCACCCACAGAGTGTTTGCAGATAGAGTTGACCGAAGAAGATGCGAGTTACGAGGATGAGTTTGGTTTTAATTACGGATATAAGATAAGTCCTAATGGGCAATATGTTTTGTTTACTCTTAATAACATGATTCCGTGTATATATAGTATGAAAGATCGGAAGTATGTGAAATTGGATGGCTATCCGGATGCTACCGGTCTATCAGTTAATACTATATCCGATCAAGGTGATGTGGTAGGTGCATTTGGCTATGGCAATTATTTTTCTGGCACATATACTCGTCCGTTCTGGTTCTCATATAAAGACAATAAATGTACTGATTTTGAATATCTAATTCAAACATATGCTCAAGGCGTAAATATCCCATTCTCATTTAATTTTAGTGATAAAATCACTTCCAATCCACAATCTATTTCGGCAGACGGTACTATTATATTCGGTACAAATGGTGAAGAGAGTTGGATTTTACGTACATCTTCAGATAGGATTACTTTACCCGATTATGTGCCTAATGTGAGAGCAGTAAACAGTAAGTTGAAAGAGGTTACTGTTTCTTGGGATAAAGCAATTAATATTCCAACCGGATTTATACTGAAATCATATAAGGTTTATTGTGATGATGAATATTTGGGTAACGTAGATGCTTCGCAGGCTGCTGACGCATCCCGTATTCAATATGTACAGCAGGGTGTTTCTACCGGGTTGCATACTTATTCTGTTGTAGGCGAATACGTAGCAACCAATGGAAAAGTCTACGAGTCTCCTAAATCGATAGGTGTTGAAATTGGCGTGGTCAATTCTTTTGCTTTACCTCTCTTTGATAATTTTGATTCACCTGATTTTACTGAAAACGGATGGACCAATGAACTGTTATTGGGTAATCCAAGGCACGATCTGAAATGGCAAAATCGTACTTCGGGAGATCCTGCCAATGAGACGGCTTCATTGACTGCCATTGTTATGACAGACGAACCTTATTCTGCCACCCTGACCTCACGTTTTATGGATGCTACCGAACTTGATCGCGTTTATGTTTCTTTTTCCAAAAAACTGATGTATGCCAATCGTGATGATTGGGATCTTACCCTTGATTCATTGAGCCTTGAATTCTCTACGGATGATGTTAATTGGGTGGCAGTTCGGGATTATCCGGCAGATAAAGTCGTGGCTGGGTCTTGGAACTATGAGCAGATCGACATAACCAAACTGGCTGCTCATAAACAATTTAAACTCAGATGGAGGACTCACGGAAAAGCCGTGGCTGAATTACTTTGGTATATTGATACGTTTAAAGTGGGTTCTATAACCGAAAAACCTGCTCCTGAAGGACTTACAGGGACAATATCCAATGGGAAGGTGAATCTGCAATGGCAAAATACGTTCAATGCTTATGAACTTAGTTATCTTGAAAATTCAACTGCTCTTTATGAAGTTAGTTTTGGCGACAGCGAGGGAATCCCACTTATTATAGCTAATGCTTTCGATCCTGACCAACTGAAGATGTATGATGGTAAATATATAACTTCCGTAACGACATTCTTGTATGAGTATCTTTCTGATGAGGTTAAGCAAACTCGCGCTTCTATTCTGATCTATGAAGATGATAAGGTGATATCGGAACAAGAAATTAGTGATCAGATTATCAATGGTTATACTTTCACGGTCAAGCTTAATCATGCAGTGAAGATAGATGCAAATAAGAAGTTGAAAATTGCGATGAAGATATTCGACTACAATCCGCAGAGTACACCGGTATATTACCAGTGTTCTGATTTATTCGTACCTGGAAAGAGCGATCTTTATTCAGAAGATGACGGCAAGACCTGGAAGAAACTTTCTGATTTTTATGCCACTGTACCTGGGCAAGAAGAGTGGGGGTATTGCAACTGGCCGTTACGTGCTAATGTGAGCGATGAAGAGGTTATAACCGATAGTCCGTCTTTGGATGAGACATTAGCTGGCTATTGTGTTTACCGTAATGGCGTACAGATCAATGAAGGCTTGATATATGGTCCATATCTGAAGTTTACAGATGAAGATCCGGTTGATAATGGTTGTTATGAAGTGATTGCTTATTATCAAAATGGCGATGTATCGGAAGTTTCAGCGCAATATTGTGTCGGTGTCATATCGGGAATTCAAGAGAATGACGCTGTAACCATAATTAAAGTGTATCCTAATCCTGCCGATGACTACATCTACGTTGAAGGTGTGTTTGATAAGTTACAACTGCTCACTAGCGAAGGTCGTATTATATTAGAAACGACAGAAGGCACAATTCAGGTTTCTGGTCAACCGTCTGGTCTTTACTTCTTGCGTGTAGTATCTGGCAGTAAGGTAGAGACTCATAAAGTCATGATTAGATAATGTAAAACAACAGATAAAGATTGTTTTTTATAAATTTAGCTTGGTTCCGGATAATTCCCTCCGTTCTAAGAGGTGAACCGGATTCTATCAAGGTCGGAAGGATTATTCTTCCGGCCTTTTTATGTCTTTTTTACTTTACCTTTTAGGGGGTATTTGTTATTGGACACGCAAACAATGCATCAACAGGCTATTGTAATAATTGTTAAACTATCATCTTCTTCTTTGCTATTCTTTAATAATTAATGATATATTTGTGATATCAAAATGATATTATTAATTAATGTGCTTATGGAAACAAAAGAAACTCTTTTCACCGGTTTTAAAATGAATGGTTTTGTAATGCTATTCATTTTCTTTGTTCTGTTGGGAGGAAGCATAGCTTCATTCTTTTATATCTGCAAAATTACGAAATATTTTTAACCTGTTTGGTATTCAATCGCTTTTTTATCAAGATTAATAAGGGGATAGGGAAGGTTAATTTGCATTTTAACCTCTAATTGGTGGTATTCAATCTAATAATAATGAAGTGTATGAGAATACCGCCATCTGATATTATCTGCTATAATATTTGTGTTGTTTTTATTGTCAATCTGTCAGGGTAGTAGCTAATCTTTTGATTTTTAGTGGAATATGACTGATGATAGGAGCTGACAATAGGCTGACAATAAAGGTCTTGTTTTTTTATTGTCAGCTTTGTTTTTGCTGATTAAATAGTATAGCTATTTGATAAACAGTTGTTTATCTCCTTTTTTATCATGATGCTATTTTTGTGATAACTTCTGTATATCTGTATGTTTTTACGTTATATTACCACTAAGGTTGTGTTGAAAAATCAGGTGTGGTAACTCTAATATGCTGATAGAATAACACGGAGATACGGGTAAAGTAGCTTAAAGATACTGGCATTGTTCAGCTAAAGTACCGCTCTTGTTAGTTCTCCACGGCCGTGGTGAATGAATGATATCGGTAGCTTAACAGATGTATACCTGCTTGATAGAATAAAGATAAAGGTGCCTTAATAGAGTTGTGCTTACTTGCGTAAGTCTATAAACCTGACATTCAAAATCATTTCCACATTTATCTGTTGTTGATCGTTTGTACTATCCGGCATACCTTTCCGTTTTTATCCACGCCTTCTATGGTTATATCTTCCGGTGCAGTGCTGTCCGGAGTATAGTATTCGATGATTGCTTTTCCATTAGCATCCAGTTGAAGGCTAGGATTCCAATAGATCGTACTTCGTAAATCCGAGCGTTGGTCATTCTTCTTTTCGGGCGTATCATAAGTAGGATGATAGAACTCGACCGAGTCGCTGTACCCCAGTGGAGTACATGTGATAATGCCCTGTGCCGGTCTTGCCGGGATATCTTTGCCGTCTTTCAGCGTAATAACGATAGCACCTGCCGAACCGCGGGAACCTAAGATTGCTGCATCGGCACCGCGAAGAAGGCTCAAACTCGACATATCGCTGGTTTGTATCATGGTCAGGATGTCGTTATCGTCTTCATACACCACGTCGTCAACAACAATGACAGGTTGCTCGGGATTGTTGCGGATATGTATTTCATTTCCATTTGTCACGCTAATGCCCGGAAGTCTGGTGACTGCATCAAAAGCTGTTTGTGCACCGAATCCTTCCAGTCTGTCCCCTTCGATCGTGTAGGTGTTGATACCTCCTGTGTAAATACTTTCTGAACTGGCCTTTTTACGACTTCCAGTGACTACCACTTCTTTCAGATTGTACACTCTCATTCCACCTTCCATGTAATATTGGTCGCGGGTGTTGAGCAAATAATCTTCCATAAACGTTGCTGTTCCATCATGGAAAGGAGACTTGTGCGAAGTTGCCGGGTATTGAGGAGTGTCAATCACGATGTCCACTCCGGCAAATCCTCTTTTGGTACGTGCCTGAACAAGGAAAGTCGTGCTATCTCTGAAAGATGTGTTCACGATAAACTCTCCTTTTTCGTCTGTGGTGGTAGTGGCGATGATGTTCTGTTTGGGAGCCAGAATACAAATAGGTCCTTTCTTAACGTTACCTCCAAAGAACCCTTTGATACGTCCGCTGATAGTTTGCCCCTTTTCCATATAGTTGGTGAGGTTCATTGAAGGTGCAGTCAGTACATTCTGGATATGGTGTCTGCGCCATCCGTGCGTCATCATCAGGAAGTCTACCGTGCGGAGAGTCCGGAGGTCTTGCTGCAAAAAATAATATCCGGGATTTTCTACATATCCTTTTAAGTCGGAGGTCAATAGAAAATTCGATACGATATTGCCAGCAAGCGAATCCGGGCGGATACTCTTTCTGTCGGTAATGCTGATGGAAAAACTACCTTCTACCGGAGTACCGTTATCGTCTTTTGCTGAAATTTGAAGGGATACCTTTTCTCTTTTTCCGTATGTCGGCTTATCTGCAAGAATTTGCCATTGATGCGGATTCCGGTCGGGTATGAAAACCAGGCGTTCGCTAAGTGCGTTGCCCTGTTGGTCGATCAGCATGAAATGGGTGATGCCTGCGTTGAATAAACTGTCGTTCATTCTTCCAAAAGTCCTGTCGATACTGACTGGCTGCAGGATGACCAGCTTTCCACGAGTGTGCGCAATCAAGAATAACTTTTGAGGCCACTCGGTAGCTTCTGTTTTCTGGATTTCGTAACGGATTTCCTTTTTATAATGTGTCATGGAAAGTGTGATTCCTTTTTCTTCTACAGCTGGGAGGTCGAATCGTTTACTGATACCGTCACCGGATTTGGCAATCACATAGTAAGAGTTTCCCACAGTCGGATTCAGTGTGAAAACTCCCATGCCGTCATGCTCCGAGCGGAAAGCTGTCAATGTGTCTCCGTTGGCATCGAACAGGAATCCTTCTATTTCTGTAGAAAAGCCATCCGATCCTTGAGCCTTGAAAGCTATATTCTGATGAGCAACGGTCAGGAGAGCACCTCCTTCCGGGAAGAACTTAACATCAAAGTCTTTTGTAAACGAAGGCAGATAGAAAGTCTTTTTATAAATATATTGGGGATCATCGAACTCTACTTCAATGTGGCGTGTGGCAATAGGCTTCAAATCCGGCAGGGAAATAGAAATCAACCCATTCTCGTCTGTCTTTCTTTTACCTTTATCTTTAATCTTTCCATTTTCAATGTAGCGGTAGCGGATGGTAGTATTTCCGAAAGCCTCTTGGGTATTGCTGGTAAATCTTACCTTGGCTGTATAATGTGATTCGTCTTCTTGCTGATACTCAATATTTGAAACAATCGTATTATCAATCGAATTACCGATTTTCAGATTGCGTGAATAAAAGAATTCCGGTTCCTGATTAAGCATCCAGTTGCTATATCCCCGCAAATAATAATCACCTGCAGGGAGAGTGGGAGGGAGGGTGAAAGCATTATGAAAACCCAATGAATCTCTACGGATCTTTTTCCGTTCTACAATAGAGTCGGAACGGTTGACAAGCTCTGTAATGATGAAGTTGCTTTGTGTATTATCTTGATGTGTAACAGAGTTTACCAGATATCCCTTGAACCATATTTTTTCTCCTGCCCCATAAAAGGGCTTGTCCAGATGTAAGTAGAGTTTCTCCTGTGGGACTTTTTCCAGTAGATTAAAATACGCAATAATTGTATCTTGTACGTTTTGCCCTGACAATGGGGCAAAACAGAACAGTATTCCGAAAAAGAAAGCTATTAAGCCTCTATGGATAGAAAATGTAGTTTTGTTTTTCATACGTTATGTGTTTGATTCTACATCTATGATTTGTGCATCCAAATCGAAAGCACTTTCCTTTTTACTGCCAGTATGTTAATCACCGATACAACGATAAATAATAGAATACCCATACTGATTGCTGCCCATAATGATCCGGTTTCCAGCTGTGGAAATAGGATGCGGATGCTGTCTATGTAATAACTGCGCAACCAGGAGACTAATCCGATGGATAATACAAGCACAATAACGTTCAATCCTACCGTGAGCAACTGATAAGGCAATGCTACCTTGTTGGGACTGTATCCGATTAGTAATAGACTTTCCAGCTTGGTTGTATTCTTTTGTAAAAGCAGGAAGATGCTCAACATCAGTATATAGAATGAAAGGATACTGATAAATAAACCCACTCCCAATACAATACCTACGATAAGACGGAGGAAATAAGTTGTTTTTCCGGCATCCAGCTTACCATCTTCCGTTTCATATCCTTTCTTCTGAAAATAACTGGCGATGGCGGAATCTGCCGGATTGCTAACCTCGATAATCAATCGTGCCGGTTGGGCTTCTGCATTCGGTGCGAAATTCTCATTAGCCCATTTCATAAAGGACTGGGGAACAAGAATCGTATTCAGACGATTGGAGAAACCGACAATGTTTCCTTTGTACTGTTCCACCCGTCCGTTGCCACGCATCATAATGTCCATTTGAATCAGACTCATTAACCCTTCCGATAGTTTGGGGAGGCTGCGGCTTTGCGCAAAACCGAAGTTATAAAGGTTCAGATAGTTGCGCGGAATGATAATGGGTATGGTATGTGTGTTTTCATCGAAATACCATTTATCGAGTTTGATGTCGACAAACTCATCGGGAACAGACTCAAAAAACATATCTGTGGAAAGATAAATACCGGCTTCCTTCATTCCCAATCCTGCTGAAACTTTGAATTGAGAAGGAGTGAAAGCTCCTATTGTTTTAGTAAACGGTTGCTTTTTCAGATCCGCAATTTCTTCGGCAGAGAATGTATTACTCTTTCCTGCAAAAGAACTGAGAGCACTGATTTTCTTTGTAGCTATGATGAAATCCTTTTTCATAAAGCTGTCTCCTTCGGTGAATACCGGAATGACATCTTTATAAAACTGTACGCTAAGCAATACAATCATCATGCCGAATAGGTTGGCTAAAAAGAAACCGGCTAATTGACCGATACTGATATGTTGGCGGAGAAGCTTCCAGACAAGAGTTGGCATTTTATTTACGATTTTACAATTTACGATTTACGATTTGAAATGATGCTGTGAAAAGAGGTTGTTCATTACCTGCTACCTGTTATTAACCAGCTTACTACAGTTGAAGTGTATGGTTGTAAGGCAACTCGATATGTTTACCGATGGAAGTGGCGATCACTCCGGCTCCTTGTGCCTTTGCTTCGGCAATGATAAGTTCACCCATGATGCGGCTGTTATCATCGTCCAGGTGGCTGATCGGTTCATCCAGAAATAAAAAGTCGAACGGCTGGCAGAGCGCCCGGATAAAGGCGACGCGCTGTTGCTGTCCGAAAGATAGCTTGCCGGCTTTCACATTTATTTTATCTGCGATCCCCAGTTGTTCGAAGAACGATAAGATTTCTTTTTTCTTTTTGCATCCGGTGAGGTTATTCTTCAATTGCACATTTTCAAGAGCGCTAAGTTCGGTGAAGATGCGTAAATCCTGAAAAAGCATACTTAGTGAATGCTTTCGCAGGTCGACCCATTGCTTCACGGAGTATGCTTTGATATTGGTTTCATCGAAATTAATAATCCCCTGATAGTCGTTGCGGTAGCCATAGATATAGCTGCACAACGAAGATTTGCCGGTGCCGGAAGCAGCTTCAATCAGATACATTTCTCCTTTCCGGAAGAAAAGATCCTGATGCCATACGTCCGAAGTCACCGAATTACGGTCAGCAAACACTTGGGGAAGTGTTTGCTGTAAGTGAATACTATTCATACCGTTGGTTTATACATTTATTACATGCCGGCAAATTGCTTGGCAAAGTCTACAATTTGTTTGAGGGCATTTACATCTTTGTCTTTCAGGCAGAGGTCGATCTCGCTGACTTCCCCTTCCGAACTCATGGACAGGTAAGAAACCTTGTTGGCCAGTTCGATATATGTCTTAGCTTCCTGTCCTCCGAAACCTGCTACCATTTTAACGATAGGCAGATCGAGGATTGCTTCGGCATTGATTGCTATAAATAGGCTCTTTCCCTTCATATCCGATGCATAAGGAGCATCTTTGACTGATTTGTCGGCAGCTTTACCTACGTTTTTGTAGAGTAACTCATCATTGGTTGCATACATTTGTTTATCCTTGATGCCGAAGAATATATTCATGCCTCTTGTCTTGTAGACATATTCGTCTTTGCCAAGTTGCATGATATCTTCCCCTCTCTTCAATCCCAATGATTCCTTGTTCTTGTAAATCATTTCAAGAGCATTGCCGTTCTTCACGTCAGCGTACATCATGAAAGTGGGAGCACTGCTCATCGTTACGTTGATTAATCCTGCAGAAATATCACCATTGAACGAGCTGAACAACTCTTTTACTTCGTCTGCCTTAGCGATAGATACTGTGTTGCGGAATTCCTTGTTTTCGCTCAACAGGTTATACAGTTCGCCTCCTTTTACACCTACGTTGAAGAACATCAGGGTAGAAGCCGGGAAGTATTTAACGAAAGTATTGTTCGCTTTTCCAACAGATTCCATTTGTTTTTTTAGGAGAGTTTTCACTGCTTCGTTTTCAGTATAGTTTTCTGTTTTGAGGGCAATCTTTCCTTTTTCAAAGTTCAGTCCTCCTATCAGAGTGATGTCTTCCGCTTTCACTTCAGTAGGTAATCCCATGGTTATCTGATCGCGGTAGGTTGAAGGAATAGCTGTCATGGAAGCAAAGAAGTTAATATCACTTTTCTGTTTCTCCATTTTCTGGAAAGCTCCTGATTTCACGATACTATTGCTTGCTGTCTGTTTCAACAAATTAGTAATGGATTCTTTGGCTTTATCAGTTTGAGTTGTTCCGCTGACATTGACTACCAATATAGTAGAACTATTGAAAACAAGCAAACCGCTGTTCATCGTTGTAAAACTGTAACCGTCAGCTTCGCCTACCGGTTGGCAGATCTGTTCTTTTGCCATCACGTCGAGTGAAGCATGCAACTTATCTTCATTGTTCACTTTACCTACAACAGTAGGATAAGGGAAAGAAGATGAAGAGAACACATAGAATGGAGATTCAACATTGATTCCCGATTCGCCCGGATTCTTCATAACCTTTTCCAGTTGTTGGAATGTGGCCGCATTCATTCCGCTTTTCAGTGCTTCCAGTACTTTTTGTTTAGCAGCTTCATTCTCTTTATCATCCAATCCCGCTTTGCTTGCGAGGGATTTAAGGTTGATAGAGGCAACTACCGAAGCGTCAGCCGGTATCACATTTGTATATTCCGATGTTTTGGAACATGCTGCCAGAAAAACAATCAGTACTGCCAGTACCGAGAGTCGTGAAATCGTTTTCTTTGCCATACTTATGTTATTTAAAAGTTGTATAATCATTGATTCAGACATTTACTGCTGTTATTGATTTTGCAGATTCAGCGTGTGGCAGGCCACCAATGCCGCTGTTTCTGTACGGAGCCGTGATTTGCCGAGACTAATCGGTACGAATCCCCGTTCGATGGCCTTCTTCACTTCTTCTTCACTGAAATCTCCCTCGGGACCTATCAGAACAAGGGCGTCTTCTCCTGGTTTCAGAACATTCTTCAATAGAGGTTTCTCCCCTTCATAACAGTGGGCGATAAACTTCTGTCCTTTAAACTCCTGCCTGATGAACTGATCGAACTCAATCATTTCGTTCAATTTTGGCAGTCGTGCCTTGAGAGATTGTTTGATGGCTGATACCAGAATCTTTTCAATCCGTTCGGTCTTGATGACTTTACGTTCCGAGAAACGGCAGTTGAGGAAAGTCAGTTCGTCAAAACCTATTTCGGTAGCTTTCTCTGCAAACCATTCGTTGCGGTCCATATTCTTCGTTGGTGCCATGGCAATGTGTAAATGGCACGGCCATAACGGTTCCTGAAAAATGGTTTCTTTGATGTTTACGAAACAACGTTTGTTGGTTGCAACAGTAATTTCAGCTTTGTAGAAGTTACCCTTACCGTCGGTAAGCGTGATTTCGTCTCCGATACTTAGCCGCAGAACACGGATACAGTGTTGTGCTTCCTCTTCGGGAAGCTCGTTGCTTTTCTGTATATCTGGAGTATAAAATACGTGCATAATATTACTTACTGATTTTTATTTCTTGAATTGATTTGATCGCGTATCTGCGCGGCTAACTCGTAATTCTCATCTTTAATAGCCTGTTCCAGTGCTTCTTCAAGCGTTCTGGAAGTAGCACCGGGCAAATCATGTTCTTCTTCAGCCACTTCGTCGTTGTCCGTTTCTTCAGAACGGGTTCTTTCTTCTGACGACATGTGAAGACATTCCTGTTCAAGAATAGATTCATAAATAAGAATCGGGCAGTCGGCACGCACTGCCAGGGCAACTGCGTCTGAAGTCCGTGCGTCGATACGTATAATTTCTTCGTCTTTTTTGAGGTAAATATAGGAGTAGAAAATACCATCCTTTGCTTTGTAAATTAATACACGTATCAGGCTGGCTCCCAGTATAGTAAGACTTGTTATAAATAAATCATGTGTCAACGGACGGGGAGTTTTCACTCCTTTCAGATATAAAGCGGTAGCCTGGGCTTCCGCTGGACCGATGATGATAGGCAGTTGCCTTTCACCGTCCACTTCGCCCAATAGCATAGCAAACGCGCCTACTTGCGCCTGGCTGTTCGTGATATTTATAACTTGTAATTCTACCTTTTTGTCCATCGTTCTCTTTTACTTAATTTGTTTTACTCTCCTGCTGGTGTTTGTACTTGAATACCAAGGCAAACAGAATGCCGATTACCAGCGCATAAGCGGCAAAGATCAGCCAAATGTTCATCCATTCGCGACTCACCAGTCTGCCGTCGGCATATACAGAGAATGCATCAACTACCGCACCGCTGGCATATCCGCCCATGATGGCTCCCAATCCGTTAGTCATCATAAAGAACAAGCCCTGTGCACTGGCACGGATAGAAGATTTGGCTTCTTGTTCAACAAACAACGAACCGGAAATGTTGAAGAAATCAAAGGCCATACCATAAACAATCATGGAAAGGATCAGCATCCATAGTCCTGATCCCGGATCTCCAAAACCGAACAGGCCGAACCGGAACACCCAAGCGAACATACTGATTAGCATGACTTGTTTGATTCCGAAATGACGCAGGAAGAAAGGTATGGCAAGAATAAACAATGTTTCGGACATCTGTGAAATGGATAACAGGATGACTGAATGTTTCACTCCGAAAGAATCTGCATATTCAGGGATGCTGGCAAAACTGCCTAGGAAAAGGTCGCCGTAAGTATTCGTAATCTGCAATGCTGCACCTAGAAGCATGGAGAAAAGGAAGAAAATAGCCATTTTCTTTTTCTTGAATAACACCAGCGCATCCAGTCCGAAAGCGGAGAGCCATGATTTGTTTTCAGATTTAGCCGGTCGACAGGCCGGGAGCGTAAATGAATAAAGTCCGAGTAGCAATGCGGAAGCACCTCCTACATAAAGTTGTGCACTTGAATTCTTGAATCCGGTAAGGTCGACAGCCCACATGGCACAAATAAAACCGATTGTTCCCCATACACGGATAGGAGGGAAGTCTTTAATCAGGTCACATTTGTATTGCTCCAGTGCATTGTACGATACCGTGTTGGCGAGGGATAAAGTGGGCATATATACCAACAGGTTGAGTAACATGGCCCAATACATCTGGTCGTATCCCGTTGCGGTGGAAGCGTAGAAGAGACATCCTGCTCCTGCAATATGGCAAAGTCCGTATAAACGTTCTGCATTAAACCATTTATCGGCAATAATACCGATAATACCCGGCATTACCAAAGAGGCAATCCCCATGGTGGCGAAAATGGCTCCGATTTGTCCTCCTTCAAAATGAAGTTCTCTTCCCATATAACCACCTAATGATATTAACCATGACCCCCATACAAAGAATTGCAGGAAGTTCATAATAATCAAACGAACTTTTATACTCATGACTTTTTAAATTTGTGTTTCTCTTTCTCGTTGATAGTTGATAATAGATGCAAATATAATATTTTCATTGGATAGGTGAACTAGTAATCGGAGAAAAAGGTACAAAAAAAAGAAGGCTATCTATCCCAGGTAGCTTATTTTGCTCTATAACTTTCTGAATATCAAATGCAAACTAAGGTAGCTGAGTCGAAAAATCGCATATTAGCCTACATGAATACAATTAATAATCAAATTTTCGCAAAGACGGATGTATATAGTTTACAACTTCTAAAAGGTTAGAAATGAATTATTTTTGAAAATCCCCCCCCTATACAGAGCAAATTTCCTTCCTTGCCACTTCTGCAAAAAAACTACATAATCTATTAATATTGAGCATTTCATCTCTATGTAATAGTTTTATGGTGAAAGTCCAATAGCTGTACTATACCTCGAAAATAGACTGTACAATCAAACGTAATCAATCATAATAACATCACAACTTCCTGTCGAAAGCTAGTATGATGCAATTGGTGATCCTACCCTAGCTGACGCAATATTGGACAGAATTGTACACTCTGCACACAAGATTGAACTTACTGGAGATTCTGTAAGAAAAATAAATGCCAAAAAGAAGTAACATCTGTGGTAGATAATTATAACTAAAACTGACCCGGGTTAAAATGCATTTTTCTTTTCATAAATCCAATGTTTTTTTGATGGATCAATTGGGAATATAATAGTGGGTCAACGGGCTTTATATTTTCCAGGGGGGCATATCTATTTTGAAGGACAAATTCATGAAGTGACACGCTCCATCAGCGGTTACCGTAAACCATCAACAGCCATTTATTAGGAAGAGTGTTCCGATGCCAATATCAGTGTGACACAGGTGGTAAATTACTCCCTGTTTGGTACTTACTATCTGGGTGATAAGATAAGTCATAATGGGGTTTTCTATACCTGTCTTTTGGAGAATGGATACAAGTTCAACGACATACGTATCCCGCTAGTCAATGGCTGGAAGGAAATAGAAACGCCATCATGGCAGCCCGTGGAATATCCATTATGGAGCGTGGTCGAATATAGCGGAGAGTTTTACACGTTGACGACACTTGACAGCTTTGACAGCAACCTCGACCCAATAGTTTCCGACAATTGGGGTGCCGTCGCAGATTATGATCCGGCATACAACACATATGAACTTTCGGATCACGAGTATGTAGTCTACAAAGGACGGGTGTT
>ERZ773242.2335-NODE-2335-length-15974-cov-3.094918_pt1 | contig 15974 bp, 14 predicted proteins | sample MGYA00511077_ERZ773242 | MGnify/ENA primary metagenome ERZ773242 (study PRJEB29015, sample SAMEA2737754) | human gut metagenome | biome: human gut; feature: human-associated habitat; material: faeces | place: China | collected 2012 ... | reverse complement strand
CTTCATATAGAAGGCCTTGATCTCCTTGGGGTAGTCGGTGACGAACACGGGCTTTTTGAAGATCTGCTCGGTGAGATAGCGCTCGTGCTCGGTTTGCAGGTCGACGCCCCAGCTGACGGGATAGTCAAACTCGTCGTTGTGCTTTTCGAGAATTTCCACCGCCTCGGTGTAGGTCACACAGCCGAAATCGGAGCTTCTCACAAAGTCGAGGCGCTCAAGCAGACCCTTGTCAACAAAGCTGTTGAAAAACTGCATTTCGTCGGGGCAGGTCTTAAGAACGTGATTTATAATGTGCTTTATCATGGCCTCGGCAATTTCCATGTCATCTTTAAGGTCAAAGAAGGCCATTTCCGGCTCGATCATCCAAAATTCGGCGGCGTGGCGGTTGGTAAAGCTTGCCTCGGCGCGGAAGGTGGGGCCGAAGGTGTAGACCTTTCCGAAGGCCATGGCCATACATTCGGCCGAAAGCTGACCCGAAACGGTCAGCGAGGTGGGCTTGCCGAAAAAGTCCTCGCCGAAATCCACGGTTCCGTCCTCCTTAAGGGGCGGGTCCTTGGGGTCGAGGGTGGTCACCCTGAACATCTCGCCGGCGCCTTCACAGTCGCTGCCGGTGATGAGGGGGGTGTGGGCATAAACAAAGCCTTTGCTGTGGAAAAATTCATGAATTGCAAAGGCACATTCCGAACGCACGCGGAAAACGGCGTTGAAAAGATTTGTGCGGGGACGAAGATGGGCGATGGAGCGAAGAAACTCCACGCTGTGGCGCTTTTTCTGAAGGGGATAATCGGGAGTGGAGAGACCCTCGACGGTGATTTCCTTTGCGTGAATTTCAAAGGGCTGGCGCATCTCGGGAGTGAGCACGACGGTTCCCGTGACGGTGACGGCCGAGCCGACGTTGAGCTTTGCGATTTCCTTGAAATTGTCCACCTTTCCGTCCTCAAAGACGATTTGGACGCATTTGAAGGAGCTGCCGTCGTTAAGCTCGATAAAGCCGATGGTCTTGGAGTCGCGGACGGTTCTCGCCCAGCCCGACACCGTGACCTCCTTGCCGTCAAAGTTTTCAAAGCCGCGAAGCAGGGTGCACAGTTCACATCTTTCCATAAATATATCTCCAATTCATAATTATGTCGCTTGTTATCGACTTATTATATACCAAATTCCGCCGCATAACAATACCTATTTTAATATTTTGCCATGTTTTTTTTGACTCTTTGGTATGCAAAACTTGAAAAAGGCGGCCTTGTGTGTTAAAATATCGATTGCCGACAAAAAGGGAGGGATTATTATGATTACATTTAAAAATGATTGCACCGACCCTTTTTTCAATCAGGCCTTTGAGGAATATGTTTTCGAAAATTACACCGACGACGATATTTTCTTTCTTTGGCAAAATCGCCCCGCCGTCATTGTGGGGCAAAATCAGAACATCTACCGCGAGGTGGATTTTTTCGAGCTTGAAAAGCGAAATATTCCCGTCGTTCGCAGAATGTCGGGAGGCGGCACGGTTTATCATGACCTCGGAAATGTCAATTATACCTTCGTTTCCGATGCGTCGGAAAACCTTTGCTATGACACTTTTTTAAACCCCGTCATAAAGGCTCTGCGCTCTCTCGGGCTTGACGCCGCCAAAAGAGGGGTGTGCGACATTGCCGTTTGCGGGCTTAAGGTGTCGGGCAGTGCCCAGCGCACAAGCAAGGGGCGGGTGCTCCACCACGGAACGCTGCTTTTTTCCGCCGACCTTGAGCTGCTGGACAAAATAACCGCAAAAACGAAAAACGAAAGTATTGTCACAAAGGGTACCCTTTCGACGGTCAGCGCCGTCACCGACATTTCCGAGCATTTAAAGGAAAAAATGTCGGTGGAGGAGTTTAAAAGCCGCCTTGAGAGGGCCGTGCTTTGCGGGGCAAAGACCGCCGAGCTTTCCGAAAAGGAGCTTTGCGAGGTGAAAAGGCTTGCAAAGGAGAAATATCAAAGCGACGCATGGACCTTCGGCAAAACCCCGTCCTTCGATTTTGAAAAGAAGGGGATTTTCGAAAATCGGCCCATTGAGGTGAAATATTCCGCCAAAAGAGGTTTTATAACCGAAGGGTATATTCTCTGCGATTTTCTTTGCGGCGGAAAAGGTGATCTTTCGGGGCTGAGCATCGCCTTTGAAAATCTCAAAATGATTTCGGCCGCCCTTTGCGGCGACGGCCGTCTTGTAAAATATCTCATATAAAAGGAATGAAAACAATGGAAAAGGAAATAAAAATGCCGAAACTCCGTCCCGAAATGAAGGACGGCGTGCTGTGCGCGTGGCTTAAGGAAGAGGGAGACGAGGTAAAGGCCGGCGAGCCCATCTTCGAAATCGAAACCGACAAGGTGGTAAATCAGATCGAGGCCTCCGAGGACGGCGTGCTTGACAAGCAGCTTTTTGAAGAGGGCGATACGGTCGAGGTCGGAACCGCCGTGGGACTTCTTAAAACCGATAAGGATTGATATTATGGAAAGAAAACCCGATTGGCTCAAGGTGAGATATAACCAGGAGGCGGTGTCCGAGGTCGCCGAAATCATGCGCGACATGGGACTTAACACCGTCTGCAAGGAGGCCAACTGCCCCAATCTCGGGGAATGTTATAAAAAACACACCGCCACATTTATGATTCTCGGCAACATCTGCACGAGAAACTGCAAATTCTGCAACGTAACCACGGGAAGGCCTCTGCCTCCCGACGAAAACGAGCCGGAAAACGTCGCAAAGGCGGCAAAAAAGCTGGGACTTCGCCATGTGGTGCTGACCTGCTCTACCCGCGACGACCTTCCCGACGGCGGCGCCGAGCATTTCGCAAAGACCGTCCGCGCCATAAGAAGGCTTTGCCCCGGCGCAACGGTGGAGACCCTCATTTCCGACATGAAGATGAACACGGCCGCCCTCGACATTATCGCCGAGGTTCACCCCGACGTTATAAATCACAATGTGGAAACGGTAAAGGAGCTTCAAAAGGTCATCCGTCCTCAGGCCGATTACGAGCGCTCGCTGAATGTCTTGCGCTATTTCAAGCAAAAGGACGAAACCCTTCTCACCAAAACCGGCTTTATGGTCGGCCTTGGAGAAACCGAGGAGCAGATCGACGCTCTTCTCGACGACGTGCTCGCCACCGGCTGCGACATTCTGACCATAGGCCAGTATCTCCAGCCCACAAAGGAGCACTATCCTCTCAAGAGATATGCGACTCCCGAGGATTTTGCCCGTTATAAAAAAATCGCCCTTGAAAAGGGATTTCGCCATGTTGCCTCGGCGCCCCTTGCCCGAAGCTCCTATAAGGCATGGGAGGATTTGGAGGGCGTAGATGATTTATATTGAGACAAATTCCTGCGACGTTTTTTATAATTTTGCCGTCGAAAACTATTTTGCCGAGCAAAAGGATCTCGGCGATACGGTTTTCCTCTTTTGGCGCACCACCCCGACCCTTATGGTGGGGAAATATCAGAACGTCGCCGAGGAAATAAACCTGCCCTATGCAAAGGAACACGGCATAACCGTCTCCCGCCGTTTTTCGGGCGGCGGCACAATATACACCGACATGGGAGGCTGGCAGTTTTCCTTTATCGAGCGAAAAAATGCCCGGGAAATCGAGTTTCACGAGTATATCGCCCCCGTCATCGACGCCCTTAAAAGTCTCGGCGTTCCCGCCGCCTTCAACGGGCGCAACGACCTTACCATTGACGGAAAGAAATTTTCCGGAAACGCCCAATACCGCCTCCGCGACAGCGTGGTTCATCACGGCTCGCTGCTTTTTTCCACCGATATTGAGCAGATGGTCGCCTCCACAACGGTGGACGATTATAAGATAATTTCCAAAAGCATAAAATCGGTCAGGGATCGGGTGACCAACATTTCCGACCACCTCGACAGCGAAATTTCTCCCGAAAAGTTTAAGGGAATTATGATTTCCCATATAATGAAGGGCAGCGGAAAGAGCTATGCTCTCACGCCCGAGGACATCGAAGAAATATCGGTCATAAGGGAGCAAAAGCTTTCAAACTGGGATTATATCTACGGCAAAAATCCCAAGTTCAACATCGAGCGCACCGGACGATTTGCCGGGGGAAAAATACAGTTCAAACTTGATATTAAAAAGGGACTGATCGACTCGGCCGCCGTTTTCGGCGATTTCTTTTCCACCCTTTCGGAAAAAGAAATATGCGACGCCATCGTCGGCTGCAGGTATGACAGGGAGTCGGTGAAAAAGCGCCTTTGCCAGCGGGACATGGAGGGGAAGATATATAACATTTCCCTCGACGAAATCGCCTCTCTCATAGCCGATTGACACCCATTGCCATCCGTTTTATAAATACAAACGAAGCAGACTTTGCGTCACCGTAAAGCCTGCTTTGTTTTTTGTACGAGATAAAGAACCTACTGATGTGCATGGGAAAAAGAAATAGCTTATAGCGAGAAGTAGAGTAGACAAAAAAACTCCTTGGTATATCAGAAGCGGTTTGCCGACTACCGGGCTAAAATATTAAAGCGGTCTTTATCGTGAAAGGAAAAATCTTCTCAAAAAAGCCGTGTTCTTTAAGCCTCCCCTGTGAGCGGTCGGTGTCAAAATCTTCGATTTTGACGGAGGGGTTGTCATGCCTAAAGTATCGTTTTTTGAGAAAGCTATGTGAAAATAGACAATCCCTCAGTCAGCTGCGCGACAGATCCCTTTACACAAGTGAGCCAAAGATTTATCAAAACACTTGACAAACATAAGTAAAAATTTTACAATGAATATGTTGAATATTGTGTTGTTAAGCAATATTAAATATGCTAAAAGAGGAGAATTTTAATTTGAAAAATTTAAGCTATGAAATAGCAAAGAATCGTTCGGAGAAACACCATAATTTATTCCACTATACAAGATATGATGCGCTAAAATGTATCATACAAAACCGTTCTTTGAGATTATCAAGAGTTGATTTGCTGAATGATACTGTTGAAAATAATAAGATTATAGATCTTTGGAAAAATAAAGTGTTTGTTGTCTGCTTTACTTATCACAGATATGAATCGCCTTTCTTTTGGAAAATGTATTCGAAGGGTTCAAATGAAGGTGTGAGAATTTCATTTTCAAGAGATTTTCTTAAAGACTTAACTATTCATTCTGATGATAAATGTGCAACTGCACCTTTGAAACCTTGCAAAAGGACCGAGTTTAATGTGCCTCATTCATTACAGGTGAATTCAAAAAGCTGGGGAATATTTGATTATACAATTCTTGATGTAATGTATGCCGACAGGAACCAAAAAATCGGGTATGATGAAAATACACAGGGTAGGATAAAATATCATGAATGGGACTTGGAAAAGGAAACAAGATTGAGAGTCGCAGTAAGACCTAAATTTGATGAGGTAAAATTAAATCGCAGGTATCAAATTGAATATATTCCTCCCGAAAATGAATATTTATATGCAAAATTGCCCGAAGAGTGTCTGCGGTCTATGACTGTAACATTGTCACCCGTTGCAGATGACGGTTTGAAGGAAAATATAGAACAGCTGTTAAAGGATAACAATTTAATTGATTTTGTGAAAATCAACACAAGCAGTTTACATGGTGAAATAAAGGAATAACAAGAAAATGTATGATAAATATTATTTTGAAGAGTATGCTCGGTTAACCCTTAAATTTGTTTTTCCATATCCTCAAGAAAATTTTTTCTGTGCTGATAAACCGGATATTCAAAATAAAATTGACGAAATTGGAATTGAAGTTACAAGAGCCGAATCAAAAACAATAATTGAAAGAGAAAAATACGGCAGTCGTTTTATGAGAAAAAAGCCGACGGAAAAAGAAATAAAAAATTTCGGAGGTGAGTTCCTTTTTCACGAAAACGGTACGGTACACGGTTTTTCGCCGACAATGGGGATGGCAGATCCGCATGTTCTCGAGGATATTTCTTTTGCTCTAAAAGCAAAAAAGAAAAAATTCGACTCCTACATAAAATTTAAGAAAATGGGTCTTTATTGTTTTAATAATTGGTTTGATGTCAATCTTGATATAAACAAAATTGTTCCAATGGATATTTCACCTTTTGATTTCCTTATTGTAATGAGTGGCGCTACTATTCATATTGTAGAGAACGGAAAATATAAGTGCTTTATTTTGTCTGATAATCAGCTTTCAAATATCAAAAAAGCAGCAAAAAACTGCTCTGAAGACAAAAGAAGGAAAACAAAAGATTGACTTTGATATATGAGTCGATGATTTGAGATAAAAGAGAAGAATTATAAGATAAAAATGAAAAGAACCAAAAAGGAACGGCAATCTTCTTTCGAAAATTGCCGCTCCTTTTTGGAGCGGGCAACGGGAATCGAACCCGCCTCCTCAGCTTGGGAAGCTGATATTCTACCGATGAACTATGCCCGCCCATCCGACGGATTGATTATATCACAACCTTTTGCCGTTTTCAATCCCGAAAGCAAAAAAATATTGTAGCCGTTTAAAATATATGATATTATAAAAATGAAATTCACAACAAATTATATACCGAGGTGCTTTTATGATATACCTTGAAAACACAAGAGAAAAAGCCGTTCTCGTGACGGTAGATACGGGCGTTGAGGACTGCGACGCACTTCTTGACGAGCTTGAAGAACTTGCAGATACCGCAGGTGCGGACACGGTCGGAAGGGTCATACAAAAGCTTGAATGTCCCGATTCCGCCACATTTGTCGGCACGGGAAAGCTTGAGGAGATAAAGGAATTTGCCGAAAACGCGGGAGCCGATTTGCTGATTTTCGACAGCGAGCTCTCCCCTTCCCAACAGCGCAACATCGAAAAATCGACCGACATTCGGACGATTGACCGAACACTTCTCATACTCGACATTTTCGGGCAGCGCGCAAATTCCGGTGAAGGACGAATTCAAGTCGAGCTTGCGCGGTATCAATATATGCTGCCGAGGCTTTCTGGTCAGGGAAAAAATCTTTCCCGCCAAGGCGGAATCGGCATGAAGCGCGGTGCGGGCGAAAGCAAGCTTGAAAGCGACCGCCGTCACATCCGCCGCCGCATAACGGCTCTTAAGGAGCAGCTTTCCGACATTGAAAAGCGCCGTGAAAATCAGCGCAAGCGCCGAAAAAAGAACCGTCTGCCCACAGTCGCCATAGTCGGATATACCAACGCGGGAAAATCCACCCTGTTAAACTACCTGACCGATGCGGGCGTACTTGCCAAGGATATGCTTTTTGCCACCCTCGACCCAACCGCACGAGGACTTAAGCTGCCCGACGGACAAACGGTGATTTTTATTGATACGGTGGGGCTCATAAGAAAATTGCCTCACGGTCTTGTTGACGCCTTTAAATCAACCCTTGAAGAGGCGGCACAGGCCGACGTCATATTAAACATTTGCGACGCATCAAACCCAGAGGCCGACGAACACCTCCGCGTTACAAACGAGCTACTCGGCGAACTCGGCTGCGTCGGAAAACCGATAATTTCGGTATTTAACAAGGTTGACAAATGCGAATACACATTTTTGACGCCCAAAGGCGCCGTGGCAATTTCGGCAAAAAGCGGTCAGGGAGTCGACACTCTGTTAAAAACGGTTGCCGACGCGCTCCCGAAAACAAGGGTGCGAATAAAAATTATTCTTCCCTTTGAAAAAGGCGACCTTTCGGCCGTGATAAGAAAGGACGGAACGGTTCACAGCGAGGAATATGTCGAAACGGGCCTTTTCATGGACTGCACGGTGAGCATGGATTTTGCCGACCGCCTCTCGGAATACATGGTTTAATTCGCAGCCTGTATTTTTATATATACCGCAATTTGTCTTTTGCGAACATGACCCGCCCTACACCCGCCTCTGTACCGAAAAATCAAAACTTTATCTTTATAATAATCAGGAAAGCGACCGCCGTTCATTATACCCGACATTGTTTTTTTATTTCATAATTTGACATAAATTCCGCTTTCATAACGAATATTTACCTTTGGCTTACGAACAATAAGAAAAAACAAAAGGGAGATTTATATATGAAAGCAACGGGAATTGTCAGAAGAATCGACGATCTCGGACGAGTGGTTATTCCGAAGGAAATCCGACGCACGCTGCGTATCCGCGAGGGCGACCCGCTGGAAATATTCACGGGCGGGGACGGAAATGTGATTTTTAAAAAATATTCTCCGATTGGGGAGCTGTCAAAGCTGTCGGAGGATTATGCCGAGTCGATAGCGGGCGGAACCGAGCTTGCGGTTTTGATTTGCGACAAGGACAACTGTATTGCGGCGGCGGGAATTTCCAAACGGGAGGTTATCGAGCGCAGAATTTCACCCGAGCTTGAGGAGCTTTTGGAGCACCGAAAGCCGTATATCTACTCCGGCGCCGGAGTCGGCTTTTTTCCCCTCAAAGGGGTGGACAAAAGCGCGGCCGTGGCTGTTCCCGTCATCTCGACGGGCGACATCATCGGGGCCGTTTGTCTTATGAACGATAAAAATGAGTCCGGACCGTCCGAAAGCGACATTAAGATTGCCGAAATTGCCGCCTCCTTTCTCGGAAAGCAGCTTGAAGCGTAATTTAAAAGACGGCGCGATGCAAAGGATTTTCCCGCACCGCGCCGTTTTAATATATTTTTGTTTTCCTTATATACTCGTAAAAAGGCCTTCAAAAGCTCGCAAAAAGAGCAATGAAGGCCTTTTATATTATTTTATCGCATCAAGAAGCTCGTCAACCTTGTCGAGCTTTTCCCAAGGAAGGTCGATGTCGGTTCGGCCGAAATGACCGTAGCTTGCGGTTTGACGGTATATCGGACGGCGAAGATCAAGAGCTCTGATTATGGCCTCAGGGCGCATATCAAACACCTTTTCCACCGCCTCGGCGATTTTTTCGTCGCTGTATTTTCCCGTGCCGAAGGTGTCAACCATAATCGACACCGGTTTCGCCACGCCGATTGCATAGGCAAGCTGAATTTCGCACTTATCGGCAAGACCCGCAGCAACGACATTTTTGGCAGCCCAACGCGCCGCATATGTTGCCGAACGGTCGACCTTTGTGGGGTCCTTGCCCGAGAAGCAGCCTCCGCCGTGGTGAGCCGCTCCGCCGTAGGTATCGACAATTATCTTGCGGCCCGTGAGACCGGTATCTCCGCAGGGACCGCCCACCGTGAAACGACCCGTGGGGTTGATGTATATCTTGGTGTCCTTGTCCATAAGCTCCTCGGGAACGACCTCTTTGATAATAAGGTCGGTAACCGATTTTCTTATTTCTTCAAGAGAAACATCCTCGCTGTGCTGGGTCGAAACAACAACGGTATCGACACGGGCAGGCTTTCCGTCGTCATATTCCACCGTAACCTGAGACTTTCCGTCGGGACGCAGCCACGGTAGGGTTCCGTCCTTGCGAACCTCGGCAAGGCGTCTGCAAAGCTTGTGGGACAGCACAAGTGTCAGCGGCATATATTCCTCGGTCTCGTTGGTGGCATAACCGAACATGAGGCCCTGGTCGCCGGCGCCGTGAAGATTAAGCTCGTCCTCCTCCCCTGCCTTAAGCTCGAAGGATTTATCAACGCCAAGAGCAATATCGGGAGACTGTTCGTCAATAGCGGTCATAACCCCGCAGGTGTGCCCGTCAAATCCGGCGTCGGGACGGTCATATCCGATTTCGTTAACTACCTTTCGGGCGACCGACGCAATGTCGACATAGCAATCGGTGGAAATTTCACCCATTACGACCAAGGTGCCGGTGGTGCAAAAGCATTCGCAGGCAACACGGGCATCGGGATCGTTTTTTATAATTTCGTCAAGAACCGCATCGGAAATTTGGTCGCAAACCTTGTCAGGATGTCCCTCGGTCACCGATTCGGAGGTAAATAAATATTTAGACATTCTTTTCTTCCTCTTTTTCTTTATTATCTTTGCTGCTTTTATCTTTTCTGTCGTCAAGCACAAGGCCGAAGCAGGCGCCCGCAATCGTTCCGGCAACAATGCAGACCGGAATGGCGCTCACCGCAAAGCCGAGTATCACGCCGAGAAAAAATCCCACAACGGTAAAAATCACAAAATTATCGGTGGAACGAACCTTTTCGTCCGCTTTCTTTTTTTCGCAAACCTTTTTTCCCGCCGTTTTCAGTTCATCGGCATTTTCCGACCTTTCGGCGGCGTCGGTTTCTCGGTTTTCGATTTTTTCAAACTCGTCTTGCAAATCTTCGCCCTCTTTCACGCTTTGTATTATACCCCAAATGCAGGTTGATTTCAAGTGGTTATTGATATTTAAAGCCTTTTATGATAATATATGTATGACCCTTAATTTTTCAAAGTGAAAGGATGTTTTTATGAATACTTCCGAACTTTATTCTTTGTGGCTTGAAAAAGCCGTTGACGACCCCGATCTTATTGCCGAGCTTAAAGGCATTGAAGGAAACGATGACGAAATTTACGACCGTTTTTACCGCGAGCTTGAATTCGGCACTGCCGGACTTCGAGGAGTTATCGGCGCGGGAACCAACCGAATGAACATCTATACGGTCAGAAAGGCCACCCAGGGACTTGCCGAATATGTGCTTGACAAGGGCGGAGAAAGCGTTGCGATTGCCTATGACAGCCGCATAAAGTCCACCCTTTTCGCCGAGGAGGCCGCAAAGGTCCTTGCCGCAAACGGAATCAAGGTTTATATTTATAAAGAGCTTATGCCCACCCCAATGCTCTCCTATGCCGTCCGCGAGCTTCATTGCACCTCGGGCATTGTCATAACCGCCAGCCATAATCCCGCAAAATACAACGGATATAAGGCCTACGGGGCCGACGGAGCGCAGCTGAGCGTGGAAAACAGCACCAAGGTTCTTTCTTTTGTCGACAAGGTGGAAATGTTCGGCGGAGCAAAAACCATGAGCTTTGACGAAGGAATAACAAGCGGAATTATCGAATATATCGGCGACGAACTGGTGGAAAAATATCTTGAAACGGTGAAAACCCGTTCGGTGGAAAAGGTTACCGCCGATTTAAAGGTCATATACACTCCCCTAAACGGCACGGGCAACAAGCCGGTCAGAGAAATTCTCAAGCGCATCGGAATTAAAAACGTCACCGTTGTGCCCGAGCAGGAATTCCCCGACGGAAATTTCCCAACCGCCCCCTTCCCCAATCCCGAAATCCGTCAGGCCTTCGAATGCGCCATAAACCTTTCCAAATCGGTGGAGGCCGATCTGCTTCTTGCCACCGACCCCGACTGCGACAGAGTTGGCATTGCCGTCAAAAACGGCGACGACTTTACGCTCATGTCGGGCAACGAGGTCGGCGCCTGCCTGCTTGATTACATTTTGTCAAGGCGCAAGGCAAACGGCACTCTGCCCGAAAATCCCGTGGCCGTCAAAACCATTGTTTCCACCCCTCTTGCCGACAAAATCGCCGCGAAATACGGCTGTAAGCTCATAAATGTGCTGACCGGGTTCAAATACATCGGCGAGCAGGCGGGAATACTCGAGAAAAAGGGCGAACAGGAGCGATTTGTGTTCGGATTTGAGGAGAGCTACGGCTATCTTGCGGGCGCATATGTGCGCGACAAGGATGCCGTCGTGGCCTCCATGCTTATATGCGAAATGGCCGCCTATTATAAAAACCTCGGCAAAAATCTCCTCGACGTCATAAACGAGCTTTATGCCGAGCACGGCATGGTTTTTACATCGCAAAACAGCTTTACATTTGAGGGAGCCGCAGGCATGAAAAAAATGCAGGACATCATGGATGATTTGAGACGTCTTCCTCCCAAAAAGATAGGAGAAAATCAGGTGGTTGCCATAAGCGACTATGAGACCTCCGAAAAGCTTGAACTTAAGAGCGGTAAAAAATCGGTTATCACCCTTCCGAAATCCAACGTGCTGTATTATGATTTGGACGAAAACGGCTCAAATCTTATTGTCCGCCCGTCTGGAACCGAGCCCAAAATCAAGGTTTATATAACCTCGGTCGACGCCGACGGGGAAAAGGCCAAATCCCGTGCCGAAATGTGGCTTTGGGACATGAAAAAGCGGTTCAATTAAAACTCAACAGTAAAAAAGTCCGAGATTTATGTCTCGGACTTTTCTTTTTTCAGCCGCTCGAAACGGGCTCTTACCGACTCTTTCTTTTGCTTTGTTATGCCGCCGAGGATAACGAATCCACTTTCGGTTTTTTCAATCGTATCCCCGTCGCGGGGTCTTTGAAGGAATTTGTCGAGAGGAATGTTCAAAAAGTTTTTGTTTTCGTCCTCGCAAACGGCAAAGTCTTCCTCAATTCTGTCAACGGTATATCTCATGTTTCCTCCTTTTAGCATCTGTTGCTTAAATGAAACGGGGAGAAAAATGACAATCCCTCCGTCACGGCTGCGCCGTGCCACCTCCCTTTACACAAGGGAGGCTTGAATGTACAATGCCTATTGTTTTTATCTGATGTGAGAAAATATAAAATCGGCTTTTTGTATTGTAAGTTTCCGAATAAGTCCCTGATTTATCACTCGCCGCTGTTGCTTATGGATTACAGCTTTTACAGGGAGAGTATCCCTCGTTTATAAGCTGCTGCCGCTCGCCGAAAAATTCTTTGCGGTTTTTTTCGGATATATCGGCGGCATTTTTGCAGTCGGGCTTGTGAAACTTTTTGCTGTTTGTGTTAAGTATATATGTTGCCTCCTCAGACGGCGCCGTGCTTTGTTCCTCCGTCGAAACGGTCGGTTGGACGGCACTTTGCAAGAATTCAAACTCTCCGTTTTCCCTGCCCAATACCGAAATCGTTCCCAAAATATCGGTTCGATAAACGGCAACACCCGACTTTTCAAGCTTTTTAAGAGTCTCGGCATGAGGGTGGCCGTAGTCGTTATCCTTTCCGCAGGAAATAACGGCGGCCTTTGGCGAAACGGCCTTTAAAAAATCATCTCCAGTAGAGGTTCTGCTTCCGTGGTGCCCGACCTTTAGGACGCTTGCCGAAACATCCTCCCCGTTTTTTAAAATATCATCCTCGGCCTGAGTTTCGGCGTCGCCGGTGAGCATGACGGAAAATTTTCCGAGGGACGCCTTTAAAACAAGCGAGTAGTTGTTGAACTCATCACCGAAATTCTTTTTTGTATCGGTAAGCACGGTCACGGTCGCATTGCCGAGAGGAAAAACATCTCCCCTGCTCGGAACGGTTATCGAGAGATTTTTTTCTTCGGCAGCGTCCAAAACGTCGGAAAAGGTTGCCGTTTCGGCAGTAACATCGGGCATGAGCAAATCGTCGATTTCCACATTTTCGATAACGTCGTCAAGACCGCCTATATGGTCGGCGTGAGGGTGGGTGGCCACGGCATATTTAAGCCGCGAAATCTTTTTCGAGGAAATATAATCAACGACGGTTTTCCCCGATTCGTTTGTTCCGGCGTCCACAAGCATACTTTCTCCGCCGCATGACAAAAGTATTGCGTCCCCCTGCCCCACGTCGATAAAATCCACCGAAAGAACATCGGGTGAAAAGGTGCCTGCCGTGCCGGATGAACTTTCACCGCATGAGGCAAAGCCGAAAGCAACAAGCAAACACAGCAGCAGCGAACCGATTTTTTTCATTTTTTCTCCTAAAAATATCCCCCGAAAGAATCGGGGGACAAAATTATTTTTTTGAAATTGCCGACGGAATTTTCAGAATTTCGTAAACAATCATCGGTATGACCGAAAGGCCGAGCACCGTTCCCCATTTTCCGTATTCGGTAAGGCTGACGAGACCGAAAACCTCGGTGACGGGAGCAATCAGCAAAACCGCTCCGATAAAAAGAATAGAACCGAAGAACGTATAAAGGAAAATCGGCGAAAATCTGTGGCTTTTAAAATCGACGATAAGACGGTTTGAACGAACCGACACCATGGCAAAGATTTGGCCGAGAGAAAGGGTGGCAAAAGCCATGGTCTGAGAAAGAGCAAGATTTTGCTCCCGCCCGCCGAGAGAAAAAGCCAAAATGGTCAGAATTGCCGTGAGAACGCCGCAAAGAGCAATTCGGGCAATACTGTTTTTGGTGAATATATCCCCGCCGTTTTTATCGGAAATAGGCTGGACATTGGCCTTGTTAGGCATTGCGGCGCCCACGGAAATGGCGGGAATTGCCGAGGTTATCATATTTATCCACAAAATATGCATGGCCGACAGCGGCACAAGACGCCAAATCACAATGGCGAAAAGAAGCGTCAGCACCTCGCCGAGATTGCAGGCAATCAAATAGCGAATGGCCTTGCGGATATTTGAAAAAATTCCGCGGCTTTCGGTTATGGCGTCGGACATTGCAGAAAAGCTGTTGTTTGTCAGCACAACGTCGGCCGCGCCCTTTACGACGTCGGGAGCCGATTCGACGGTACAGCCCGTGTCGGCAGAGGAAATTGCGGGAGCGTCGTTAACACCGTCGCCCACAAAAGTGACAACCTCGCCGCAAGCCTTAAAGGCATTGATAATTCTTGTTTTTTGATCGGGAGAAATTCTCGCAAAGGCGCCGAAATTTTCAACGCAATCGGCAAGCTCTTCATCCGACATTTCTTCGATTTGTTCCCCGGTTGCAATCTGCTCGGGAGATGAAATTATACCCATTTCAAGAGCGGCAGCAGCGGCGGTGGCGGGGTGGTCACCCGTCAGCATTACGACCTTTATGCCCGCGTTTTTACAAAGCTCGACGGCATTTTCCGCCCCTCTTCTCGGAGGATCGTAAATTCCGAGAAGCCCGCCGAAAGAAAGTCCGTTTTCGAATTCCTCTCTTGTGGGATTCGTCGGCTCGGAATCGAGAGCCTTGAAGGCAACGGCGATGACACGAAGGCCGGTCTTTGCCATTTGCTCATATGCCGCGGTAATTTTGTCGGCATCCGGCAAAACGCAGCAGGCCATAACCTCCTCGGGCGTTCCCTTTACCACGGCGACGGGCTTTGAGTCAATCATGTTGACCGAGGTCATAAGCCGTCTTGTCGGGTCAAAAGGAATTTCGCAAAGGCGGGGATACATGCTCTCGATCGTGCGCTTGTCGCCGCCGGCATATTTTTCGGCCGCGGCCACGATTGCAGCCTCGGTTGCGTCGCCCTGACGGACAAGCCTGTCTCCGACCCTTTCGGCCGAAGCGTCGCAGCACATGGTCGCCATCATAATTATATTCTTCTCGGCGGCGGAAATTTCCGAAGATTTAAGGGCGGTAAGATTTCCACCGCAGTATATATGCGTAAGCTCCATGGAATTGTGGGTCAAAAGACCGGTTTTATCTGTACAGACAACGGTCGTTCCTCCAAGGGTTTCAACCGCTGAGAGAGAACGGACGACGACATCCGACTTAACCATTCTTTTAACGCCGATTGCCATTACAAGCGCCACAATGGTGTTAAGTCCCTCGGGAATGGCGGCGACGGCAAGGGCAACTGTGGGAAGAAGGGTGTTGAGGAAATTGGAAAAAATCCCTCCCTCTTCCTTTCCGAAAACCGTGCCGAAAACAAGTATCAGCGCACAGATCGTAAGGGCAAAAACTCCGAGAATTCCGCCAAGCTCTTTAAGTCTTTTCTGAAGAGCGGTGGAATTTTTATTTTTACCGTAAACCGCCGACAGCTTCGCCTTTTCGGTAAATTTTCCGGTTTCGACCACGACGGCTCTGCCGCTGCCCTCGGTCACCGAGCAACCCGCAAATACCATGTTTTTCTGATCCGCGACCGAGGTAATGTCATGCTCAAGCTCGCCTGCAAATTTGACCGAATCGACCGAAACTCCGGTGAGCGAACTTTCGTCGCAGCGAAGTCCGTCGGCCTCGATGATTCTTGCATCGGCGGGAATGTAATTTCCGACAGAAAGCAGGATTACATCGCCGGGAACAATGTTGGTGGCGGGAACAGACGCCGTCTTTCCGTTTCTGACGACTGTGGCGGAGGGGGGCGAAATAAACTTTAGGGATTCAACCGCAGCCTCTGCCCCCGTTTGCTGCAGCGCTCCCGTGACGGCGTTTATTACAACGATAAGTAAAATGATTATCGGCTCGGCAACGGAAGTGGAAATGTC
>ERZ773242.2323-NODE-2323-length-16031-cov-4.490235_pt1 | contig 16031 bp, 11 predicted proteins | sample MGYA00511077_ERZ773242 | MGnify/ENA primary metagenome ERZ773242 (study PRJEB29015, sample SAMEA2737754) | human gut metagenome | biome: human gut; feature: human-associated habitat; material: faeces | place: China | collected 2012 ... | reverse complement strand
TTGTTTGCAAAGGGGGGATGCCTGCTGCTTGCAGGATAAGATGATCTCAATTTTCAAAATGGAGCGTGATGAGAAAAACCATACGGTTTGTTGACATGTTCGCCGGCATCGGCGGGTTCCGGGAGGGCCTGCGCCGTGCCGGGGGCTTCATCTGCGTGGGGCACAGTGAGCTCGACAAAAACGCCGGGCGCAGCTACCGCGCGCTGTTTGACACGAGGGGAGAGTGGTTTTGTGAAGATATCCGAAAAGCAGACGCCGGCAGCATGCCGGATTTCGAACTTCTCTGTGGCGGATTTCCGTGCCAGAGTTTCAGCATTGCCGGAAGCAGGCATGGATTCGCAGACCCCAGAGGAACGCTGTTCTTTGAGCTTGCCCGAGTGGCTGAAGCCCGGAAGCCTCCGTATCTGCTGTTTGAAAACGTACCCGGCCTGCTTAACCATGACGGCGGCAGGACGTTTGCGGCGATCCTCGATACGCTGGACGGATTGGGGTATGGTGTGGAATGGCAGGTGCTCAACAGCAAAGATTTTGATGTGCCCCAGGCAAGACGCCGGGTGTACATTGTGGGATATCTTGACGCCCGATGCGCCGGAAAAATATTACCTTTCCGAGAAACAAATGATGCAGCTCCTGCCGCGCTCCGGGACGGAGCACAGGGCAGCCGGGTGTACGACCCCGCAGGCGTGAGCTGTACGCTGTCCGCAAACTGCGGCGGCTTCGGCGGGCGCACGGGCCTGTACGATGTGAGCGGCGGCGTACCCATCAAGGAGGCTACGAAAAAAGGCTACAAGATGGCGTATCCCGGCGACAGCATCGACCTTGCCTATCCGCAGGTGAACACGCGGCGCGGCCGGGTGGGACGGCAGATCGCCCATACCCTTACAACAGACGCCACACAGGGGACGTTAGAGCCAAGGCCGGTGAGGACACCACTGGTCTCTTCTCCAGAACGCAATCCCAGCCGGACAGGAAAGCCGGGTGCACCCATGTTCACGCTTACGACCAAAGACAGACATGGCGTACTGTTAGGCAAGCGCATCCGCCGCCTCACTCCGCGGGAGTGCCTGCGGCTGCAGGGCTGGCGCGATGAGCAGATCGACCGGGTGCTGGCCATCCAGTCCGATAACCAGGTATACAAGCAGGCGGGCAACGGCGTCACAGTCACGGTGGTGGAGGCCATCGGCAGGCGGCTGGCCGCTGTTCACAATGATTTGGAGGCGATGGACAAGGCTTGATCTAAAGGACCAGCATTTCGGGTGTGAACTGGAAATGACAGGCATCACCCGCGAACAGGCCGCCCAGGCCGTGGCGGCCCTGTTCGGGACAACGGCCCGTCAAACGCATGAATCCCATACCTACGACCCGTGGGAAGTCACGGACAACGCGGGGAAAAAATGGCGGTTCGTGTATGACGGCAGCATCGAGACCACACGCCGGGAATGCGGGCGGCAGGCCGCCGCACACGACAGGCGGTACAGTGTGGAAATGAATTCACCAAAGCTGGAATACAGCGAGATGAAAAAGCTGCAGGAGGTGATCCGCGCGCTCCGCCGTGCGGGAGCAGCCGTGAATGACAGCTGCGGGATGCACGTGCATGTGGACGCCTCCCGGCATACGCCGCGCAGTTTGCGCAATGCTTTGTCCATCATGTACAGCAAGGAGGATATCCTGTTCCGGGCCATCGGCGCAAAGCCGGAGCGGATCCAGCAGTATTGCCAGTATTCGCGGGAGAATGTTGTGCGGACCGTGCGCGCGCTGCCCCCGCATCTGACGATGGAGCAGCTGAAGCAGGCGTGGTACGGAGGTCGTGACGGAAGCTTTGACCACTACAACTGGACGCGGTACTATGCGCTCAATCTGCATTCGGTATTCTACCGCGGGACATTGGAGTGGCGCTGCTTTGAGAGCACGCTGCACGCGGGCGTGGCGCGCGCGAACATTACACTGGCGCTTGCCATCTCCGCGCAGGCCATCAACCAGACGAGGACGCTGGCGAAAAAAACGCCGGTGACGGAAAACCCCGCCTTTACGTTCCGCACCTTCCTCCTGCGGCTTGGCCTCGTGGGGGAAGAATACAAAAATGTGCGGATGCACCTTTTGAAAGACCTGCCGGGCGACCCGGCGTGGCGGTACGACCGCAGCCAATATGTCTGCCTGCAGAACAGGCGGACAGAACAGCAGGAAGCGAGATGAGGAAAATGGAACACGCAATGTATTTTGCATACGGCAGCAACATGAACCTGGACCAGATGGCGTACCGGTGCCCGGCGGCAGAAGCAGTTTGTACGGCAAAGCTGGAAGGCTATGAGCTGTTTTTCGCGGGACGGCCCGGGAACGGCGTTGCAAGCATCCGGCCGAAACAGGGCGGCACAGTGGTGGGCGTGCTGTGGAAGCTTACACAAACCTGTGAAAAAAGTCTGGACCATTACGAAGGGTTTCCGGTGCTGTACGGCAAGGAAACCGTCCGTGTGCGCGGAAGTGACGGGACGGAGCACCGTGTGACGGCATACACGATGCAGGAGCCGTACAGCCGTATCCCGGCCATGCCGTCCATGGGCTATCTGGCGGGGATCCTTGCCGGATGCGAACAGAACGGGATCGATGAAAAGCCCATCCTGCGTGCGGTGCTGGATACGGACCGTGAACTGTCTGTGCTTGAGAAACGGCAGTCACACGGGAAAAAGGATATGGAACGGTAGAAAATCGGCAAAGGCCCCGCCCGCAGTGGCGGGGCATATTTTTTAAATTTGGAGGAAAACAGAGATAATGAAACAAAAAATGAGGCGGTGGAGCGCAAGTTTTCTTGCGCTGCTGCTGTGTGTGACGCTGCTTGCGTCCACGGCGTTCGCCGCGGGCGGCGCGCTGGGCGCGGACCGAAACGGCACGCCATATACCTACGTGATCGGGTACATGTATTCCGGCAGCTCCCAGACCGTCAACACACGGGAGATCTTCACATCACCCAACAACTATGACATCTGGCTTTGCCCGGTGTGCGGGCGGGACCCGTTGGGGAATTCGCAGGGAACGGCGCTGTCCCCGAATCTGTATATGCCGTGCTATGGATACGATATTGCGGCAGCGGGCGGGGACATGAGCATCCGCTACGCGCTGGTGCGGCACAGGCACAACAACGGGCAGCTTTCAAACGACCGGGTGTACATCCCGGTCAACGTGCCGATGTATGCGGGCTGCTATTACGGCTATGACCTTACCGAACCGGCCGGCGTGCAGGTCAGCGCGCCCACGGGCTGGCAGCGGGACAGCGCGGTGGTGCGGTTTTACGGCGGCACGGACACAGGCACGAGCCTGCCGGACTGGAGCGCGGCGCCGGGCGACTACGGCAGCGGCATCCATCACTATGAGTACAGCATCAACGGCGGCGCCTGGACGGGCTGTCCCGTGGGCGACCCCACCGTGACCATCACCGCAGGCGGCATCACGACTGTGACCGCCCGTGTGGTGGACGGCGCGGGCAACGCCTCCGGCCAGACGGCCACGGCAAAGGTGTACATCGACCCGGCCCCGCCCAATGTGCCCGGTGTCACGCTTTCCACGGAACAGTGGACGAACAGCACAGTAACGGCGGCCATCAAGGACAACGGCGACGCACACAGCGGCGTTGCCCGCACGGAATATTCTCTGGACGGCGGAAGCTGGACGACGTACAGCGGTGTGCTCTCCATCGCAGGCCACGGCAAACATACGGTCAGCGCCCGCGCCATCGACAATGTGGGCCGCATTTCCAGAACGGCCAGCAAGACCGCGCTGGTGGATAAGGTCGCGCCGGTCATTTCAAAGGTGGAGCAGCAGCCTGACAGCGGCCATACGGAAATGACGCTGGCCGTTACCGCCACAGACGCGGACAGCGGTGTCAAGGGCTATGCGGTCACCACGGAAGAAAAAGCGCCTGCGCTGGATAAGTTTCAAGATTCCGCACCGAAAGCAGACCACAACGGCGTCTACTACATCTGGGCGGCGGACAAGGCGGGGAATATTTCCGCTGCCGAAAAGGTGAACGTCACCGCGCTGGATATCGTGCCGCCCGTTGTGGTAAAGGTGGAGACACAGCGTACCTGGGACGCCACAGAAAATTGGGCGAAGGTGACGGCGCAGGACGATAACAGCGGCGTTGTTGCCATCGGCTGGGAACGGGCCGAAAAAGATATGGGGAGCCGTCATGCTCCTGACCCGATCACCTGGGTGGATTCCACGGCGGAAGCGGCCTTCATTTTCACCGGGAACGGAAGCTACAACGCCTATGCCTGCGACCTTGCAGGCAATGTGTCCGGGCCGTATCCGTTCATCATCGACCACATCGACAAGCACTCGCCGGTCATTGATTCCATTGAGTGGGACAAGGGCTGGAGCCAAAGCAAGACCATCACGGTAAAAGCCCATGATACGGAGTCCGGCCTTGGGCAGTATGCGGTGACGCGCACGGCGGACCGCCCCGCTGAGTGGCAGGACAGCAATGTTTTCGCCAACATCACGGAAAACGGCACGTACTATCTGTGGGCGAAGGACAACGTGCAGCGCGTGTCCGCGGACGCGGATGCAGATGGAGGTGAGGGAACACCAGACCCCGGCCCGGAAAAGATCGTCATCGACACCATCGACCGTTCCAGGCCCGTAATGGACGATATCCTGCATTCGGCAGCGGACAATGCGCCCGCGGGGATGTTCGGCTATCCGCATTTCAATGAAGTGGACCGACCGGAACTGTTGGCCCACGATCTGGCCGATGAAGGCTGGGAGGACAGCGGCATCAAGGCCATCTACTACCAATTTGCCGCAGATGAAGATTCTCTCGAAGCAGATTGGCTGACCTATGACGAGCTGGACAAGCCCGCCATGCGGGAGGAATACTTCGGAAACATCTATGCGAAGGCGGAGGACAACGCAGGGAATGTGTCCGACGCCATTTTTGCAGGCTTCATGTTCGAGCAGACCGCGCCTGTGGCGGAGAAAACCCTGACCCCGGATTTTTGGACGAACGGGACGGTGGAGATCGACCTGTCCACGGACGATAACCTGTCGGGCGTGCGGGACATCACCCTGCCGGACGGCAGCGTCGTGGATGCTGCGCAGGCGAAGTACACGGTGGACAAAAACGGCGTGTACAATTTCTCTGTGCGGGATTACTGCGGCAACATCCTGTCCTATCCCGTGGAAGTGAGCAACATCGACCGGCTTGCGCCGGCCGCGGACTATGAGGTGATGCCCGGTGACTGGACGAACAAGCCCGTGACCATCCGTGTGACGGCTGCGGACCCGGAGCCGGAGGACGGCTATGCGCCCAGCGGCGTCCAGTCCATCACGATGCCGGACGGCACGGTAGTGGAGGGCGATGCGGCGGATTTTACCGTGAGCGTCAATGGTACGTACGACTTCATCATTACCGATAACGGCGGAAATACGTTCACACTGCATACCGGGGTGAGCAATATTGATCACCTCGCTCCCGAAGCGGAATATTCCGTAACGCCGGATATCTGGACGAACGGGCCTGCCGCCATCCATGTGACGGCCACCGACCCGGAGCCGGAGGATGGCTATGCGCCCAGCGGCGTCAAGTCCATCACGATGCCGGACGGCACGGTAGTGGACGGCGATGCGGCGGATTTTACCGTGAGCGTCAATGGTACGTATGACTTCATCATTACCGACAACGGCGGAAATACGGCCACACTGCACGCGGAAGTGGGCAATGTGGACACCGCGCGCCCGGCTGTGGATTTCCATTTTGAACCGCTGGACGGCGGCGACCGCACCATCATCACGGAATACGGCAAAACCGAGTACTACAATTACGATCTCGTTATGAACGCCAGCGCCGGTGATGTCGGTTCCGGCATCGAACGGTACGAATACAAAGCAGGCGACGGGGAATGGACGGTGTTCGACCCGGCAGACCCGCCGAAGTTCACGGAGGAACAGATCGTCCATATCGTTGTGCGTGTATGGGATGTTGCCGGGAATGTGAGCGAAGAAAAAGCACGGGACATCGTGCTGGACAAAACGCCGCCCACGGCTTCGCATACGCTGACGCCGGGCAGGGACGGAAAGGTGAACATCAACCTGGGAACGGACGGCAGCATCTGCGGCGTCCAGTCCATTACGCGGCCAGATGGGAGCGTTGCGTATGGCGTGGACACGCTCGTGTTTGAAGTGGACCGGAACGGAGACTACGATTTTTTCGTGTGGGACCGGTGCGGGAACCTGCTGAAGTACACCGTGCCGGTCGACAGCTTCGCAGCGCCTGTGAAGCCGGAGCCTGCGTCCTCTGAGCCGGAGGAGCCGAAGCAGGAGCCCGAACCAGAGTCGAAGCCAGATTCGGAGCCGGAAGGACCGGCGGCACCGGTGGAGGCCCCTGTGCAGGAGGACACCCGCGCGCTGACGCTGGCCGACCTTGCCTGTACGCTGCTCTCCATCCTGTTTGCCATCCTTGTGTGGCTGCGCAGGAAAAAAGACGGCGGTGAGGATGCAGACGATGAAGATGAACAGGTCGATGAGGACGTAGAAGAAGATGAGCCGAGGGGCTACGCTGTCCAGAAAACCGTAAATGCAGTGCTGGCGGTACTGTCTGTGGTATTGTTCTTCCTCACACAGCCGCTCGTATGGCGTTTCCGATTGGTGGACTGGTGGACGGTGCTGTTCGTGCTGCTGTGCGGCGCGGCGCTGGCCATGCTCATCTGGAAACGCAGAGAAGAAAACGACCCCGAAGAAATTGATGAAGAAAACATGGAGGATTTTGCAGAATGAAAACGATCGTATCACTGGCCCTTGCGGGCCTCATGTCCATTTCCGCACTGCTTCCCGCGCTGGCGGCACAGGAAACGGAGAACGTATCCATCCCCGAAAGCTCCGGCATTTCGGAAAGCATGGCACAGGATGAGAGCAGCGTATCCAGTTCCGGCAGTACAGCGGATGAAAGCACCGAGCCGGAGTCCGGCAGCAATGCGGAGGATGGATCGGATTCTGTCCCACAATCCGAATCCGACAGTATGCCGGTGGAGTCTGACAGCAGCACTTCTGTGGGTTCGAAAGCTGAAACCGGCAGCTCACTGCCTGCTTCCGACAGTATGACGTCCGATGAAATGGACGCTGACTCGGAACCGGCTTCCGGCAACGAAACAGCGGAATCGGACGCCAATGGCGAAGATTCATTGGGTGTAACGGCAGCAACAGCGGACGAACAGACGGTCCCTGTTACGGTATCGGAAGAATACGCGATCCTGCTTGCGACCAACCAGGCGGACAGCATGATGGGCCATGCGGGTATGAGGCGCAGCGACGCCTGTACGCAGCCTGCGGCATCCTTTGTGCTGGCGGACTACGCCGCAGAGACAGAGGATGAGAGCTACTGTCTGCTTTGGGAAGCGATGAACGCGGAATTTGAGCAGCTTGGTGCACAGGGATGTACAACGGCCAACTGTGTTTTCACAGATGGTATGATCATCCTGATGCGATAGGACGGAACGGGACGGGGCGGCTTGAGCTGCCCCGTCCCGTTTCAATGTTATGGAGGGCTGAAACAGTGGAACAGGAAAAACTCGTACAGGGCTGGATGGTCTGCGGAACAGATGAAGAAGCTCAAAAACCGGAGATGTATTTTCTGGACGTCAACAATGCGATCGCATACCGGGAAATGCAGCGGGACGCCGCGTCTCTGACGATCCGGCTGCAGTACATCTGCCCGGAATGGGCAAAAGACCTTCACAAAAGCCGCCTGCGGCAGCGGGACGGAAAACAGGAACGATGAATGGGGAATGCAGAATGAAAATACAGATTTTTAACCGTTTGATCAGGCATGGAGAGAGCTTCCGTGCACCGCGCTCCGTGCAGGAGTCCATTCCGGTCAGAAAGATATACCGGGACGGGGTCTGGCTGTGCGGCGGGCGGCATTCCAAGATGTGGCGGTTTCAGGATGTGAACTACGCCGTGGCGTCGGAAGCGGACCAGGCGGAAATATTGATGCGCTACTGCAGCGTCATCAACGCATGGCCGGATGATGCGTATGTGCAGGTGCTCACGAACAATCGCCGCATCGACCCGGTGGAATTTGAGAACACCATGCTGATGCATTTGCGCGGCGATGATATGGACAGGCTGCGGGAGGAATACAACCAGATCGTGCGGGAGCACACAGAATGGAGCAACAACATTTTCCGGGAGAAATACATCGTTATCTCTGTGCAGCGGCGGAGTATTGAGGAGGCAAGGAGTTTTTTTGCCCGCGTCGGCACAGAGCTTGCATCCGGATTCGGGCGGCTGTCCAGCCAGCTTACAGAGCTTTCTTCCCATGACCGCATCCGCATCCTGCACGATTTTTTTCGCAGCGGGGAAGAACAGTATTTCAATTTTGACCTTTCGCAGGCCATGGCGCGTGGCCAGGATTTCCAGGACTATATCGCGCCGGACAGCCTGCAATTCAAGAGCGACCATTTCATCATGGGCAAAAAGTTCGGGCGCGTACTGTTTTTAAAGGACTATCCCAATTTTCTCAAGGACGAAACGATCGCCAGGCTGTGCGAATTCCCGCAGAATCTGATGCTGTCCATCCAGATCGTCCCGGTCCCCATGGAGGAGGCAGTGGCGGACATGCAAAAGCGCGTGCTTGCCGTGGAGACGGATATTACCCGGTGGCAGCAAAAGCAGAACGCGAACCACAACTTTTCCGCGGAGACTCCCTATGAGATGCAGCAGATGCGGCAGGAAATGAAGGCGCTGCTGGATGATCTGACCTCGCGGGACCAGCGGATGGTGCTTGTGCTGGTGACGCTGGTGCATCTGGCGGACAGCTATGCGCAGCTCAACAGTGACACGGAGGCCATCACGGCCACGGCGCGGGGCGATCTGTGCCGTTTCAATACGCTCCATTTCCAGCAGGAGGAGGGCCTGAACACGGCGCTGCCTTACGGCTTACGGGAAATTGAAGCGATGCGCACGATGAACACAGAGAGCGCGGCGGCACTGACGCCCTTTTCCGTGCAGGATGTGATGGACCGGGGCGGGATCTACTATGGCAGAAATGCCATCAGCCGGAACAGCATCATTTGCAACCGCAAGCTGCTGCTCAACGGGAACGGTTTTTATCTTGGCGTGCCGGGCAGCGGCAAGAGCATGGCCGCGAAATGGGAGCTGATGAACGTTATTCTGAACACGGACGATGATGTATTGATCTGTGACCCCGAAGCGGAGTTCGGCCCGGTGGTGGATGCGGTGAGAGGGCAGAACATCCGCCTTGCGCCGGACAGCACGCAGCATGTGAACGCGCTGGAGCTGGGAAAGGGCTATGAGGCAGGGGAAAAGCCTGTTTCGCTCAAATCCGAGTTTATCCTTACACTGTACGAGCATCTTTTGGATGTGCAGACGAACGGACGCCGGGCAAAATCCATCATCGACCGTGCGGTGCTTGACCTGTATGAGGAATTCAGCAAAAAGCCGCAGGCTCCTACACTGCAGGACCTTTACCGTGTTTTGCAGTGCCAGAAGGAGGACCAGGCAAAGGATATCGTGCTGGCCAGTGAAATTTTCACAAAGGGCAGCCTGAACACGTTCGCACAGCCCACCAACGTGCAGCTGGACAACCGCGTTTTGTGCTTCAATATCCGGGACCTGGGCCAGCAGCTGCGTCCCGTCGGCATGCTGGTGCTGATGGAGGTGGTCATGATGCGCGTGATGCAGAACCGCCTGCGTGGCAAGCGGACGTGGATCTATTTTGATGAGCTGTCTGTTCTGTTTTCCTATGAGTGGTCCACGAACTTTCTGGATGTATCATGGAAAAGATACCGGAAGTACGGGGCTTTGGCCAGCGGGATATTTCAGAATCTGGACCAGGCGCTGGACAACGAGGTAGCACGCAGTATGATCTCCAACAGTGAATTTCTTGTACTGCTCAATCAGGCGGCGTCGGACCGCACGAAGCTGGCGGATCTTCTGCATATTTCGGATACGCAGCTTTCGTATGTCACGGATTCTGAAGCGGGACGCGGCCTGCTGAAGATGGGCGGCAGTCTGGTGCCGTTCATCAATGATATTCCAAAGGACACCCAACTTTACAAATTGATGAGCACGCGCCCAGGGGAGGTGTAACCGGATGAAAGAACTGAAAACAAAGAAAAGCGCGGAAGGAGCGCGCGTAAAGGAAAAGAGTGATGCTTTGCCGCGTGCGGCAAAGCGTATGCTGCGGGCGGGTCTGATGGAAAGGCAGGCTTCCCGGCAGCGTGATACGCAGGAGAAAGCGCCGGAGCGTGCAGCAGAGGAACAGGTGGAGCGTGCTGCGCTGCGGGGCGGGGAGATGGCTGCGGACGCAGGCCGGGCGGTATTCAGGCAGGCTGTGCCTCTGCGGGCAGAACGGGAAAAGGACCAATGGACGGATGCACAGGCAGTAGGCCGTTATCGCTCTGCATCACGGGCCGCGCATACCGATGGTGTGGGACAGAAAACAGAGAAAATTTCCCGAAATCGGGGAATTTTGAATCGGGCGCAGGAGGTGGCTTCACGCCGGTCTGACACACTGAGGCCGGGAGCTATGCGGCAGAAAAGAACGGTGCGCGATGGTGCGCACCGTTCTTCTGCATTTTTTAAGAGAGGGCATGAAATTGCCGAAGCGTCCAAGGGCGCTTCACAAAAACAGGCGGCGCGCCAATTTGCACGGCAGACTGTACAAGCAACCGTACAGGCGGCCCGGAGTGCGGGCAGGCTGCTGGCACAGGCCGGGCAGACGGCGGCGCGGGTGGCGTCCGCCGTGTTATCCTGGTCAGGCGCAGCGCTTGCCGCGGCGTCGCCTGTTTTGGTTCTGGTTCTCATTGCGGGGATGGTGGGGGCGTTTCTGGCTTCTCCCTTCGGCGTGTTCTTTTCCAACGAAACGACACAGGACGGGATGCTCATGCGGCAGGCGACGACGGAGCTGAACGAAGAATACTACGCCCGCATCGGTCAGATCGAACAAGCGAACCCCCATGATATTTTGGAAATCGAAGCATCGGATGGTGTTTCTGCCATTCGGTGGGAGGATGTGCTCTCTGTCTACGCCGTCAAAGTCACAACAGATGGAGTGAACGGCATGGACGTTGTGACCATGGATGAACAGAAAAAAGAGATTTTGCGCGGTGTGATGTGGGATATGAACCAGATCACGTACAGAAGCGTTACGGTGAAAAAAGAGGTGGAGGTGGTTACAGAGGATGAGGACGGAAATGAGGTGGTCGAGATGCAGGAGATAGAAGAAACGACGCTGACGATCTATCTGCACCACACAACGCCGGAGCAGATGTCCGCGGCCTATGGCTTTACTGAACAGCAGAACGAGCATCTGGCGCTGCTGCGGCATGAGGAATACAGCGTCATGTGGGCGTCGCTGCTGGGCGGCTTTACCCATGGCGGCGGTATGATCGGCAGCGACGCCGATTGGGTAGGCACGGGCATTTTTGCATGGCCGCTGCCGCAGAGCTTTACCATCACCTCACAGTTTGGATACCGCACTGACCCGTTTACAGGCGAAATATCCTACCACAGCGGGACGGATATTGCCGCGCCGTATGGTACGCCGGTTCTTGCGGCAGCGGGAGGCACGGTGACAGTTGCAAACGCGACCGACCCGTGGGGCGGAAGCTATGGGTATTACGTAAAGATACAGCATGATGGAACGTTTGACACGCTGTACGCCCACTGTTCCAGCATCTGTGTCACACCCGGACAGCAGGTGCGGCAGGGAGAGGTCATCGGCTATGTGGGCAGTACGGGGAACAGTACGGGCAACCATCTACATTTTGAGGTTTGGGAGAACGGGCAGAGACGAAATGCAATGCACTATTTTGGTGTATAAGGCGATTCGGAGAAATGTCTTAGAGAAACCTGTTCCCCGTTTGATTTTTGGAACAGCTTGGTTCAGCTTGGATGCTGAAGCTGAAGCCCACAAAATGATGGATTTGTATGGCGGCACCCTCGACGGTAGCCTATGTTATGCAGGAGAAGTTCCAGAACGGAGTACCGTTGTATCGCCAGGAGGCCTATTGGAAGGGTCAGGGGGTAGAACTGCGGCGCAATACCATGGCCAACTGGGTGATCCGCAGCGCCCGTTGGTTCAAGCCGTTGTATGATCTGCTTCGCAGGGAGCTGCTGCGGCAGGACATTGTAAATGTGGATGAAACCCGCGTCCATGTCCTGAAAGAAGATGGTCGGGAATCCAAACAGATGTCCCAGATGTGGGTGTTCTGTTCCGCCGAAAAGAAAATCGCACTGTACCAGTACAGTCCCAGCCGTTCAGGCCGGGCAGCCAGAGAGATGTTGCAGGACTTCTCCGGCTACACCCAGACCGACGGCTATTCAGGCTACCATTGTCTGGATTCCGTTACCCATGTAGGTTGCTGGGCCCATGCACGGCGCAAATGGGTAGACTGCTTTGTGGACGGCAAGCCGGTACAGGGAAGCAGATCTGAAGCCGCGTTTGGATTGATCGAGGAGATGTTCGCCCTGGAGCAGGCTTGGAAGGATGAATCGCCGCAGGCCAGGTTTGATTTGCGCCAGCAAAAGCTCCGACCGCTGCTGGAACAATATTGGGCACTTTTGGACAGTTTCGAAGCGGTGGAGGGCACCGCGCTGAGCAAGGCGAAAAACTACTCTCTCAACCAGAAGGATGCCCTGAACGCCGTGCTTCTGGATGGCCGCCTGGAACTGACCAACAATCTGGCCGAGCGTACCGTGAAGCCTTTTGTGATGGCCCGCAAGAACTTCCTGTTCTGCGATACCGCCAAGGGAGCCGATGCCAGTGCCCTTTGTTTCAGTGTAATGGAGACGGCCAAACGCAACGGTCTGAATCCCTTTGGTTATCTGTTGTTCCTGCTGCAGGAACTGCCCAAACTGGGCGAAAATCCTACTGACGAGCAGCTGTTTCCGCTGCTCCCCTGGGATGACAATCTTCCCGCATATTGCAGACTAAAGGTGTCTTAAACTTTCCGAGCACCATTTTCGGGACTCTTTTCTTTTTCCGTACGGGGGATTATGGAGCGGTTACATTGAAACGAGAACATAGCCTTTCCAAAATCAGAAAACGAGGTATTCCGGCTGTAACAGAGGAATGCCTTCTTTCCGTTATGGCATTAAACCTAAAAAGGATGGTCAAGGCAATCCTTTTGCTCCTATCTTTGCTGAAAATCCGGGTTGAAAGCTACAACTTTCAGCCCGGATCTCTTTTTGTCAACAGGTCCAATAAATTGCGCAAATTGAATAGAGGATAAAAAGAGACATGGTTTGCAGAACTCTGGTAGAATGAAGTCGCGACACACCATTCTGAAAGGAGTCTGTAAACCATGTCTGAGAAAATTGTACAGCTAAACGAGGAAGTAATCAAGGGTCAGCTTAAGGAAATGGTCCGTGGCAGCGTGGAAGAAACACTGAATGAGTTGTTGGAGCAGGAAGCGGAGAGACTGACCCAGGCTGCCCGTTACGAGCGCAATGAGACCCGTCAGGGCTACCGCAGCGGCCACTATGACCGGAACCTTACCACCACCTCCGGAGACGTCACGCTCCATGTGCCTCGCCTTAAGGGCGTCTCTTTTGAAACAGCCATCATTGAGCGGTATCGCCGGCGAGAGAGCAGCGTGGAGGAAGCGCTCATCGAGATGTACCTTGCCGGCGTCTCCGTACGCCGGGTGGAGGATATTACCGAGGCCCTGTGGGGCAGCAAGGTATCTCCTGCCACCATCAGTGAGTTGAATAAGAAAGCCTATGTCCACATTGAGGATTGGCGGAACCGCCCGCTGCAGGGAGGCAAGTATCCGTATGTCTATGTGGATGGCATCTACCTGCGGCGCAACTGGGGTGGAGAGTATGAAAATGTTGCGATTTTGGTGGCAATTGCGGTGAATGAGGACGGATACCGTGAAGTTTTGGGCGCTGCCGAGGGTATGAAAGAAGACAAGGCCAGTTGGGTGAATTTCTTTCAGTGGCTCAAAAGCAGAGGATTGGACGGCGTGAAACTCATTGTTGGGGACAAGTGCCTGGGTATGCTGGAAGCTGTGGGAGAAGTGTTTCCTGACTCCAAATACCAGCGTTGCACATTCCATTTTTACCGCAATGTATTTTCTGTTGTTCCTCGCTCCAGAGTAAAATTAGTGGCCAAGATGCTCAAGGCGATCCATGCCCAGGAAAGCAAGAAGGCCGCCCGTGAAAAAGCGAAAGCTGTGGTGGCCCAGCTGAAAGAAATGAAGCTGAAAGAGGCTGCCAAAAAGGTGGAGGACAGTGTTGAGGAAACGCTGACCTACTGTGATTTTCCCTATGAACATTGGACCCGGATCCGCACTAACAACGTGATTGAGCGGCTGAACCGAGAGATCCGCCGCAGGACTCGGGTGGTGGGAACCTTTCCGGATGGCAACTCCGCTCTTATGCTGGTCTGCGCCCGCCTGCGCCATGTAGCCGGCACCCAGTGGGGCAACAAGAAGTACATGAATATGAAGCACTTAGAGGCGGCTCTGGAAGACGTCTCTATTGCTGGCTGACCTCATTCAGCCAGAGTCTGCAAACTAATTTCCGCATAACTCTTGACGGCACCTTAACACCACACCTTTCAGGAGCGGCCGTAACTCAGCAACCTTCAATCATGATTTCAAGAATCTTACGGTCAGTGGCCTCCATACCGTCTTTCGCCATACGGCAGAAGCTATCGATTGTTTTCTCATACTGCTCTTTCACCAATCCTTCACCCGGACGAAACACACAGCCCCGCTTGGCCATCTCATACCCCATCAACCCCGCCTCAATAGAACTGGATATCTTAGCTGCACAGGATGACTTTGCTCCATCGCACACAATTCCTCCCACATTTCCCTGTGTATTGGTAATGATCATTCCCAGTACATCAGCGTCTGCGCCTTGAAGAAAAGCAATTCCGCAAGCGGCAGCTGCACCCGCGCTCACCACACCGCAAAATGCCGATAAGCGTCCCACCTTGTACTTCTGCATGATAGCCACTAGATTGGACACCACCAGCGCACGGCATAACTGTTCGTGGGTGCTTTGTAATGATCTCGCATACTCAATTACTGGAACAGATACAGTGATTCCTTGATTCCCGCTTCCAGAGTTGATGACCACTGGCATCTCGCAGCCATTCATCCTTGCGTCCGACCCGGCCGCAGCTGCAGCCCGCGCCCGAACATTCACTGAATTTCCATATACCTCCAAGAGCGTACGCCCCACCGATTCGCCCCACGGGCGTGATAGACCTTCCTGCGCAATAGCACTGTTATAGGCAATCTGCTTATCCAATACCTCATATAGTCCCGACAAATCTGCTGTTGCGCCATACGAAACAATTTTCTCCAATGATAAACAAGAACGGTCCGTTCCGCTTTCGCTTACATCCTCCAGTGAATGAGGGATATCATACAGTACCTCGCCATTGCGCTCAATATGTACAATATGATTATGCTCATGGAGAATCTCAACTAATGAGGAATCAGCTCCCTTCTTGCAGCGAACACGAATATTCAGCTTGGCAGGTGTATCCAACAACTTAACCTCACAGATTTCCTGTGCAAGGAGCTGTTTTGTAAGAGTAAGATCCTCTCCGGTGACATCTGTTAATACTTCCAACTCTTTTGCAGGGTTTCCTCCCACGGCTCCCAACACGGCGGCCGCTTCGATCCCACGCAAATCTTCTGTCATCGGCACGACCACAGCTCTAGCGTTTTTGATTAGATTTCCGCTGCATTCTACAATAATCGAGTCAGGAATAGTTCCCAGAGTTTCTTTTGCTTTCGCCGCCGCATAGGCAATTGCAATTGGTTCTGTGCAACCTAGCGCCGTCAGCAACTCTTCCTTTAAAATAGCTTCATATTTACGACGGTCTTTCTTGCTTACTTCAATCATTATATCTGCCTTCCTTTTTGTTTCATTGCAATACCTGCAAATCTTTTGGTGCACAGCTCAACACCTCGGCTCCATGGGCGGTGACAATCACCAAATCTTCAATCCGAACGCCGCCCTTCCCCGGAAGATATATCCCCGGTTCTATGGAAAAA
>ERZ773242.2307-NODE-2307-length-16122-cov-3.984067_pt1 | contig 16122 bp, 14 predicted proteins | sample MGYA00511077_ERZ773242 | MGnify/ENA primary metagenome ERZ773242 (study PRJEB29015, sample SAMEA2737754) | human gut metagenome | biome: human gut; feature: human-associated habitat; material: faeces | place: China | collected 2012 ... | reverse complement strand
CGATAAAGTCCGCCGCTTCCGCCGCGCCGCCGCAGCTTCTAAAATCGCCTGCGCAGTCCTGCGCGGCTTTTGCGTAAGCCGACGCGCTGAGAATCTCCCGGACTGCGGCCCGGATGCCGACTGTGGAGTCCTCCTGCAGCTCCAGCCCGGCGCCAATCTCCCGGACACGCCTTGCGACCGCCCGCTGCTCGTTGGTTTGCGGGTACAGGACCATCGGCGTTGCCATGTACAGACTCTCCGAAACGCTGTTCATCCCGCAGTGAGTGAGGAAAACATTCGCTTTTGCAAGGACCTCCGGCTGATCAACAGACGCGTAGACGCGCACATGCTCCGGCAGCGTGCCAAAAGCCTCGACGTCAACCGATTTCCCGCAGGAGATCACAACATCCACCGGCTCCTCCCGCAGCGCGTCGATACATTTTTGATAAAAATCCGGTCGCTCATTGATGACCGTACCCAGCGCGATGTACACCAGCGGCCGGTCGTGTTTCTTATCCGGCGCCGTCTTGCAGAAGATTGACGGTCCGACGAACGCATAATGCGTGGAAAAGCTCTCCGCACAAGGCTGAAACTTCCGCGAGGTATAAACAATTGAATCCGTGTCATTATCGCTCTGCACCAACGCGAGCACGCTCTTCTCCGGGTAGCCGTAAGGTTTCAGCTTGTTCAGCTCCCGCTTGATTTTTGGCAGACCCAACACGAGAGCAGCGATTTCCCGCGGGCTGTTTTTCATATACCGCGAGGACTGCTGGTTAAAGGCAAAGGTGCTCGTTGAGACGACCAGCGGGACCTTGTGCTTCCATGCGTTCAGCTTGCCCCAGAAGCAGACGGAATCCGCATAGACCACATCCGGCCGGAAGCTTTCAAACTCCGCATGCAGGAAATCGTTCATCGCAAGCGTGATACGAATGTCCTGAATCGACATCTCGGTCGTCGATACGTTTTTGAGCTTTCGTTCTTCTGCGGTCTGCAGCTTCGGCAGATAGGCGTCGCAGGAAACATAGGCTGCGCCGGTTTGCTCGATTTTTTTTCGAAAATCCTCGAAAGAATAGAACCGGACTTCATCGCCCCGGCGAACAAGCTCCTCTGCGACCGGGAGCATCGGATTGGTATGCCCGTGCGCAGGAATGCAAAATACAGCAATCTTTTTCATCCCTCAGCCCTCCGTTTTCTCAGGCCCCTGTTTTAGGTCTTGTGCAAGCGCATGTGATGTATCTTTCCCAGGGGTTTGCTCCCGGTTTTGTGCAGGCTCCTGCACTGTACCTTTCCCGGGTGCCTGCCCTGCGCCCTGCTCCGCGAAAGCCGCCTGAAACAGTTCTGCAAAAGCCCCTTTAGGCGGGATCGCAATGCCCCGCGCCTCATCACCCAGCAAAAGCAGCGTATCGCCCGGTTTAATACCGAATATGTCTCTCGCCTGCTTGGGGATCACAATCTGACCCTTTTCGCCGACCGTTGCCGTCCATGCGTATTTTCCTTTTGGTCCGTTCATGCAATTACCTTCTTTCCGATTTGTGAAATTGCTGCATCCTTAGCAGTGTTGATATGATTTGTATAACTAATTATACTTTTTATCATCTAAACTGTCAAGACGGACACAAAACCATGACTTTCCATTTCTCAAAAAAATAAACCGTTCGTAGGATGGATCATCCGAATCGAACGGTTACAGCGCTCACTTTACATGTGGATTTGTATACTGCCCATGCCTTTTGGTCCGGTTTCCGTATGGAATGGAAAACTTCGGGCAATGATGCAGACAGGATAAACACATGACGCATCGGTCTTTTACCCAAACCGGTTTTTTATCACGCATCTCGATCGCCGAAACAGGTCAGTTTTTTGCACATAGCCCGCAGCCAACGCAGGAATTCTCGACTTTGAAATGGCTGGTTTTACGCATTGCGTCGTATTCCAGCGCGTAGAACAGCCTTGCTGCAGCTGTGGGTACTTTGCTGCGCATATAGTCGTCGGCAGACTGGCTTTGAATTCTCTCTATCGCAAAATCGATTCCCTGTTCGGCATGTAAATTGATGCGGCGGACTTTGCGCTGCATGATTTCGTTGGCAAAACGTCCAACTTGTCCCGCGCTTGTTCCGTATGTGGCGAGAAACCACAGATAGGACGGGGTATCGTCCAACACAAGCGCATGCAAAAAGTCCCGCACGATGCTTGGCAGTCCCCATGCATAGGTCGGCGTGATGATTCCGACAGTCTCATTATCCGAAGAAAAGCGATACTGCTGTTGTTTTACACATTCGGTGATTGAAATTATTTTTTCTCCGGTCGCTGCCGCATCGTTCCGTTCATCAATGATCGCGATGTTCATAATTCTTTTTCTTTTACACGCATCTTTTTTAGGCATTTGTAAAATTCCTGACTATAATGATACGACAAAATCAAGTGCAGAGCAAGTCACAGGATCGATGGTTTATTCAGAATTAGGCAAGAAAAATTGAGCAAGCTCGACTTTTTTCTTGCCTGCTTTCTGTCTTTCTGTTATACTGGGTTCGCGGCGTTTTCCTTGTGAAATCTGCGCTGTGCATAAAAAGGGGAGGATTTTATCATGAAAAAATCAATTCGTTTTTTGGACGCCAATATGCTGCGAGCCTTAGCCTGCGCGCTGATGCTCTGCGACCATATGTGGGCGACCATCGTACCGGGCAATGAGTGGATGACCTGGCTGGGCAGGTTGGCGTTTCCGATCTTTGCCTTTCAGATCGCGGAAGGCTTCTTCCATACATCCAACTTCCGCAATTACGCGGTGAGGCTGCTGATCTTCGGACTGGTCTCTGAGATTCCGTTCGATCTGGTCTACGGCTCCACCATACTCTATCCGTATCACCAGAACGTCATGTTTACCCTGCTGTTTGGGCTTCTTGCCATCAAGGCGCTGGATAACGCCAAACAAAAGCATACAGCAAAAGCATGGATCATCGGCGTCCTTTTGGCCGCGCTTTGCTGCCTAGCTGCCGCTGTCACACTTACTGACTACGGCGCGCTCGGCGTTGCGACCGTCGTTATGTTCTACCTGTGCCGTGACTTTCGCTTCTCATGGGCAGTGCAGCTGGTATTTATGGTTCTCTTCAACCTGATCTTATTTACAGGAGAGTACATTCCGCTGACCATCGGCAGCCACACCTTCGAGCTGCAGACCCAGGGCTTCGCTGTTTTCGCGCTGATTCCGATCTGGCTCTATAACGGCAAAAAAGGCGTTTCAAACAAGGCCCTGCAGTACGGCTTCTACGCCTTCTATCCGGTACACCTTCTGGTGCTCTATCTGCTGTTTACTTACACGAGGTAAGTATCCTAAATCAAAAATCAAACATATCGTGCAATTTCACTCGTCTGTGGTGAAATTGCACTTTTTTGCTTGACAAACTCGATATTCGAGATATAATGGATGTAACAAAGCTCGATATTCGAGAAAATAAATTTGCGGATCACGCACGCCATGCGAACCCGCTGCGAAAGGAGGTGCCTGCCATGCCGCGTGAAAAATTCAAGACTTTGACCGAGCAGATGTTCTATATTCTCCTGTGTCTCTGCGAGGAACGCTGCGGGATTGAAATTCTGGACTCGGTCAGGGATCTGACTGATGATCGGGTCAAAATCGGCTCCGGTACCCTGTACGATCTATTGGAGCAGTTCACAAAGGAGGGTATGATCTGCGAGACCAAAATTGAGGGGCGGCGGCGCAGCTACCGGATCACCGAAAAGGGGCTCCGCATGCTGGATGCGGAATACCAAAGGCTCAGCCTGCAGGCCGCCGACTACGCTCGTATCTGCAAAGGAGGTACGCCATGGAAATGAGAGAACACAAAAAAGAAACCAAGTGCGGATTTGGCGGGGTATCCATGTACGACCAGCAGGGGATCGAGAAGAAGCTGGCGGACATGGCCCGCAAAGGCTGGCTGATCGAAGAGATGCAAAACGCGTTCTTCTGGAATTACCGTCGTATCGAACCGAAGGAGCTGCATTTTGCCGCGGTATATGCCGCAATGACTTTTGATATCGACGCGGACTCGGCTGCCGCGCAAAAAGAAAAAGACGAACTCTGTGCCCGTGACGGCTGGATCGCTGCCGCGAGCTGGGGCGGCAATGGCTTCCTGCGCGTCTATTACAACGAGCAGCCGGATCCGGTACCGATCGAAACCGACCCCGTCGTCCAGACCGAATCGATCTACGCCGCGATGAAAAAACGCTGGCCGTACTTTTTAGGTACCATTTTATACGCACTGTACTGCATCATTACGGACATAAAAAGTGTGATAACCGGCTACCTCGGCTCCAACGCTCTCCTGTATTGGCACCTTGCCTTTTGGGGCATTTGGTGCTGCTTCATGCTCTATCAGCTCTGGGCTGATAATCGTTGGTATCAAAAGGCATCGATCGCCGCGCAGCAGGGCGTTTTCCTGCCGCTCATCAAAGGGCGGCTGCGCGATATCTGGGTAAATTATTTGCTGATCATATTGTTCGTGTTCGCCGCCGTCCTTTCCTTCTTCCTATAGTGCAGCGGAGGGCGGTCTTGCTGCATACAAGCTCGGCACGCATACTGCCCTGAACAGCCAAATCAGACGACCGATAGCCGCACACAAACACGCGACGGAGCCATTGCAGCAACTTGCAAAAGCTCCGCCGCTTTCAATTCCACTATTGTTTTACTATTTTCTCATGGGTGTTTCTGTTTTACTACCTGCTGCGGCAGCCGTCTGTGTTTCTGCCTGCTTTTCCTGCCGTTCCCGGCACGTCGTCACGACGGTAAACAGAAGCAGTGCCGCCCAGATGAAGCAAAAGGTGATGAATTGTCCGCGCCCCATTTTTTCGTGCAGGATGATGCTGCAGACAATGCCGAAGGTCGGTGACAGGTACTGCAAAAGTCCCATGACGACCATCGGAACCCGCTTCACGCAGCTCGCATACAGCACGATCGGCAGGGACATGACCGCCCCTGCACCCATGAGAAAAATCTGCGTGCCGAAATCCACCGACGCGAGACCGTTTTGCCCGGTACGAAACAGCAGGATCGTCAGCAGGGCGAACGGCGCGACGAGCATCAGATGCACCGCTGTGCAGACGACCGCATCTTTTTTGACACCTTTCATAAACGCGGCATAAATCGAAAAGCAGAACATCAAGCCGATCGAAATCAGCGGCGCATCTCCAAAACCGCTGCCCGAAAGCAGCACACCGGTCAGAATCAGTGCCGCAGCCGCAATAAGCTGCCATGTCAGCTTCTCGTGAAACACGACCACCCCAAGCGCGCAGACCACCAGCGGTGCGACATAATAGCCCAGGCTGGTCGCCAGAATGTGTCCGCTCGTGACTGCGAACAAATACAGCGCCAGATCCAAAAAATTAAAGAACGCGCCCGGGATCAGGTGCTTCAGCATCAGCTTCTTGTCACGAAAGGTCTCCAAAATTTCTCTGCCGCGCCCGCGCAGCAATACGACTGTTGTTACCAGCACGCAGCCCCAAAAAATGCGGCTCATCAACAAAAACAAGCCGTCGATATCCGGTTTCAAGTGAAAATATAACGGTTGGAATCCCCAAATCACGTAGCAGGTCAGCATACGCAGATAATCGCCGCTTGCAGTTTTTTCTGTTTTTTCGATTTCGTCCGTTTTCATATCTAAATTTCCTCAAATTCGTCCTGGCGTTTCTGACTATTTCCAAAGTTTATCCGGATACTCGCCCTTATCCTTCATCGACTGCAGCGCATTGACAACGCTCTCTTTGTCCTCTTTATAGGTCACACCGTACCAGCGATCGCGCGAACGCAGTACCTTGACATCGGCCTTGCCCTCGTGAAGTAAGCGATCCACCACGCCGGGCAGGAAATATTCTCCTTTGAGCGGATTTTCCGCGAGGATCTTGTCGAGCACCGCCGAAAAGCCTGCCTCCATTTCGTGCAGCATGGATGTCGGAAAGCCCCAAAAATTCATGGAAACGATCTGTCCGCGTGGGATTTCGCCCAGCACCGCGCCGTCATCGTCCGTATAGACAATCTTTTCTCCCTGCCACCGAATCTTCGTCCGCTCTGTGATTCCGGTCAGCATGCCGCTTGCGTCAGTCTCGCACACGCCGCGGGAAACAAAACCGTTCTCGGTCAGCGTATTCTCAATTTCGTAGCCGACCATACAGTAATGCTGCCGCGCAGGCTGCGCCTGCCTCGTCTGTGCCGCTGCCGCCTCACGCTGCGCAGTGGCCGCGGTCTCTGCCTGCGCCTCAGCCTTTGCTAAAAATTCATACATCGTCTGGAACGCGCCCGGTCCGTAGTAGTCGTCCGCGTTGATGACCGCAATCGGACCATCCGCGAGCTTCCGCGCCGCCAGTACCGCATGCGCCGTTCCCCACGGTTTCGTTCGCCCCTCCGGCACTGTGTAGCCCTGCGGCAGATCCGTCAGCTCCTGATACGCGTAAGCGACGTCAATGTACTTCCCTGCTTTTTCGTCGATCAGCGCACGAAAATCCTGTTCGTTCTCCCTTTTGATGACAAAAACCACTTTCTGGAACCCCGCCATGACCGCGTCGTAAAGCGAAAAATCCAGAATGATCTCTCCCTTGTCGCTGATCGGTTCGATCTGCTTCAGCCCGCCGAAACGGCTGCCCATGCCCGCCGCCATGATCACCAAGATTGGTTCTTTTTTCATATCCTTCCACTCTCCTCCCGCTGCACGATATTGCACACCGCGGCTGTTGCTGCCGCCTTTTTGCCTTACCTGCATGTTCCTATCATGTGAAACTATCATACAATAATTCCGATGCCGATGCAAGCCGCAGTGCAAAAAGTCCATCGACCTTCCGAGGAAAACTCGCAGCTTCCCACCTTTTCTCTTATTATGTATGATGCAGGAGATATCGCTTGCGATGTTTCCAGAGTAACGACAAAAGCACCTTGCAAAGTGCCTGCCATACATGGCAGCCATGTGTGCAAAGGAATCACAACTTCCGTTTTGCACACTTTTTCGCTGCAACTATTTACAGTTGCACTTATAGAATCTTGTATGTTTTGCAAATTTGTGATATGCTGTCTGTGTACAATGATTCACACCACCAGAGGTGGCATAGTATAAAATATGCAAGAAAGGAATCTATCGCATCATGTTAAAAACCATGCAGGACGCGGAACGCGACGCGATTTTTGCGGTTGCCGATCTGATGGCCGCCGCCGCGAAAACAGCTCCGAAAGGGAGTGGCAGAGATACGATTGTGACCGCGATCGTATCCGGAGAAACAAAGGATCAATTAAGAGACAAGCTGACCGAGCTCGGCACAAAGTATGAAGAAGCCTTCATGGTGCGGGATGCCGGAAACATCGACAACAGCACCTGTGTCTTGCTGATCGGCTGTACCGACACTTATATGGGACTAAATCACTGCAGTATGTGCGGTTTCGCAAACTGCGGCGAAACAAAGAAGCACGGAAGTCCCTGTATTTTTAATGTCTCAGACCTCGGTATCGCCGTTGGCTCTGCGGTCTGTGTTGCCGCGGATCACCGCATCGATAACCGCGTGATGTACTCCGCAGGCAGGGCCGCGGTGAAACTCGGACTGCTCGGCGACAATGTGAAGCTCTGCTACGCGATCCCGCTCAGCACGACAAATAAGAGCATCTATTTTGACCGCAACCCGGGCGCTGTCCTGCGCTAGACGCCAGGCGCCGGGCACGCTCGTCGTGCGGCAGTGATTTTACAGACCATCACTGACATAAAGAAAGGAGCTACGATTATGACTTACAACTTTGACGAGATCATCGACCGCCGTCATACCAACGCACTGAATACCGATGGTTTTCGCGGCTATATTTTCCACGCGGGTCCGGAAAAAGTATTTCCCTATCAGGACGACGAGTTCGTTCGCATGTGGGTAGCAGATATGGAATTCGGTGTAGCACCGGAGATTCTGGACGCGTTGCACAGCCGTATCGATCGCCGCATCTTCGGTTATACCGGCTTATATGACGATGCATATTACACTGCATTCTCCAAATGGTGCCAAGATCATTATGACTGGGATTTTCCGCGGGAGCAGCTATATGTGACACCGGGAATCATCCCTGCCTTGTACCTGCTGACGGAGATTCTCTGCACGAAAGATGAAAAGGTGTTGCTGAACACGCCTAGCTACGCCAGCTTTCTCCGCGCCGCAGAGCACGCGGGTGTGGGCACACTGACCGCACCGCTGAAAAAAAACGCAGACGGTACCTTTGAGATGGACTTTGCGGACTTCGAACAGAAGTGCGCAGATCCGGCCTGTAAGCTGGTATTTTGGTGCAATCCGCATAACCCTACCGGACGGATGTGGACGGAAGCGGAATTACGCAAAGCAGCGGCAATTATCAAAAAGTACAACCTATGGGTGATATCCGATGAGATCCACTGTGACCTGATTCGCTGCGGTCGCCGTCATATTCCTATGGCAAAAGTCATGACAGACTATCCAAAGCTCATCACCTGCATGGCACCAAGCAAGACCTTCAACCTAGCTGGTCTTGCCTTTTCCAACATCATCATCCGCAGCAAGGCGCTGCGCAAACGCTTCAAGGAACGGGACATGCTGTCCGGCATGGTCAATCCTTTATCCCTGATAGCGGCAAAAGCTGCCTACGAGCAGGGCGGTGCTTGGCACGAAGCGCTGAAAGCATACCTAGATGAAAACTTCGCCTTCACGAAAACGTTTCTTGCCCGTGAACTGCCTGAGGCAGTCATGTACATTCCGGAAGCTACCTATCTAGCATGGGTGGACATGGGTCGATGCCTGCCGGGGGATACTGATCTGCCGGACTTCTTCGCGAATAAGGCAGGCGTCCTGCTGGAGGGCGGTGACGCTATGTTTGTCGGCAATGCTGCCGGATATATTCGTCTGAATCTTGCGATGCCGCGCAGAACGATCGAAACAGGACTTGTCCGCATGGCAGCTGCGATCCGCGAAGCGCAAAAATGCCGCGCGGAATGATTGAGCTGCGATTGCATCGTTATGGTACAAGGGTTCTCAGATATTCTTCCATATTCTGATACTGAATCCCCTCTATCTCCTTGCTTTCCCCTCGGTAGGTGACGAACTTTTCGGTGATTGGGGCGTAACGATGCGCTGTCTGGGTGCATTTTTGTTCGTCGATCAAAGGACGGGTATGCCCGCCCTGCTTTCCAATCGTCAAACTGTTTTGCGATGATGAACCGCAAAGCAGTTTGACAAGATACGATATTACCTTTGGCTCTTTCCATTTATCTCCCTCACTCTGTCCCGATGCCCAGCTCCTGAAACAGTGCTTCGACATCGTCCACATACGGCGCGAGTTCGTCAAAGGCATTGTAAGAGGTATAGAGGGAAAGGATGCGCTCCTTCGGCGCGGAGCCGAAGCTGAGCGTTCCGCTGCGGTCAACCGGCGGCAGCTCCCGATACGGCAGCTGGATCCCCGGCCTGCAGGTATAGACCTCAGCGTTCATGCCATAAGCATAACGTGCGTCACGCATCCATACATACAGATAACCGCGCTGGTTCCGGCTAAACAGCGGATAAGAGTACCGCGCTTTGAGATAGGCTCTGGTCATCGTCGATTCGCCGATCCAAGGTGTGACAATCGTCTCTTTCTCTACCTGCGGCACTGCCGTCAGCAGCTTGCCGCCCCGCTCACAGAAGACGCGGCCGCCGTATGCCCCGTCCCACTCATGATTGGACAGAAGGCTTGCGCCGTCTGCAATCCACGAATGCGGTTTGACGATTCCCGCATCCAGATACGCATAAAGGAAAAACGCTTTTGCCTCTACACCCGCAGTCTGCACATAGATGATACTGCCCTGCATTTTTGAGGAACGTTCCCCATTCTGCGCCTCATCGTAATCGATGACGCGAACGTTCAGAATTTCGCGGCCTTGCAAATCCGCAAGATCCTCGTCCGCGATCTGCGCAAGTAAATCCGCGCGGAACCCCTTGGCTTCCAGACTTTCTCGTAGCGCGCGCATCGCAGACGCATGATTTTTTTCCGCCTGCCCCTGCTGCGCATCCGATGCGCCTGCCACCTCTGTTTCCGCTTCCGGCGGCAGCGCTGCCTGCGTCTGCGTCTGGCTTGCAAGCCCGGCTTCCTGCCAATCCATCGGCGTATCATGAAATGCGATATTGCAGGCCATCAAGCCAACAAGGAAGAATACCGCAAGCCCCACCCACAGGCGTTTTTCGGAGACGCGCACAGGCGCTACCTCCATCTCGTAGCCGCTGTCCCGGATCGCGTCCGCAAGCTTCAGAATACTGCGCAGCGTTAAGACAAACAGCACAAGCATCGCGATCGCAAGAACGGTCATGTAATCCTGTCCGATACGGCTACTAAGCAGCGTCAGCGCGATGATAGCCAGTTTCCAGAGTATGATCGGCAGAGTCGGGTTTGCTGTCTTTTTTGTGCCCGCAGTGCTGCCGCGATTTACGGCCTGCATACCCTTCCCCATACAAGAAAGCAATGCAAGCTCTATCCCCGCGCCGACCCAGTTGTTCCATGCGGCGATCTCAACGTACAGCGGAGACGCGCAGGCGAAGATCACAATGCTGTGATACAGCAGAGCGACCAGTGAAAATATCCATGCCGCGCGCATACCGCGGTTCACACAGCGCAACCCGCGCATACCGCTGTAGATCAAAATCGAACCGACCAGCGGCAAGCTCCACGCAAGACCTAAAAAATTCAACGTAATGCTTCCCAGCACCAAGCCTGCAATGATTCTCGTGATAAAATCCCGAAACGGCGTGATATCCGCGGCATAGCTCCGCACGCATCCGGCAGCGGCATCTGTATGATGCGCGTCCTTGTCGAACTCCGCACGCAGCAGTGCCTCCAGCATCGCATCATCCGGCATTCTTGCTGTGCTGCAGGTCTCGTTCGCGACCGTATCGCGATGATCACGCATCGCTTTTTGCGCACTTTCGTCTCTTTTCGTGCCTTTCCTATTCCACATGCGTGCTGCCCCCTTTCCGCTGCCGCTCGATGTCCGCGAGCAATTTTTTCTTGATGCGATACAGCTTCCCTTCCGCGGCGCGCAGGCTCATTCCCGTCTCTGCCGCGATCTGTGCCATCGGCTGCATATAGTAATACCGCCGGAGAATCAATTTTTTCTCACCCTCCCGCAGTCTCTGCAGCGCTGCCGCAAGCTCCTGCAGATTTTCTCTGCGAATCAGGAACGCCTCCGGCGCGTCGTGATCCTCTGCTGCATCGCCGCGCCTTTCGAGCACCGCCGCGGTCTCTTCACTTCCTGCCAAAATCTGATGTTTCCGTTTTTTGATGAAATTCAAGGCGCCGTTTCGCGCGACCTTTGTCAGCCATGCTGTCAGCGACCCCTTGTTTTCATCGTAATACGCGTCGTATTTTTGTATGATGATTTCGCTGATCTCACTGAAACAATCCTCTATCAAATTTTCGTCCCCGACGATCGGCCGGATGATATAGCAAAGCAAACCGCGATATTCGGTCAGGACACGCGATACGTCCGGCTTTGCGCTTCTTCCGCTGTCCGCGTCTGATTTTTGTGTCCGGTTCTCCCGCATCTGCCGCCCTCCTTTCTATCCCTTTGCTCTATAGTACAAGCAACCTTTTCAAAACCCACGAAAAAAATCCCTCCGCATGCGTGGGCATACGAGGAGAGATTTTTTATTACATAGGAAATTCACGACAAAAGCACCTTGCGAAGCGGCGCTCATGGGTGAGCGCCATGTGCGCATAGAAATCTCTGATTTCGTTATGCGCACTTTTGTCCCTTTCCGTCTAGCTTTCTGTTTCGTTTCTTTCCGTTCTTCGATATTTTGCGATCGTGCGCAGCAGCTCCTCCTTGTCGATGGGTTTTGCAAGATGCTCGTTCATGCCGGATTCATAGGCTTTTTGCCTATCCTCTGTAAACGCATTCGCCGTCATTGCGATGATTGCAGTCGTTTGCGCATCGGCGCGCGGCAATTCGCGGATCGCCGCAGCAGCTTCATAGCCATCCATCACCGGCATCATAACATCCATCAAAATCACATCGAAGCTGTCACGCGGCGAAGCCGCAAAAATATCCAACGCCTCTTTGCCGTTCCATGCCTTTGTCACAATCGCGCCGCTGTTTTCCAGAAGAAACGCCGCAACCTCCATATTCAGCTCGTTATCCTCTGCAAGCAGGAGCCGCATCCCGGACAGGCTGATCGCTGCCTGTGCTTCCTGCGGTTCCTGTGATTGCTGTGCCTCTGCCGCTTGCGGCGCGTCACAGATCCGAAATGGGATCGTGATATAGAACGTCGTGCCTACGCCCTGTTTACTGTCAAAGCAAATCGTGCCGCCCATGGCGTCTACGAGACTTTTGCTGATCGACATTCCGAGCCCTGTTCCGCCGTAGGAAGCGCGCGCATGGATTTTCTCCTGTGCGAACGGTTCAAAGATGTGCTTTTGGAACTCCTCACTCATGCCGATACCGTTATCCGCGCACTGAAATTCGATCCATGCAGTCCGCCCCTCACAGCGGATTTCCCTGCACTTGACCCAAATTTCTCCGTTTTCCCGGTTATATTTCACTGCATTGCCCTGAATATTCATCAGCAGACGCTTGAGATGCAGCGGACTTCCAATCAGCTTTGGATGCGGAAGTTCCATCCCCTCCTTATGCAGTACTATGCTGTGCTCTGCCGCACTGCGATAAAAGCTGTCCGTTACCTCCTCCAGCAATTTGGGAAGCGAAAAAGGAACCTCCTCCAGAAAAACCTCACCGGACTCCATTTTTCCCATATCCAGCACCTCATTCACCAGATCCAGCAGGAGCCTGCCGGAATTATGAATCTTGCGGCGGCATTCTGCCTGCTTCTGCATATCCTGCGCGTAATGATCACCGATTTCCACGAGTCCCAAAATCCCGTTGATCGGTGTACGGATATCGTGGCTCATGCGCTGCAGGAATATGGTCTTGGATCTGTTTGCGTGCTCTGCCTTTTCCGCTTCTTCGATGAGCTTTTCCTGGTATATTTTTTCCTGCTCCATCTGTTCTTTTTGATATCGCTGTACAGATTTCCAATGAATCACCTGCGCAAGCAGGATTAAGATCGCATAAAGGGTCAAGGCAATCAGTACATTGCGCGGCGTGATCTGAAACACCTCACTCTCCGGCATGTAGGCATACACATAATAGTCTCTTCCACGCGAAAGCATCCCGTAATAATAATGCCAGTTTTTCTCATCCGGCTTTATCAGGCACAGCTTCTCCTCGTCGGAAGCCGCGATTCCTTTCAAGACGTCCACCTCCATCACGTTTTGACCGATCAGCGTGTCATCATTGGAGGCTGCGATGATATTTCCTTTGGCAATCGCAACAATGCCGTCACTGCTCAGATTGTAGCCCTCCAAAATGCCTTGAAATGACAAGGTATAGGCATCGATATACTGTTTCGGCGTGTGATAATAAGCGACAACCAGCCCCGGATAATCCGTAAGTCCTGTCGCAGCCAGATCCAGATAGGAGTCGTCCGGCATGTTGATGCGCACAGCATAAATCTTTTCCGGATGCTCGGCAACATTCAGTATGCTTTTCTCCATCAATTCTGCTACATTCGTGTCTCCGCTCTTCGCCTCTACCCTGCCGTCCGGCGTCAAGTATAGAATCCCCGTCAGATAGAGTGCGTCGGCATATTGCGCCAGCAGCGCATCATGCGGCATTTGACGATCGTGGGAGAGATTCCGGTCGATCTGCTGCACGCTCTCCATGATCCGCATAAGGCTCCGCGTTTCCGAAGCAACATTGGTAATATTATAGGTTACGCACTGATTACTGACATATTTGACGATATCGGAGAGATGTTTTTTTGTATGATCCATATCCGTTTTGGCGGAAGCCGAAACCACTGCAATGCAACACAATAGTCCAATGAGCAGTGTGACCGTCCGAAGGGAAAGCAGCTCTAATGACCGTTTTTTATCTTTCATCCTCGTACACCTCCAGATATTTTTGCGATATTTGCAGATAAGGACGCAGCAATGCTTCGCTTGTTCCGTCCTCGTACATTTCCCGCAGGGTTTCATCGAGGCGCTGTGCCAGACCCCTTGTATCATGCAGGGAAAAGGCAACGCCCAGACCTATACTCTTTAATGGTTTGTCGAGAATGCGAATTTCTCCTTCCATGTCGTAATCCCGGATATATTTCAAAATCGATATTTCCTGTGATACAAGCGCGTCCGCATAGCCCTTGCGCAGAAAGGAGTAAATCAGCTCCTGGTTTTGCATACTGAAAATCGCTTTGAACTGCGGCAGATGATTGTCCTCTGCGTAAAGCAAAATTTCCTCCATCTTCGTTCCTGCCTGCACAGCGATGCTTTTGCCCTCCAGCTCCTCAACGGTTGTAATACTGCTGCTCCGGTTCACTGCGACCCTGACAAACGTATCCATATACGGACCTGCCCATTGATATTCTTTTTCGCGTCCATCCATGCCGAAGCAGCACCAAATGCAGTCAATTTCTCCCGTTTCCAGCAGCTCATCCCTTTTCCCCCAGTCAATGAACCGGAAACGGACGCGATAGCCCATGCGCTCGAATGCCTCCTTTGCCAGACTGATATCGGTCCCTGCCGCTTCTCCGTCTGTCCCGATATAACAAAAAGGAGAATAATCATTGCAGCCGACCACGATCTCCGGCAGATCCTCCTGTATCTCTTCCTCTGCCGCTTTTTCCCCGCAGCTGCAAAAAATCAAAAGCACCATGCACAGCAGCACTGCGATTGCAATGTATTTTTGATTTCCCATCCCATTCTTTTCCCATCTGTTTCTTTTCATTTTGCCCTTTCCCTGCTATTTCCCGGCATGCCGCATCTTTGCAAATCTTTTTTTCCATTATACACTTTTCATATGGAAAAATCCATACCGATTTGGTACAATGGTTCTGTTCCATGAAACCAGGTGCAAGTGTCAGCAGCGCCGCGCGGCGGCTGGACGCATGTCCCCGGCAAAGTTCATGATTCTATTTTCATTTTGGAGGAAACGATTTTGAAATTATTTGATAATATATCCGGTCTTTCCATCATCGGCGGCGGTATGGCAAAGCTGGGACCGAACAAAAAAGCCATCGAAAAGGCGAGAGCAGAGGGCGATGTCAAGACGGAGCAGGCGGAGATTCTAAAAGCCTGCCAAATCTGGTCAAACCATATTGTCGAGCGCATGCAGGTCGATATCCGCGTCATCCACGAGGAAAATCTCCCCAAGCATGGTCCGGTCGTTTTCATCGCCAATCATCAGTCCTACGCGGATATTCTGACTTTTTTGTATATCGTAAAAAATCATCAGGTCGCGTTCATCGCCAAGGATGCGCTCGAAAAGATTCCGTTTTTCGGCAAATGGGTCGAACGCATCCGCGGCATCTATATCCACCGCGGCGATGCCAGAGCCTCGCTTGCGACCATCAACGAAGGCGTCGAATACCTCAAGCAGGGATTTTCTCTGGTTATCTTCCCGGAGGGAACCCGCAGCCGCTCTTCGGATATGGGCGAGTTCAAGCATGGCAGCTTCAAGCTGGCAACCAAAGCCAAGGTGCCGATCATTCCGGTCACCTTAAACGGCGGCTACCACACCTTTGAGGATCATGGCGCCGTCACCAAGGGGCAGCATATCGACGTGCTGGTACACCCGCCGATCGAGACCAAGGATATGTCGCGTCAAGAACTGGCAGAACTACCCGCGCAGGTGGAAGCCATCATCCGCGCAGGGCTCGCGGAGCTGGTGCAGCAATCGGGACAAGAAGAGGCATAAGCATTACCAAACACGCCGCCGTTTGCGCGCCAATCTGGTGCTATTATAATTGAAATCTCCGTCATTTGATGGTAAAATGACGGAGATTTTTTTGTTGATGGAGATTCAGGAACAGAAACTTGTGTCAGGTTGCAAAAATATTTCTCGTGTCTACTTTTCTTGACTGGTACAAACATGCCGCCGTTTGCGCGCCAATCGTCGGATTATTTTTTCGCCAATCGCCGGAAAAATTTTTCGCCAATCGCCGGAAAAATCTTGTTTCATTTGTCTCGATGGGGTATACGAAAGAGTGTATCGGCGTCAAGATGGTGTCTGCGTTGTCCCCATCGGCTGCCCGACACTTTATTGGGCGGCTATGCCCGGCAATGCTGCGGACTTCCCGGCG
>ERZ773242.2304-NODE-2304-length-16142-cov-3.359110_pt1 | contig 16142 bp, 18 predicted proteins | sample MGYA00511077_ERZ773242 | MGnify/ENA primary metagenome ERZ773242 (study PRJEB29015, sample SAMEA2737754) | human gut metagenome | biome: human gut; feature: human-associated habitat; material: faeces | place: China | collected 2012 ... | reverse complement strand
GTATATCGAGCTTGCAAAGGCAAGACTTACCGGCGAGGACGAGCAGGCCAAAAAGACGGCAAGAGGAGTGCTTTGCTATGTGCTTTCGGGAACCCTTAAGCTGCTCCATCCCTTTATGCCCTTCATCACCGAGGAAATTTGGCAGACGCTCCCCCACGAGGGCGAGACCATAATGCTTGCCTCTTTCCCCGAATATTCGGAAGATCTCAACTTTGCCGACGAGGAAACCGAGTTTTCCCGCGTTATGGAGGCGGTCAGAGCGGTGAGAAGCCGCCGCGCCGAAATGAATGTTCCCGGTTCAAAAAAGGCCGAGGTCTACATTGCCACCGCTCACAGGAAAACCTTTGAAACCTGCGCCGTTTTCTTCAAGCGCCTTGCGTCGGCAAGCGAGGTCAAGGTCGGCGAAGAATGGAGCATAGACGGAGCCGTTTCCATTGTCACCTCAGACGCCAAAATTTATATACCCATGGATCAGCTTATCGACTTTGAGGCCGAGAAAAAGCGCCTTGAAAAGGAAAAGGCCGACACCGAAAAGCTGCTTGCGGGCGTTATGGCAAAGCTTAACAACGAAGCCTTTGTCAGCCGCGCTCCCAAGAATATTGTGGATAATCAGCGCGAGGCCGCCGAAAAGCTTAACAAAAAGCTGGCTCTAATCGACGAGAGCATGAAGGCCCTCGGCAAATAAAAACTTTCTGCCCGTTAAAAGAAAAACTTTTAACGGGTATTTTTGTAGATTTTAAAAGGATTTTGTGGTAGAATAACAATGTTTGATACCATCGGCGCCCAAAAGGCACCGGTAAATTTATCAAGATATTTTGCAAAAGCTAAAGCGGAGGAAAAAGCATGAACCTGCTCCACATGAAATATGCCGTCGAAATAGCCAGGACAAATTCTTTAAATAAAGCGGCCGAAACGCTGTATGTGGGTCAGTCGGCTTTGAGCCGCGCCATAAAGGAGCTTGAAACCTCCCTCGGCGTCACCCTTTTCGAGCGAAGCAGCAAGGGCATGACGCTGACTCACGACGGAGAAATTTTCGTTTACTATGCAAAGTCGGTGCTCGCCCAGGTGGACAACATCGAAAGTATGTTTTCCGAGGGCAAAACCGACAAGCAGCGTTTTTCGGCGTCGGTTCCGCGGGCAAGCTATGTTGCCGACGCTTTTGCAAAGTTCACAAGGCTGCTCGGGAAAAACAGGGACGCCGAGATATACTATCGCGAGACCAATTCCATGACGGCGGTAAAAAACGTGCTTTCCGACAGCTCAAAGCTGGGTATAATCCGATATGCCCAAAGCTTTGATAAATATTATAAGGGCATGATGGAGGAAAAAGGGCTGGCATATGAGCTTATATGCGAGTTTAACTATAAGGTGCTCATAAGCAGGGAAAGTCCTCTTGCTCGGCTTGACGGTATAACCACCGACGATCTTCACCGCCATACCGAAATTGCCCATGCCGACCCCTATGTTCCGTCAATTCCGCTTTCCGAGGTGAAAAAGGAGGAACTGCCCGAGGTGTTCGGCAAAAGAATTTTTGTTTATGAGCGGGCAAGCCAGTTTGAGCTGCTTTGCCAAAATCCCGACACCTTTATGTGGGTTTCTCCCGTGCCGCGGCGGCTTCTTGACAGATACGGGCTTGTGACCGTCGAATGCGTCGATAACAGGCGGATTTATAAGGATCTGCTTATTCGGCGGGAGGACTATAAATTAAGCGAGCTTGACAAGCTTTTTGTCGAGCAGCTCATAAAATCCAAACGGGAAATTTTTTCGGCGGAGGACAAATAATGGATTACAATACCGCTGTTGAATACACTCATTCGCTGCTGCGATTCGGCAGCCGTCCCGGGCTTTCGAGAATAACGGCGTTGCTTGAGGCACTTTCAAATCCTCAAAAAAAGCTGTCGGCCGTTCATGTGGCCGGGACCAACGGAAAGGGCTCGGTATGCGCCTGCCTTTCGGCAATATTTGAAAAGAAGGGGCTTAAAACCGGCCTGTTCATATCTCCCTTTATCACCGATTTCAGGGAGCGTATGCAGATAAATTCGAAGTTTATTTCCAAGGTGGATTATGCCGCCGCGGCAAGTAGGGTGAGAGAGGCGGCCGAGAGCCTTCCCGCCGAGCTGTTTCCAACCGAATTTGAATTTGTGACGGCGGCGGCCGTTTTGTGGTTTGCCGAAAAGGGCTGCGACATTGTTGTGCTGGAAACGGGGCTTGGCGGACGTCTTGATTCGACCAATGTTTTGGAAAAGCCCCTTTGCACGGTTATAACCTCAATTTCAACCGACCATACGGCCGTTCTCGGGGATACGATTGACAAAATTGCCGCCGAAAAATGCGGTATAATAAAGAAAAACTGCCCGCTTGTCACCACGGCTCTGCAGCCGACGGCGGCAGCGGAGGTCATAAAAAGGACGGCAGAGGAAAAAGACGCGCCCCTTTATGCGGTTGACCCGACAAAGGCCGAAATCCTTTTCGACGGTCTTTCGGGCAGCGAATTTATCTTTGAGGGAATGAACATACATCAGCCCCTTGCGGGAGAATTTCAGGTGGAAAACACCTGTCTTGCCGTTCGTGCGGCGAAGCTTGCCGTCGGCAGTCTTACCGAGGACGATATAATCGAGGGACTTAAAAATGTCCGTCACCCGGCTCGGTTTGAAATAATGTCAAAAAGCCCGCTTATAATTCTTGACGGGGCTCATAACGACGGCGGTGCAAAAGCGCTTGCCGAGTCGCTGAAAAAATATCTGCCGAGCGGACATTTGTTCGGAATTTGCGGAATGCTTAAAGACAAGGAATATGAAAAGGCGCTTTCTCATCTCGCGCCGCTTTTTGACGAAATAATGACGGTGACTCCCGAAAGCCCCCGCGCCCTCCCCGCAGAGGAGCTTGCAAAGAGCCTTGAGGGCAAGGTGAAAAAGGTCTGCGCCGAAAAGACCGACGAAGGACTTTTGCGGAGGGCAATCGAGGCGGCTGCGGGACGTCCGCTGATAATTTTCGGTTCGCTCTATCTTGCGGGGCAAATGTATAAATACTTTGAATAACAAAAGCCCGAAAAGCAAATTGTTGCTTTTCGGGCTTTTTCATGTTTTAATCAGAATTTTCCCTTGCTTTCGAGGCGTTCGCAGCACTCGTCGGCCTTGGGCTTTTTGGGAAGCTCGGGAGCGGGAGAGGTGGCGTCTCCGAGTCCCGTCGTCTCTGAAAAGAGGACGTTTGCCTTGACGGCGTTTACCGCGTCGGTGGGAATGATGATTTTTGCGGCCTTTCCGTCGGAAAGCTTTATAAGCGATTCATATTTTTTAAGCTCCAGCACGGCGGCGTCGGGGCAGGAGTCCTTAAGCATACGAAGGCCCTCGGCCTCGGCCTCTTTGGCAAGCTTAATGGCCTTTGCCTCACCCTCGGCTCTTGCAATTCGGGCGTCGCGTTCGCCCTCTGCCGCAAGGATCATGGCCGCCTTGTCGCCTTCTGCGCGAGTGATGGCCGCCGCCTTGTGAGCCTCGGCCTCAAGCAGGGTCTGGCGCTTGTCGCGCTCGGCCTTCATCTGCTTTTCCATGGCGTTTTGAATTTCGGTGGGGGGAATGATGTTTTTAAGCTCGACACGGTTTACCTTGATTCCCCATTTGTCGGTGGCCTCGTCGAGAATCGAGGTCATTTTGCCGTTTATGGTGTCGCGGGAGGTGAGGGTTCCGTCAAGCTCAAGCTCGCCGACAATGTTTCTAAGCGTTGTGGCGGTGAGGTTTTCAAGAGCGCTTATGGGGTTAACGGCGCCGTAGGTGAAAAGCTTGGAATCGAATATGGTGTAGTAAACGACGGTGTCGATTTGCATGGTGACGTTGTCCTTGGTGATGACCGGCTGAGGCGGCGAGTCGAGAACGTGCTCCTTAAGGGTTATACATTTTGCGATTCTGTCGAAAAACGGGATTTTAACGTGAATTCCCGGACCCCAGGTGTGCTTGTATTTTCCGAGACGCTCGATGACGAATTCCGACGCCTGCGGAACAATTCTGATGTTTACCGCCAAAAGAATTATGACGGCAAGGGCGACTATCAACAGAACAATGGCTTCAACTGTAATATCCATTAAAAACTCTCCTTTTTTCTTTAACATAACATATATTATTTCAAAAAGCAAGAAATTTATTGCAAAAAGACAGTCTCTCCGACAAAATGATGCCGAAGAGCCGTCTTTGGAGAATAAAAGAAAAAGAAGAATTAAAACGAAATGTTAAAATGAAGAGATTTTACCCACCGAATACTGAAGTATAAGCAGGGCGTCGGTTGCCGTGACGCTACCGTCTTTGTCCACGTCGGCTGCATTTTGCCGTGCGCTTTCAAGGGTGATTTTGCCCACCGAGGCCTGAAGGGCAAGCAGAGTGTCGGATGAAGTGATACGGCCGTCAAGATTTACGTCGCCGAGCGCATAATAGTCGTCTTCAAGAGAGCTGTCGTCAATTACAATGCTCCACTCGGAGGTGTCGGTCACGTCGGGGGAGGAGTAAATAACATAATTGATGTTTTTAACCGCCTTGATTTTAAAGACCGTTTCGCCGTTTTGCAAAATGTTAACGGTTTTTCCCGACGCGGCGGAGGCCCTTGAGGTGATATAGCCCTGGCTGCTTTTCGGAACGGTTGTCATTGCGGAGGAGCCCGCACCGAAAACCGTGGCGCCGTCTATCGTGAGGGTGCCGTCGCAGTCGAGAGGTTCGTTGTCGCCGCCGGCCTTCATGCCCCATATAACGAGGCTGCCGCCCAGCAGATTGAGGTCGCCGTTGGAGTCAAGTCCGTCTCCCTCGGCGTTGACGAAAATTTCACCGCCGTAGATGTTTATGGTATAGTCGGACGAACCGCCCTGACCTGGAGCCGAACCGCCGTTTCCTCCGGGATTGCCTCCGGGGCCGCCCTGACCGGGACGTCCGCCGCCTGGGTTAAATCCGTCGCCCGACGCCGTGATGTTTATGCTTCCCGAGTTTATGTTGATGATATTGTCGCAAGAAATTCCGTGGTTTGCCGACACAATGTTAAGGGTCAGGCTTTCAACCGTCAAAACACCCGATGTGCCGAGCTTAATCGCGTTTTTGGTGGCGCAGTTCAAATTGAGAACGCCCTTTCCCGTGAGGGTTATGTTTGCCGAGACTTTTCCTTTGATGACCGCCGATTCGGCATATGCGGCGTTGGTGCCGTCGCCGCCGTCTGACGTGTCGCCGTAAAGGTCGGCATTGTTAAGCTCGCTGTCCGACAGGGTGTTTTCAAAGCCCTCAAGAGCGTTGACCGTGACCGAGGAGGACGAGTCTTTTTTTACCGTCAGGGGAGAGGTGAAGGAGGACGTCAGATCAAGTCCCGCAAAAAGCAGCACTGTGGGGGAGGAAGCCTCCTTTTTAACGCAGATTGAGGCGTCATCGCTTTGTCCGAGGAAAACATAGGTTCCGCCTTTTGCCTTTATGGCAACGTTAAGGCTGTAACCGTCGCCGTTTTTATAGAGCGTGCTGCCGTCGCTGCCGGTCTCGGTCTCGGGAGATGTTTCCTCGTCCTGAGAATTTATTCCCGTGATTTCGTATTTTGTGTCGCTGCCTTCATAAACGGTTATGCCGTTGTCGGAAAACTCAAAAGTTGTATAGCCCACGGGGATTTCAAAGGCTTTTGAGCTTTGCCCGTCGGACACCGTGACCTTCGCAATGCCGACGGCACCGTCGTTTGCCGTCACGGTAACCGTGTCTCCCGCCGATTCGACGGTTACAAGCTCGCTGTCGCAGGAGGCCGTCATAACCTCTGTCCCCGTGATGACCGCTCCGCTGTTTTTGCACAGCGTGATTTGCGGATCGAAACCGCTCTCATCCTCGGCCAGACAAAAAGGTACGGCCGAAAGAATGAGAAAAACACTTAGCAGTACCGATAACGGTTTTGAAAATTTTTTCATCTTTCTCACTCCTTACCGTGCCGCATCGGAATTTGAACCGCGGCACCTGATTTCTGTATATAAAATAACCCCTTAACCTTAAAGAAACTTAAAGGTTAAGGGGAAAATATAAAATATTTTAAATTTTATCCCGCAAGGCCTTCGGCAACGCCCATCAGAATGATTCCCGTGCCCGCAAGGCCGATGGAAACATACTGAACGGGGGTGAGCTTTTCCTTTATAATGATTCGCGCCCACACCACCGAGAAGAGGCAGTAGGAGGAGATCATGGGAGCGGCGGCAATGGTGTTGCCGGCAATGGCATATATGTAGGCAAACTGTCCCGCCGTTTCGCAAATCGCGCCGGTGAGACGGAATTTTCCGCTTTTGAAGGTGAATTTCTCACGCTTTATGACGTAAACGAAGATGAAGCAGATTATCGCCATGAGAAGGAAGGTCAGCTCATATGCGATGTTGGCGCTTTCCTCGGACAGCACGCCCGAAACGACGTTGCCGGCGTCGTCCTCTTCAATAAGGAGCATTCCGTCGAAGAAGGTTCCAAGGGCGTCGATTATACAGTAGGTTATGGGGAGGAAAATGGCGATAAAGCTGTGAGTGTATTTCTTGTCGATTTTTTCGCCCTGCAAAAGACGGTCCTGTTTTTCGTATTTGCGTTCAAGCACCGAAAGCAGAATGATACCGGCCATGATAAAGCAAACGGCAACGATTTGAAGGGCCGACAGCTCGTCCCCGAGGAAGAAATAGCACATGACGGCCGCCACCGCGCCCGAGCAGTTGCATATGGGGGTGGAAACCGACAGCACAAGATAGCGCAGACCGATATATCCGATTATCATGGAAAGAATATACATGCTCGAGGCGGGCAGGTAGGTTATCATGTCGGAAAGTTTGAATTCCGCTCCGGTGAGCAGCTCTATTCCGGCATGAATTCCCATGACAAGACCGACGGCAATGACGATTTTCCATTGGGTGTATTTTTCGTTTTTGTCCGAACCCATTTTCGTAAACAGGTCGGAACCGCTCCAAAAGAAGATTGCGACAAGCGCAAGTATGAACCACATAAATATTATTCCTTTGCTATTATTTTAAAAAGCTCCGCCGCTCTGTCCTTCATGTCGGAAAGATAGAGCCAGCCGAAAAGCGCCTCAAGCCCCGTAGCCGCATGATAGTCGGCGGCGGAGGCGTTTTTTGCCGAATGGGGAGGGTGGGCGTTTCTGCCCCGCTTGAAAATCGCAAGCTCCTTTTCGGAGAGGCAATCGGAAATTTTCCGAAAGGCCTCGGCCTGAGCCGCCGCCTTTACCATTTGAACCTTGCGGGAATTAAGCTCCCCGGCGGGGCGGTTGGCAAGGCAGGCAAGATACTCTCTCACAAAAAGCTCATAAACGCCGTCGCCCACAAAGGCGAGGGTGAGGGGGCTTAAGTTGTCGGGATTACAGTTTTCACCTAAAAGTCTCATAAGCTCTCCGAAATCAGGTCACAAAGTCAAATTCCATGCCGTCAATGGAAACGGTGTCTCCGTCCTCGACGCCCATGTCCTTAAGCCCATCGATTATGCCGCTGTCTCTGAGCACGCGCTCAAAATACTGAAGCGACTCATAGTCGTCGGGGTTTATTGTCGACATGATTTTGGAAAGCCAGGGTGCGTCGACAACATATATATCGCCGTCCTTTGTTATTTCAAACCTGTTGCGGGCGATTTCGGTTTCGGGCTCGGGATCGGGCTCAAAGCGAACCACCGGGGGAAGGGCGGACAGCATGGCGGCGATTTTGTTGACTATTTCCCTTGTTCCTTCGCATATGGGTGCGGTCAGCTCGAAAAACTCATAGCCTTTTTGTTCGACATAATTTTTAAATCTTTCGATTTGCTCTGCCGAGGCAAGGTCGCACTTGTTACCCGCCACGATTTGCGGACGCTTTGCCAAATCTTCGCTGAAAACGGCGAGTTCTTTATTTATGGCGTCGAAATCCTCGCAGGGATCTCTGCCCTCGCTGCCCGAAACATCGACAATGTGGAGCAGCATACGGCAGCGCTCGACATGGCGCAGAAATTCGTGACCGAGCCCCACGCCCTCTCCGGCTCCTTCGATAAGACCGGGAATGTCGGCCATAACAAAGGATGAGCCTTCTCCGAGGCGCACAACGCCGAGCACGGGGGAAAGGGTGGTGAAATGATAGTTGGCGATTTTCGGTCTCGCCTCGCTGACCACCGAAACAAGGGTGGATTTCCCCACGTTCGGAAAGCCGATGAGCCCCACGTCTGCAAGAAGCTTGAGCTCGAGCTGAACCTCTTTTTCCTCACCGGGTACGCCGCTTTTGGCAAAACGGGGAGCCTGCCTTGTGGGGGTGGCGAAATGGCTGTTTCCCCAGCCGCCTCTGCCGCCCCTTGCGACAACTGCGGGAACGTCGTCGGAAACGTCGGCAAGCAGCCTTCCGCTTTCGACGTCCTTTACAAGGGTGCCTCTCGGCACGCGTATTATAAGGTCAGCGCCGTTTTTGCCGAAGCAGCGCTTTCCGCCGCCGGGCAGACCGTTTTCCGCCGTGTATTTTCTTTTATAACGGAAGTCGGCGAGGGTGGAAAGATTGTCGTCGGGCAGGAAAACGATGTTGCCGCCCTTTCCTCCGTCGCCCCCGTCGGGACCGCCGGCCGCAACGTATTTTTCCCGTCTGAAGGATACGGCTCCGTTGCCTCCGTCACCGGCTTTTATTTTGATTTTCGCAATATCAATAAACATTTGAAATTACCTTTCGGGCAGAATAAAAGGGCGAAACCGCAAAGTCCGCCCTAAAATTCATGTCGACAAAGATTATTGTTCGACCGAATAAACGCTGACGCGCTTGCGGTCACGTCCGACGCGCTCGAACTTTACCTTTCCGTCAATGAGGGCAAAAAGGGTGTCGTCGGAACCGCGGCCGACATTTTCACCGGCATGGATGTGGGTTCCTCTCTGACGGATGAGGATGTTACCGGCGGTAACAAACTGGCCGTCGCCTTTTTTAAGACCGAGACGCTTGGACTCGGAATCACGTCCGTTCTTGGTGGAACCGACGCCCTTTTTATGAGCGAAAAGCTGAATATTTACATTAAACATTGTTTTTTCCTCCTGTTAAAGTTAATTTGCAAAGGCGAAAATTTTCGGGATATTGCCGTCTTATGTCGGCAAGCTGAAATCCGAGAGCAGTAAAGACACTTTGGCTCAGCTCATCGGGAGCTTTTACAAAAACCCTCATTTTGCCTTCCTCTATGCTTATTTTCGCATTTTCTTCGTCAAGGGAAAGAATGTTTGCGGCAAGGTATGCGGCCGAAGAAAGAGCCGCGCAGACGATGTCGTTGCCGACACTTCCGTGACCGGAATGGCCGCTCATGACAAAGCCCTTATAAAGTCCGTTTTCCCTCAACAAAATCGCGGCGGTCATTATTTTACGCCGTTTATGGAAACGATCTCAACCTTGGTGTAAGGCTGACGGTGACCCATTTTTCTCTTTTCGTTTTTCTTGGGCTTGTAGGTGAAAACGGTGATCTTCTTGCCCTTGCCGTTTTTAACGACCTTGCCTTCGACGGGAATGTCGAGGGTGGGGGCTCCGACCTGAACTCCGTTGTCGTCGCAGAATGCGAGAACCTTGTCGAATTTCACGGTTTCCTCTGCCTGAACGTCAAGCTTTTCGATGTAGATAACGTCTCCGTTAGACACCTTGTACTGCTTTCCGCCGGTTTCGATGATTGCGTACATTAAAAAAACTCCAATACAATAGACTCGCTGTCAGCCGGGGCGGATTTAACACTTGTGGTAATTTTTGCAGAGCAAAAACTACCGCCCGTAACAAGCGGCTTTGTTAGTGTAACACAAAGAGCCGCGTTTGTCAAGAAAAAATACCGTTTTCAGTCGATTTTGCCCCTTTTCCATTGACTTGACGGAGCAAATGCTATATTATATGTATGCTTTTTGAGCTTTAAGGAGGGAATCTTTATGTATCTTTATGAGACTCATTGCCACACAAACGAGGCCAGCGCCTGCGCCGTGAATTCCGGACCCGAAATGGCGAGAGCCTATAAGGCCGGGGGATATGCCGGCATAATGGTCACCAATCATTTTTGGAGAGGCAACAACTGCACTGACCCGAATTTGCCTTGGGAGGAGTGGGTGAGAGCCTACTGTGCGGGATACCGCGCCGCAAAGGAAGAGGGAGACAAAATAGGCCTTTCGGTGTTTTTCGGCCTTGAGACCAATTTTAAGGCCACCGAATTCCTCGTTTACGGAATCGACGAGGAGTGGCTTGTGACCCATCCCGAAATAAAAACCGATTCGGTTGAGGAACAGTATAAAATAATCAAAAATGCGGGAGGAATGGTGGTTCATGCCCACCCCTTCAGAATCGTACACGGAATTGTGGATGAGGTGAGACTTTATCCCGATTTTGTCGACGCGGTGGAAACCCGAAACGCTTCCCATTCAAATCCGAATTGTCATAAGCCCCAAAGCGTTCCGCAGTTTGACGTTGACGCGGCCGCATATGCCGAAAAGCACAACCTTCCCCAAACGGCGGGCAGCGACAACCACGACACAAATATGCTTGACGGCGGCATAGGGGTGGAAAAGCCCTTTGAAACGGTTTTTGATTATATGGAAACGGTCATGAAACGCCGTCCCTATGTGCTTTTTGACGGAAGCGAAAAAAGCTATCCGCAGAATTTTTGAGATTGAAATTTTCGGGAGGAATTGTTATATCTACCGCATCAACAAAAAAAATGCTGGGCAATGTGCTGCTTGCTCTTGCCGCATTTATATGGGGAACGTCCTTTGTGGCTCAAAGCGAAAGCGTCGGCCTTGTGGAGCCCTTCACCTTTAACGGGTCGAGAATGATCATCGGCTCGCTTTGCATACTGCCGGTTGCGCTGCTTTCGTCGCGAAGCCCGAAAAATTCCGACGGCCCCGTCGGTCACAGAAAGCCCAACAAAGCGGTTCTCATCGGCGGAATTATATGCGGAGCCGTTATTTTCGTGGCCGCAAATCTTCAGCAGTTCGGAATTGAAAACGGAACCACGGCGGGAAAATCCGGATTTATAACGGCTCTTTATGTCGTCATGGTGCCCGTTGTCAGCATCTTTTTAAAGAAAAAGCCGCCCAAAACCATATGGATAGGCATTGTGCTTGCCGTTTTCGGTCTTTATCTTCTGTGCGTCAAAACAGGCGATGGCAACGCAATATGTATCGGCGACGTCATAACCCTTTTCTGCGCCATGGCCTTTACCGGTCATATTCTCGTTATCGATTATTTTTCCCCGAAAGTGAACGGGGTCTGGCTGTCCTGCATACAGTTTTTCGTGGGCGGAGTGCTGTCGGTTGTCTGTATGTTTATTTTCGAGCACCCGTCTGCTCAAAACATACTTTCGGCGGCAATCCCCATTCTTTACTCCGGCGTCATGAGCAGCGGGGTGGCCTATACCCTGCAGATCGTGGGGCAAAAATACACCGACCCCACCGTCGCGTCGCTTATAATGTGCATGGAATCGGTCTTTGCCGTGCTTTCGGGGTGGATAATTTTGGGGGACGCCCTGGGCGCAAGGGAAATAATCGGCTGTGTGCTCATGTTTACGGCGATTTTGCTGGCTCAGATACCCGCCGATAAATTAACCTTAAAAAAATCCAAAAATTAATTGCTTTAATACGAAAAATAGTGTATAATAAATCGGAAACCGAAAAGGAGTGGAAAGAATGAAAAAAATAATTGCAATTATGCTCGCTTTGGCATTTGTGATTGCTTTCTCGGCCTGCAAAAAGGCGGACGACGATAATTCGGGCGCCGACGAGACTTCGACCGTCTCCTCCGCCGAGGCAACAAGCATCGAAGCCGATTCCAAAACCCAGGAATACATCGACAATTTCACAAACAGCACCATTGAAAATCCCGCCGAGTCTATCGAAATAGCCGGCCAAAATGTCAGCGCTTCGGCAGGACAGAGTGTTACTGTGCCCGTCACCGTGACCGAAAATTCCCGCATCGGAGCTCTCGATCTGACCGTTTCCTATGACACCGACAAGCTTGAGTATTCGGGCTTTGAGTCCTCGGGAAAATCTCTTGTCACCGACAACGAGGTTGAACCCGGAACCGTCAGAATTGCGGTTATCGACGCAAACGGCCTTGCGGACAGCGCCCTCGGAAATCTCGAATTCAAGAGCAAGGACGGCGTTTCGGGAGAAACCAAGGTTGTCATTTCCTGCAACACCTGCGTCGACGCGGAAACCCATGCTGAGCTTCATCCGACCTTCTCGGATGCTGTTATAAACATTGGCTGATTACACTTGAAATTTAATTTAAAGAGGTCTTTAAAATGAAAACAAAAGCAGTAAGAATTTACGGCGAAAACGATCTGCGCCTCGAGGAGTTTGAGCTTCCCGAGATGCAGGAGGACGAGATACTGCTCAAGGTAGTGTCCGACAGTATTTGTATGTCCACCTATAAGGCTGCCGTTCAGGGTGCAAAGCACAAGCGCGTGCCCAACGACGTTGCCGAGAACCCCACCATTGTGGGACATGAATTCTGCGGCGAAATCGTCAAGGTCGGAAGCAAATGGGCAAATGACTTTAAAGAGGGTCAGCGCGTTTCCATTCAGCCGGCTCTTAACGACCCGGAGGACATTTATGCCGCTCCAGGTTATTCCTTTAAGTATATCGGCGGAGACGCCACCTATGTTATCGTTCCAAACAAAGTTATGGAGCTCGGCTGCCTTCTGAACTACACCGGTGACGCCTTCTTCTACGGCTCCCTTTCCGAACCCATGGCATGTATCGCCGGCGGACTTCACACTTCCTGGCACAATGTTCCCGGTCATCACTATGCTCACAAAATGGACATTGTCCAAAACGGTAAAATGGCCATTCTCGCAGGTGCGGGCCCCATGGGACTCGGCGCAATCGACTATGCCATTCACCGCGACGTTCATCCCTCTCTTCTCGTTGTCACCGATGTTGACGACGCAAGACTTGCCCGCGCCGCTTCCATCTACACTCCCGAGGAAGCCAAGAAATTCGGCGTAGAGCTTCACTATGTAAACACCGCCTGCGACGATCCCGTGGGCGTGCTCCGCGGTCTGACCGGCGGCAAGGGCTTTGATGATGTTTTCGTTTTTGCTCCCGTAAAGCCCGTTGTGGAACAGGGCGGCGCAATCCTCGGTCACGACGGCTGCCTCAATTTCTTTGCAGGCCCCACCAAGACCGAATTCTCGGCCGAATTCAACTTCTATAACGTTCATTACGATACCGCACACATCGCCGGCGACTCGGGCAGCAACATCGACGACGTTGTGGAGGTCATCTCCATGATGGGCAGCGGAAAGGTCAACCCCGCTTCCATGATCACCCATGTGGGCGGTCTTGACAGCGTTGTGGAAACCACCCTCAACCTCCCCAACATCAAGGGCGGCAAAAAGCTCATTTATACCCACATTTCCATGCCCCTCACCGCCATTGCCGATTTTGAAAAGCTGGGAGAAACCGATCCCATGTTCAAAAAGCTTGCCGAGATCGTGGCCGCCAACAACGGACTTTGGTGCTATGAGGCCGAGAAATATCTTCTCGCAAACGCCAAATCCATCGACTGATTTGTTTTAAATTAAGCTTGCCGCCGAATTTTTCGACGGCAACGCGAATTCTTATATTGGAGGAACTATAAAATGAAAATCTTTCTCGACAGCGCAAATATCGAGCAGATCAAAACCGCTTACGATATGGGCGCCATCACCGGTGTAACCACCAACCCCTCGATCATTTCGAGAGAAAACAGAAAGTTTGACGATCTTCTCACCGACATCACCGCAATTATGACCGACGGCCCCGTTTTTGCCGAGGTTCTCAGCGTTGACGCCGAGGGCATGATCGAAGAGGGCAGAAAGCTTGCCGCAAAGAGCAAAAACATCGTTGTTAAGATCCCCATGATCCCCGAAGGACTTAAGGCTGTCAAGACCCTTTCTTCCGAGGGCATCACCGTCTGCAACACCGTTGTTTTCTCCTCCTGCCAGGCTATTCTTGCCGCTAACGCAGGCGCTTCCTATGTTGCTCCCTTCGTTGGCCGTATGGACGACATCGGTGAAAACGGACTCAACCTTGTTGCCGAAATCCGCGAGATCTTCGACGCTCAGGGCATCGACACCAAGATCGTTGCCGCTTCCGTCCGTCATCCCGTTCACGTTGCCGAGCTTGCCAGAATGGGCACCGACATTGCCACCATGCCCTTCAAGGTTGTTATGCAGATGGCTACCAACCCCAACTCCGCCAGAGCCGTTGAAGGCTTCCTCAAGGACTGGGAAAAGGTTCCTAAATAATCAAAGCACAAAAATCAAAAGAGGACTCACTGCGAGTCCTCTTTTTTGTTTATAGAATTATTAAACGATATATCTAAGAGATAATCGGCCGAAACCTTAAAAAATTTACACAGTACTCTAAGGTCGTCCATGCTCGGCTCGTATCTGTCACATTCTATATAGGATATGCGCCGTTGGGTCATTCCCGTTGCTTTTCCGAGCTCGGTTTGAGTAAGCCCTGCTTCTTCCCTAAGGTTCCTTATTTTTTCACCAAAGGTTATTTTCATTTCAATCACCGAAAGTATTATATAATAGACGGTATCTTTCTATTGACTTTTAGATAGAAAGCGTCTATAATAAACTTGCAAAAATTGTTGAGGGGAAGAAAGCTTATGAAAAGTATGGTATGCGAAATGTGCGGAAGCAATGATATTGTTAAAAAGGACGGGCTTTATGTTTGTCAGTTTTGCGGAACAAAATATTCTGTAGAAGATGCAAAAAAGATGATGATAGACGGAACGGTGAATGTACAGGGCACCGTTAAAATCGATAAAAGCGAAACCGTTCAAAAAAATCTTATGAACGCAAGAAGGACATATGCCGATGAAGATTATGAAGAGGCGGAAAAATATTATGGAATAGTGAGGGAAGAACTTCCCGATAATTTGGAAGCAATGTTTTTTTATACTTGTTGCCAGCTGAAGGCAACAAGAAACATAGGAATATTTAAAAAGAAGGCAAATACGCTTACAAATACGATCCGTTATATAGGTGAGCAGTATCATAATAGCGATGATGAAAAAGAATTGCTTAAAAAGATGTTTAGGGAAATTTGCGGAATAAAAGAGGATAAATATAACTATCAGCTGAGTGATGTTATAAAAAAATTAAGAAAAACTTTTTTCGAGGTGTGCAAAGAAATCTCAAAAAAATATGATGAAGAATTCTTAAAGAAGATCGTTTCAAAATTTGAGGCTGAACAAAAAGAAGAAATTAGAGAGAAATTAAAAGGCGAGCAAAAGGTTGAAAGAGAGCGGCGATATGAAAAGTGGGGAATGATTATCGGTGTTGTAATTGCAATGACAGTGTCAATTATTATTTTTATGGAATTTGAAAAAGCTTATGGTACAGGTGGGGGTGCTATATTATTTGCCTCATTTTTAAGCTTGGGATCTTTACTTGGCGCCATAGGATGGAAATTAGGAGGTTATATTGCAAGAAATTTGAATTAGAAAAAAGATGAAAGGAGGATATGTATGTTTGAAAAACAAAACGAAAAGCTCTTGCACCGAGAAGAAAATGAATATTTAAAGATTTCAGAGGACGGAACAGAAGCAAGCGGAATTTATTTTCCCAACGCAGTACTTACCTTTAGAGACGGCGACAGTTCGGTAATCAGCTATTCCGATACCGGGGTTTTTATATTGTTTAGAGGAAGCGACATCAATTCGAAAAATATAATTTCCGAGAAATATCTTGATGAAAACAGCAGAACAATTAAGGATGTGGTTTTTCAAAGCAGAAATATGGCAGCAAAAGCCGTCTTAGGCGACAAAGGCTGCACAAACTCTTGGAAAAACAAAAATAAGGAGAATGCAAAATGATAAAGAAAATAATATCTGTCTTTTTAATTACGGCTATAATTTTGGGGCTATGTAGTTGCGGAAAAACATCAAAAAGCAGTGGGTACATATGCAGACGGTGCGGATCAAGTAATGTCAGAGCCGGTAACCACAATACACAAACTGGTATTCAAAATTTTTGGTGTAACGATTGTGGCTACTCTTGGACAAAATTTGACAATGGAATGTATGGAGATAAAAACGGCTATGGCTTTTAAATCTTAGATAATGCAACAAAAATACAAAATTTGCCCTGCACCTGCCGCATTGCGGCAGGTGCAGGGCTTAAATAATAGTTATAACAAATCAAAAATTA
>ERZ773242.2302-NODE-2302-length-16155-cov-3.816460_pt1 | contig 16155 bp, 14 predicted proteins | sample MGYA00511077_ERZ773242 | MGnify/ENA primary metagenome ERZ773242 (study PRJEB29015, sample SAMEA2737754) | human gut metagenome | biome: human gut; feature: human-associated habitat; material: faeces | place: China | collected 2012 ... | reverse complement strand
TGGTCGCCTTCCGCCAGCTTGCTTGCCGCAAAACGAACCGGAATGCCCGCTTTCGCTGCGTGATCCTCGATCAGATGCATGATGCCATGCAGACAGCGATGCACCGCACCATCGTGATCCCGCGGATCGCAAAAATCTGTGCGCCCCGGTTTTTCCTGATACTGCGCGACGTGAATCGCATGATCAATTAGCTCTCCGATGCCCTCGTTTTTCGCCGCGGAAATCGGAATGACCGGAATACCGAGTGCTTCCTCCATCTCGTTGACGCGAATCGTGCCGCCGTTTTCACGCACCTCGTCCATCATATTGAGCGCCAGCACCATCGGAATATCCAGTTCCATCAGCTGCATGGTCAGGTACAGGTTTCTCTCGATATTGGTCGCATCGACAATATTGATGATGCCTTTCGGCTTGTCATCAAGCAGAAATTGTCTGGTCACAATTTCCTCACTGGTATAGGGCGACATCGAATAAATGCCCGGCAGATCTGTTACCAGGGTGTTGTCATGTCCGCGGATCACACCGTCCTTGCGGTCAACCGTCACGCCCGGAAAATTCCCGACGTGCTGGTTTGCTCCGGTGAGTTGGTTGAACAGGGTCGTTTTGCCGCAGTTCTGATTGCCTGCCAGCGCGAAAGTGATCGTCGCACCCTCCGGCAGCGGGCTGCCGTCCGTCTTGACATGATAAATACCGCCCTCGCCAAGCCCCGGATGGTGAGATTTCGCCGCCGCGCGCGCCTCCTTCTTACGGCCGTGTCTATCCTGCACCTCCTGCTCATTCGCATTTTCGCCCGCATCTGCCGCGGGCTTTGGACAGACGGTTTCTCGGACTATGGGTTCTGCCTCAATTTTTTCGGCATCGGCAATGCGGAGTGTCAATTCATAGCCATGGATTCGAAACTCCATCGGGTCGCCCATCGGCGCCAGCTTCATCAGCTTGATTTCCGCGCCCGGTACGACGCCCATATCTAAAAAATGCTGCCGCAGCGCACCTTCGCCGCCGACAGCAGTGATCTTTGCACTTTCTCCAATACGTAAATCTTTCAGTGTCATTTGCTGCTCCTGTCAGTCATATCATCAGTCATATCCATGGAATTGTAAATTGTAACGATTCGGATCCCTTCGCTCTCTGTACGCATGCGGGGGGCAGAAGTGCGCATAGCAAAGTTCGATAGGTCTATGCGCGCCGCTTCACGCTTCCCGCAGCAGCACATCAGCAATTTTTGAGATATTCGATCTCCGCGCGCGTCAGCTTGCGGTAATGTCCCGGTTTTAAATGCCCTAAGTGAATTTCTCCGATCGCGACGCGCTCGAGCTCCTGCACCGGATTGCCGACGGTCGCGAACATCTTGCGCACCTGACGGTTCTTGCCTTCGTGAATGGAGATTTCCACAATCGTCGAGCGCTGTCCGCCCTTGATCACCTGCACCTTTGCGGGAGAGGTCACAAAGCCTCCGATATCCACGCCCTTGCGCAGACGCGACACCTTTTCCGCGGAGAGCACGCCCGCAACACGCGCCCGATAGGTCTTATAGACCTCGTGTTTCGGATGGGTCAGGCGATACGCCAGATCGCCGTCGTTGGTCATGATCAGCGCACCGCTGGTATTGTAGTCCAGTCTGCCGACCGGAAACAGCCGGGCATCGATGTCCTTGACGACCTCCATGACCGTCAGCCTCTCCTTATCGTCGGAAACCGTTGTCACCATACCGAGCGGCTTGTTGATCAGTACGTATACCGACCCTGCCTCTGCCGCGATCAGATGTCCGTTGACCTCGACCCGATCACCCTCTTGTACGTCATAGCCCGGCTCGCGCAGCACTGCTGCGTTGACCCTCACGTTCCCGTTGGCAATCAGTTCATCCGCTTTCCGGCGGCTGCAAAGGCCGCTCTGCGCAATATATTTGTTGATTCTCATGCTTTTATTCCTCGTATCTTTTCGTTTTGTATTTTTGTTTTTTCTCTTTTCTCTTTATTGCTTGATATCGTTATCTTGATTCCTTGAGATTTTTATTTTTGTCTCTCTTTCTATCCCACTGTCATCCTGCGGTTTTCGCTTCAGGCAAGAGCAGCAATGTGCCGCACGCCGCCTCAGCGCAGCAGAAACGCAAAGAAGCTTCCGCACGCCGTCTCAGAGCAGCAGCGGAAACGCAGACAGCATGCCCATCGCACCGTAATAGAAGAGCAGCACACCTGCGCCTGCCCGTTGTTTTTTGATTATGCAAAAATATTTGTGCGCCAGAATAAAATCCGAAATCATGAACCATACTGCACCCAGCCCCATAAGCAGCATCGCCGGTTCTCCGCTGTGCGATACGGCAAGATCCCAGCCCATGCCGCCGCACAGACCGACAATGAGCGCGTAGACGAAGCTCGGTACAGCGTTTTGCCCGTAGCAAAAACGCTCCTTTGCCGCCGTCGCGGTATAAATCGTATACGCAAACAGCGCCAGCGGCACCAGCACCCAACTCAAGCCGACCTGCCAGTGCAGCAATTTGCCGAACTCTATTATAACAAAAAAATGCGCAATTGCAAATGCTGCGACGCCCAAAGTGAACTGCGGATTTTTGAGCTCGTCGTCGATCTCATTGCTCAGCGCCAGCAGCACATCACCGGCGAAGCAGCACAGATAGGCAGGCAGGAGCGCCCGGTAGATTGTCTGCCCGCTTACCAGCCAGGTCACCGCTCCGATCAGCAGAAAGCCCGTACTTGCAAGCGTTTTCATGATGGTGTAGCGCTGATAGTGCCGTCGGTACATCGCGCTTCCGGTCAGGACGACCAGCAGCAGGTAACACAAAAACAGTGTGCCAATCAAGAATTTCATCCTTCGCGCCCCCTTTTCTTTTCCTCGTTTTCTCTATTGTTAAGGAATTGTTTATTTTTGATTTTATCACATTTGGCACGCTTTGTAAACGTCCGCAAGTCCTGCCGCGGAGACACGTTTTTGAATCAGCCTGCGCTCTGTGCTGTAGAGCTGCCGATCCTGCATGCGCTGAAAATATAAACCGCCGGCGAAGGTCAGACGTTTTTGGAAGCCCTCCGGTGTTTCGAGCATCTCATTGGCAAAGGCGATGATGTCTCCGACCGCCAACGTACGCGGCAGGCGCAAAAGGTCATGCACCCGGTCCGCCCCCGCTGCCATAAGCCCCGCATTATAACCCGCGAGGCTGCCTGTCGTAATTGCCTCCGTATGACCAACGAAAAATCCGGATTTTTCGCCGCCGAGGAACAGATTCTCAATGCCGCGCGCACGCATCGTATCATCACGCAGTCCTACTGCCATGTAGCGCATCGAGTTTCCTTTGCCGCCCGCGTAAGGGTCGACAAAGCGCGCGTTCTCCAGTCCATCGACCCGGCGCAGCTCCTCGAGATTGAAATAGGAGGTCATCAGCTTTGCGTGCCCGGTATCGATGAGAATGATGTTTTCAGCGAATGGATCGAGTGCATATTGCTGGCAGACCTTTTGGTCGAGTTTTTCCTTATGTACCAGCTCCGGCGGCAGCGGGATCACGACAAAGCCGTCCTTGTTCAGCTTCTTTTGGAGTTTCGGGCTGAGCGTGCGTTTTTCGAGTTTGCAGGAGCCGCTGAATGCCCCCGGCATGCCGTTTGGCCGCTCGCCGCTGATGTCACACAGACCAGCTCTTTCGGTCAGACTGACGCGCGGGCCGAAGGCCGGACAGCGCAGGATGCACATCGCGCAGCCGTTCCCGTATTTCGTACAGTTTCCCATCGGACCGGTCGACCCGGTCGTTTCGACGAACACATCACCGACGAACCGCTCCCGGCGGTACGCGCTGCCGTGGTCATGAATCAGCGCGACGACCGCGCGCAGGCGGCGCGGGCTGCTACTTTCTTGCCGGGCTGCACCCGCGGGCTCCATGCCTTGCGCTGCTGCGGAAGCAGATGAGCACTCCACTGCAGGCGTGGCTTTTGCTTCTTGCGGTACTGCAGCAGCGGCAGCTCTTGCGTCTTGCTGCGCCGCATCTGGAAACCGCGTCTCTTGTTGTCTATCTGCGCCCGCGATCTGCATCGGCGCCAGCTCGACATCGACGACCCGCGTCATCATATGCAGCTCCACCCCCAGCTTGATCAGCAGTCTGCGGACCTCCGGCTCTACCAGCGCGACATCGTAAAAGCTCGCGTGCCGATGTCCCGGGAAATCAATGTCCCGATGGGTACTGAGCCGATCTGTAATTTCAAAAAGTTCGTCCGCGCCGAGCGCGATGTTTTCCTCAGCCGCTGTATAGCGTCCATTGTTGCGCATGATGCCGCCGACATTGCCAAGTCCCAAAAGCAGATCCGTTTTTTCTAAAAGCTGTACCGCATGCCCCTGCTTACGTGCGCGAATGGCAGCCGCGCACCCGGCCCAGCCGCCGCCGATAATCACAATTTTGCCCATAAAAAAACCTCCCTTGCATTCCTTCCTTTATAGGTATGCAAGGGAGGGCAGTTTTAGTATCAGGACGGAAAGGCAAAGCCCGGCTTCTTCCTCTTCTGCATCCTCTTCAGCGCGCATGCCCGTTCCCATCGGTTTCCCGGCTATCCTGTGCGGAAAGAGACCCCCGCGATTTTTTGCGGGTAACGAAAAGAATCTCCGGCGGGCAGTTTGGTTGATTGCACATATCCGTATGCACGCAGTGATAGGTGCTGCGGTCGAGCGCCGCCGCCCAGTGCAGTACGGCCGCGCGCTCGATTTTGCCTGCTTCGTGCCCCCAGTACATGGTGACAGAGAGCAGCCCGCCGACGGTCAGCTTGTCCAAACCAGCCTGCAGCGACGCAAGCGTAGTTTCCGCCTGCGTTGCACGCTCTTTGTCACCGCCCGGCAGATATCCGAGGTTAAAGACGATCAGACCGATGGGTTCACTGACATAGCGCGCGAGGTTTGCATGGTTGTCCGCAACGAGGGTGACAGCAGGAAGCACTGCAGGCGCCTCTGCCCAATCAGATGCCTTGTGTGCTCTGTCCTGTGCCTGTATTTGTGGTAATGCCTGCACATCTTGAACGTCTGCAGCAAGCTGTGATGCCTGCACTTGCGAGAGAATCTGTGCATCAGCGATGCCTGCCGCTTGCAGCGCCTCGCGGGTGCTGGCGATCGCGTCCGGCTGAATGTCAAAAGCATAGACGCGCCCGCAGCGCGCCGCCAGCCATACCGTATCGTGTCCTCTGCCGCAGGTCGCGTCGACAGCCGCATATGCCCCGCTCGCCAGCTGCGGCGACAGATAATGCGTCCAGATCGCCTGCGCCAGCTGTGTGGTATTTTGCAGTAGATTTTTTATCATTTTCCCTCGTTCCTTTCCTGCTATTACGGGGCATCGCATGCCTATGCCCTGCCCGTTTGTTCTTGCTGCTATCTTACCATAGTTTCCGGCTGCACGCACTTACATTTTCGCATCGTCACGCCGTCGCCATCTGTCTCGCTGCAGGCGCCGCAGATGCCGATGCCGCAGCAGATGTTGGCATGGTTCGGCAGCAGCAGGCAGCGGTTCCGCGCTTGGCTTATGGCATCCTCACGATCTTTGAGACCGCAGGTGCTGTGCTGCACGCGCGCCGCGCCATCGAACGCAGCGCTTTTTAGGAATGCTTTTTTGGCTTGCGCAGCGTAGTACGGCGATGCCAAAAATAAAGTCTGCTTGCTCTCCGCGATCAGCGCCGCTGCCCGTTCCATCTCCGATGCCAGACGGATCGGCTGCCAGGGGATCGTCTTCCCGTCTTGTGTCTTGAGATAGTCCGTAAGAAAATCCGCGGTCAGCTTATCGGCATCGATCAGCAGTCTCAGCCCAGGCGTGAGGCTTTGTGTCTGACAAGCAGTAGAGATGTCTTGCGTTCCTGCCTGACAGAATCGTTCCAGCATGTTGATAAACGGCGCGATAGCGGTTCCCTTGGCGATGACCAGCAGCGGGTCCGCCGGATGCAGGACGCCGTTGCCTAAGGCGGTCAGCCCTCCATAGAACGGTCCGCGGATGCGCCAAGGCGCTGTCAGGTCCTGCAGCAGCGCCCTGCTTTTGGGGCCGATCGGCTGGATCGCGATCTCGATTTGCCCGCCGCCTGCTGCGTCAATTGCTGATGGGAACGCCGATGCGGGAATCAGATCTGTATCGGTTTTGATAGAAGCAGATTGTATATCAGTTGATGCAGAGCCTGACGTTGATGCAGAGCCTGCTGGTGCAGCACCCGCCGTTGACGCAGCAGCAGGGGTAGTATGGGATGCAGTGCCTGCCGCATAGGTGCTGCGCAGGACAGAGAGTGGAATCTGCCAGCCGAGGCTTTCGACGATGATGTAAGTGCCGAGGGTGCGGCAGCGCTGTGCAAGACCGCGCGGTACGGACAGCGTCACCACTGACAGGTGCGGGGCGTATTCCCGCACCGCAAGGATTGACGCTTCGGAAACGCGGGGCGCTTCCTGTGCGCACCCGCCCTGCTGCAGCCAAATCGTATAGGGGCAGCTGCCGCGCCAGCTTTCGCCGCAGGCACACACGCCGTCCCGGCACATCCGGCAGGTATAGCACTGCCCGGCTTCCATTAAGATACACGGGCACTTTTCACTGCCCACGTCCACACATCGATATTCCATAGAAACTCCCCCGATTCCTTTCGGTGCTGCGGATTGCGACACCAGAGTTCGAAATCCGGCAGCAGGCAAAACGCAAACCGCACGCCAACATCGTTTCTGCAAGCGTCTTGCCATAGCCGCCGCGACCAGTCGGCAATCCCACGTCTGTCTGCTGACCTCGCTTTGCACGACTTTTCCAATTCTTTCGACGCTGCGGCACTGATTTTCGACAGACATGCCCAGTCATCACGCAAATTGCACGCCACAACATTTTTCCTCTAAAGGCTTTCGCGAACATCGCGTTTTGCTGCCGACGCGATTTCACACGCTTTTCTCTGCCTTTTCCTTTGCCTTTTCGCTATCTGCCGTCCCCCTCGCTCACCGCGAAGCCGTAGTCGAGCATCGCGTAGGCATCGGCAAACCAATTACCATCCCGCAGCACGACCGCAATCAGCGGAACTTCATTTCTGGTCGCCGATGCCACCAGCGTCCGTCCGGAGGCTTTCGTAAAGCCGATCTTCACACCGTCTCCACCCTCATACTGGTGGACCGTCTTGTTTTTATTATAGAAATTCCGTTCGCTCTCGGCGCTTTGCCAGCGCGGCGCGCTGGCGATCCTGCGAAAATCCTCGCGCTGCATCGCTGCTGCCGCAATGCGTGCCATATCCTTTGCTGTCGTGTAATGATTTTCATCGAAGAGCCCGCAGGCATTGGTAAAATGCGTGCCGGTGCAGCCCAGCGCCTCCGCTTTTTGATTCATCTGTACAACGAAGTTCTGTAGACTGCCGCCTGCACAGATTGCGGCTGCTGTCGCCGCGTCGTTGCCGGACTGCAGCATCATGCCGTACAGCAGTTCTTCCATACTGATTTCTTCCCCGGCCTTGAGATAGACCGAAGATCCCTCCAGCCCTGCCGCCTCTGCCGGAACGATGATGCGGCTGTCCGGTCCCAAGGACAGACGGTCCAAGGTTTCCAGCACGACCAGCGCCGTCATGATCTTGGTCGTGCTGGCTGGATACAGCCGTTTCTCCGCTTCCTTTTCAAATAAGATCGCGCCGGTGTCTGCGCGGATCAGGACGGCTCCCGCCGCGGAAACGGCGGGCGCGGGCGCGCCCGTCGTTTCCGGCTGCGCATGCGCAGGCGGGTGGAGTGCATTTTCATCCACCCGCACGGCGGGGCCGAAATAATCTGCCAGACCGCCCAGCACCCCAAACGTCAGCGCGAGTACCAGAAGCAGTGGGATTTTCCTCCGTAATAAGCTTTCTTTTATCATAACAAAAACTCCTAAGAACAGTTTACTTGCGCTTAGGAGTTTTATGACTGACTTTCCGCACGAAGCTCGTCTTATTTTGTCGTTATGACGCGCGCATTTATCAAAATTCGATCGTCATCTGCCCTGCTGCAACCGGATCGTTCTCCTCGTCTGCATGATCTGCCTCCGTATCCGCCTGCATCACACCCGCAATATCATCGATCTCCGGCAGCTCTTTCGTGGACGTAAATCCGAAATTTTTGAGGAAGCTATCCGTCGTACCGTACAGGATCGGTCTGCCGATCGCGTTGGACCGTCCGACCTCCGCAATCAGCTCTTTTTTTGCCAGCCCTTCGATCACTCGCTCGCACTTGATGCCGCGAATCGCCTCGATCTCACCCTTGGTCACCGGCTGCTTGTACGCGATGATTGCCAGCACCTCCAGCGCCGACTGCGACAGACGCTTGGTCTTGACCGGCGTGCAAAGGCGCTCGATATAATCGGCTGTCTCCTCCGGCGTCGCGAACTGGAATGCCCCATTCACCTCGCGAATGCGAATGCCGCGTCCCTCCTGCTCATATTCCTCCTGCAGCTCCTTGAAACAGGCGTAGACCTCCTGCTTGCTGCTATTGCACACGTCAGCCGCAGTCTTGGCGTCCAGCGGCTGTCCCCAGACAAACATCATCGACTCCAATGCCGACTTCAGATTCTTTTTACTCGTCATCACGCACTTCCGCCTTTCCTGTCATTCCGATATCCGGCTGCGCGCCGTCTGCGCCCGGAGACCGGGCATTTCCCGTTTCAAGTCCGCCTGCCGCGCTTCCCGCGCTTTGCACCTCTGCGGCATCCTCATCGTGTTCCAGCACAGTATCCTCGTTGACCCGCTCGCCTGCGGACACCGAAATATCCCCGTAATTGGCCTGCTGATCGATGCGGATCACCCGTTCCTTCGCCATTTCCAAAAGCGAAAGGAAGGTCACGACGATGTCATACCGATCCTTCTTGTTCTGGATCAGCTCCTTGAAGCTGAACACTTGTCCAATCCTACGGCGCACCGCCTTGAGAATCAGACTCATGCGCTTTTCCATAGAAGCCCGCTCGCGCTCAACGCGCTCATAATGCCGTTTGACAGACTCCACCTTGTGCTTTTTCTCAATAAACAGCCGGAATGCAGCCGCAAACTGCTTGAGATCGAGGCTGAGATACTCGTCCGGATTTTCCAGATATGCGGAGATATCCTCCTGCGGCTTCTCGAACATCCGCATGCCGATCTCCTCGCGCTCCTCCAAAAGCTGCGCCGCCTGCTTGAAGCGCTTGTACTCCAGCAGCCGTTCAACCAGCTCGGTGCGCGGGTCCTCCTCCGTCAACGCCGTCTCCTCCTGCGATACCCGCGGCAGGATCATCTTCGATTTGATCTCGATCAGAGATGCCGCCAGCACCATGAACTCCGTCGCCACCGCGATATTGCGCTCCTGCATAGCCTGAAGATATTCCAGATACTGATTGGTGATCTGGCTGATCTTGATGTCGTAAATGCTCATTTCGGCAGTCTCAATGAGGTAAACCAACAGGTCAAAGGGTCCCTCAAAGGACTGCAGTCTTACCTTATACATGCGCCTGCTCCGATTCCCGTTCAAATTTATCGTACATCAGCAGCGCCGCCACAACGATGACACAGCCGAGGATCTCGGTCGTCGACGGGATCTGCTTGACCATGATGACCGCCAGCAGTGTTGCAAACACCGGGTCGGACGTCTCCCAGGTGGAAACGTACAGCGAGCTGACATGCCCCATGCACAGATTCCACACCGCATGGGAACCGATCTGACAGATGAATGTCAGGCAGATCATGTACAGATAGTCTGTCGGCGGATAGCCCAAAAGCGGCGTGCCCGGAATGATGTTGGAAAGCGTGAAGCAGATCCAGCAGGACGTAAAGATCAGCAGCACCGAAATGGAGCCGTCCACCTCCTGTCTGACCTTGCCGCCGAAAGCAAAGTATACACCCATGCACAGGCCTGCCGCGAACGCCAAAAGATTGCCGGTCAGCTGCCCGCCCACCGTAAACGCCGAAAGGTCACTGCACATGATCAGCGCCCCGCCGCCGAGCGCGACCAGAATCGCTGCGATCGACTTGCCGGACACCTTTTTATGATAGATAAAGACCGTAATGAAAATCACGATCAGCGGGTGAAACGATGCCAGCACCGCTGCGCTCGCCACATTGGTGCTCTTGACTGCCGTATACCACGTAAAGAAATGCCCGAACAAAAACGCGCCCGACAAAAACGCCAGCAGCAGGTTCTTTTTAGAAACCGCAAACAATTTCCTGCGGCTTTCTTCCTTGGCAAAAATCGGCACCGCAAAGAACGGCAGCGCCAAAAGCAGCCGCCAGAACCCTGTCACCGAGGCCGGTGCCGAAATCAGCGCGCCGAAGTTGCCGGAGGTCGCCCCGCACAGCACCGCGACCACGACCAGGATCTTGGCATAGCGGTCGATAAACCCCTGCGGCTGCGCGTCGGGCGCAGCCGGAAGCCCGGTCTGTACGTGCTGTGCCGCGTTCTGCTCTGGTTTTGTATTTGTGTGACTCATGCTTACTCCTCAAACAACTTTCTTAAATTTACATCATACGGCGGTCGGACGATCCCCTTTTCGGTGATCACTGCCGTAATATATTTGTGGTCCGTCACGTCAAAGGACGGATTGTAGGTCTTGACACCGACAGGCGCCATCGGCTTCTCATACCACATTTCGTAGATCTCCTCGCCCTTGCGCAGCTCAATCGGAATCTCCGCACCGGTCGGCGTTGCAAGGTCAATGGTAGATGTCGGCACATACATGTAGAACGGAATCCCGTACTCCTTTGCCAGAATCGCTACGCCGGACGTCCCGATCTTGTTCGCTCCGTCGCCGTTCGCCGCCATGCGGTCGCAGCCGACCACCACCGCGTCGATCCAGCCGTTCTTCATCACGATGGAAGCCATATTATCACAGATCAGCGTCACATTCACCCCGGACCTGTGCAGCTCCCAGCTCGTCAGACGCGCACCCTGCAGCAGCGGCCGCGTCTCATCCGCAAACACGCGGAAGTTGTAGCCGCGCTCCTGTCCGAGATAAATCGGCGCCAGACAGGTGCCGTACTTCGCCGTCGCGATTGTACCCGCATTGCAGTGCGTGAGAATCCCCATGCCGGGCGAAAGCAGCGACAAGCCGTACTCACCCATCGCGTAACAGGCCGCCTCATCCTCCTTGCGGATTTTTTCCGCCTCGTCCAGAAGCAGCAGCTTCGCGTCGTCCACCTGATCCCCCGCACAGTGATCGCAGCTGCAGAGAAATCCGTCCGCCGCTTGATCAAACGCCGAAATATATTTGTCCAGCATGTCCTCGCAGCGCTTCAGCGCCCACGAAAGATTGACCGCCGTCGGTCTTGCGGTATTCAGATATGCACTGGTCTCCCGCACAGATTCCCGAAACTCCTTCACGCGCGTTCCCGCGAAATCCCGCGTCGAAACATAGAGTCCGTAAGCCGCCGCCACACCGATTGCCGGTGCGCCGCGCACCTTCAGCGTATGAATCGCGTCCCAGACCTCCTCCTTCGTCTCCATTTTTATGTAAACCTCTTCTCCCGGCAGCTTCGTCTGGTCGAGAATCAGCATTTCATTCTCTGTAAACTTCACCGGCGCAAGATCAAAAACTTCCATATCGCTCTCGTTTCCTTTCTCTTTTCTCACTTTTTTCTTCGCGACCTCGCCTGCGTGTCCACCTTTCTCCGCAAACCTCGCATATCCCCGGAAAATCCGCCAGCCCTGCGGTTTCGCGTTTTTCGCAAAACTCTGCGCGTCCCGATTTTTGTCCGGTCGTCCCTCCGCTGCGTCCACGCAATTTATGCAATCGCCGCTCTGCTGATGCCGGCTATCCGTAAAGCACACTGATCGTCTGGCTGTTTGCCACATCGACCAAAAACTGCAGATACGTACCGTAATCTATAATCGGTTCGCCGCTGTAGAGGCTGACACAGCCGGCAATCTCCTCAAACGACGGCGCATCCATCAGCGCCGAACCCAGCAGACAAGCATTCTCATAATCCGTATTCTGCCAATAAACTTCGTCATCTCCGTCGCTGAGATAGGTGACCGCTGCCTCCGCCGAATCCAGACCCAGTTTCATCGCCAACAGCTGCGTATACGTCTCATCCTCCGTCGGCAGATACACCATGTTGTCGATGACCGTTTCCTGATTCTGCGAGACCTCGCTGTAGTCCAGCCAGCCGTCGTAATCGTAGTCCGACATCTTGTTGGTCAGCAGCTGGTCTACCTCGTACACCGTATTGTCGTAGGCATTCTCGGTGCTGATCTCCTCCGCCTCGCCGAAAGTGTAATCCGGATACCGATCGCTCTCGCACGAGCCGATCATCGATGGCACGATCGCCAGCAGCAGTACAATGATGCCGACCACCGTCTTGAGCGCCTTGCCGCCGTCTGCCGACACATCAAACGACTTGACCAGCGGCTGCCCGCCCCTGCGCGCACCCTCCACATCGTTCACCAGACGCTGCCCGCCTGCACCTTTGCGGCTCCGGCTCTGCGACTCATCCTGATATGCACCGCGCACTTTATCCTTGCGATGGCTGTGACTGCCCTCCGGGTGATGTCCCGCTGCGCTTTGCGCACTTTGCTTCACACGCTCCGCGGCTGCTTTTACCTGTCCGCCGAGATTACCAAAAAAGCTGTCCGCTGTCTCCGCGATCTCCATGTCGTCCTTACGGCGCGCATAATGCGCCAGCTTCTGATGCTCACTGATCGGCGCCGCACCCCCGGCGACCACACTGTACGCATACTTCAACTCCCGCAGCTTGCGATCCGCGTATTCCCGCTCGTCCGCAAAATCCGAGGAACGCAGCCGCTTCATGCGCTCGTTGTAAGCACGATCGATCTGCGCCCGCGACGCCCCCTGCTGTATGCCCAAAATCCTATAATACTCCGCTCGATCCATAACCCCTTCCTTTGCTCTGTCTGTAACTGCAAACTTTTTATCATTATATCATATTCCCGCGCCAAAAGGAACTGTCTTCTTCTTGCTATTTGGATTTCTTTCTACTATAATGAAAGTACCTTCGGTTGACAAGACTGACGCGCCGCAAAAGCCCGGGCATAATTCTTCCGATCCGGCGATAAGATATTTTGACGAGATTTTTGATCAGAGTTTTCTGAGAAGATCAGCGAATATTTCTTAGGAAACTCTTTCCGCAAAATACTTTTGCCTACGGAGGAACCTTTATGCAGCTTCTGCTCTTTGCATGCGCCGCACTTTTGTCGATCTGGCTGACCTTTGGCAGCCTCGGCCCCCTGCTCAGCCATATTATGGAAAACGGTATCGTCTGGTGGACGGCACTGCTCGACCGCACCCTGCAAGGCGCAGGCAGCACACCGATGCTGCATGACCTCATGATCTGCGGCATCTGCACCGGCGTTGGCAGTGTGCTGTCTTTCGTACCGACCATCGCCGTCTTGTTCTTCTGTCTGTCCTGTTTGGAAAGCAGCGGCGTGCTCGCCATGCTCTCGCGTGCGTTGGATCGCCCCATGCGGCGGCTGGGTCTCTCCGGGGACTGTGCAATGCCGCTCCTGCTTGGCTTCGGCTGCGCGGTCCCGGCGATCATGCAGGCAGAGCAGCTCCCGACACGCAAGGAGAAGCGGCTGACGATATTTTTGATACCGTTTCTGTCCTGCAGCGCCAAGCTGCCGCTGTACACGCTGCTCGCCGCAGCCTTTTTCGGCGAGCAGCAGTTTCTGCTGATTGCCGGGCTCTACCTGTCCGGCATCCTGCTCGGCTTCGCGCTGCTCCGTCTGCGCACGCAGCTGCTGTCCCGCAGGTCCGGACCTGCTTGCAGGGCGCACGGTGCGCACTGCACACACAGCATCGCAAATACCTCCAAAAACACCCCGCAGGCAGCGACCCGCCTGCGGCTCCCGGATCTGCCTGCCGCCTGCGCACAAGCCTGGACAAACAGCAGCGCCTACATGCAGAAGATTTTTACCATCGTCCTGCTGGCCAGCAGCGTGATCTGGGCTTTGGAGCATTTGACGCCTGCATTCACGCAAACCACAGCGCCGCAGCAGAGCATGCTCGCATCCATCGGCCGCACCATCGCGCCGCTTTTTGCGCCCCTCGGTTTCGGCGACTGGCGTGCCGCCGCGGCTCTTCTGACCGGGCTCTCCGCCAAAGAAGCCATCGTCAGCACACTGGCGGTTCTGGCGGACGCACAGACGTCGCCGCAGGCAGCAGGCGATATGCTGACGCAGATGCTCACACCGCTCTCAGCCCTTAGCTTCGCGGTGTTCAGCCTGCTCTACATGCCCTGCATCGCAACCTTCGCCGCCGTCAAAAAAGCCCTCGGCGGTCTCCGCCCGGCGCTCGCCATGCTCTTCACCCAAACAATGATCGCATGGCTCGCCGCCTGCTTCCTTTGGCAAGCAGGCAGCTATAGCCTGCGCTTCTGCAGCTGAGCACACTGCACCGCGCCAAAAATTTTCATCGTGATTCCGGAAAAGGTACATGACAAGATTTCCTAAGATCATACCTTCGGTTAATAAAAAAGAGAAAGAGAGGTCACTCATATGAAATTCTACATCGCAGACGCATTTACCGAAACCATCTTCGGCGGCAACCCGGCCGGCGTTGTCATTCTCCCGGACGGCAGTGACTTTCCGCCCGACGAGCTTATGGTCAAAACCGCCGCAGAACTGCGCTACTCCGAAACTGCCTTTATCAAACAGCTTGGTGAAAAAGAGTTCCGGGTCCGCTACTTCACCCCTGCCGCTGAAGTCGATCTCTGCGGTCACGCGACGATTGCCTCCTTCAAAGTGTTACTGCACGCGGGCATCATTCATGATAACGACACGTATCAAAATCACACCCTTGCCGGTGATCTGAACATCGTTATCAAGGACGGCTTTGTGCTGATGGACATGGCTGCCCCGGTCAAAATCGGCGAGATCACGCAAAAAGATGCACTGGACGAGTTATACCAAGTCATGGGCAGCTCCTACGACGAGCAGCTTGCCAAAGGGCTGAAACTCCTGCCGCAGATGATTTCCACAGGTCTGCCGGACATCATGATGCCGGTCGTTTCTCTGGCTGACCTTGCGGCACTGACCCCGGACATGCCTGCCCTGGCTGCGCTTTCCGACCGCTACAAGGTCACAGGTGTCCATGCGTTCACCCTCGACAAAGCGGACGAGACAGACGACGCTCTCTGCCACGCGAGAAACTTCGCACCGCTCTACGATATCGATGAAGAAGCCGCAACCGGCACCTCCAACGGCGCCTTGACCTACTACGGCTACCTCAACGGCTTCGTCAAAGACGGTGACGACTGCAAGATCATCCAGGGCGAAAAAATGCAGCGCCCTTCCCTGATCCTCACCCATCTGGACGCCGACTGCAGTGCAGACGGCTGTGAAGACGGCGTAGCCGGCGCCTCTTGCCAGATTCAGGTCGGCGGCAGCGCCGTCATCCTCGCCGAAGGCGAAATCCACCTGTAGCGCGCTTTCCCCCTTCGCGCTGTGCGCCAGCGCTTCCTGCAGGCATGACTTCTTCCACCTGCGGGGAGGGGATCTGCCCCAAACGCATCAGCCACAAAAGCTTCACAAAGAAACACGCCACCGAGCTGCCGCCTGCTGAATTTTGCGGCGGCAGCCTCACCGCCTGCCGGTGCAGTGAATGCAAGATGCCGCTCGCGGGCTGCTCACATCCCATGCAGCAGACACAAAAAGGAGGTATCCAATGTTTTCTTACCGTTTATACCGCGAAAGCGACAAAGATTGCTGGATCACTTTGAACCGCATGTTTATGGCAGAAGAAATCCAAGATAACGATTTATGGAACGATACAAACAAGGTTTAACAAAAATTGCCGTTTCCATTTCCTAGACATGGACGGCTATTTTTCTGTTTTATAATGATTCTTTCCTGCTCGTCACTTTGTCGAAAAACGTCGAAATTTTTTTATTCTTATTTCCATATTATCCCTTGCATTTTCTCCTTGTTTGTTTTATAATGATTTTACAGAATCTGTATCTATTTGCATGCACTGCGGACATACTTCTTGAATAAAAGCACGTCGGCTGCTTTTGCTATGACATGGAATATCGGCGGCTCCCCTGCCGCCGATATTCAGAAAGGATTTTCTATGCAAGAAAAATATGATACCAACACCATCCCGGCGGTCGATCGGAAACCAGACCCGGATTTTCTGCCTTTCACCAACGACTTTATCTTCTCTCTGGTCATGCGTGACCCGGCGCTTTGCCGGGAGCTGCTGGCGCTCGCACTGCCCGAAGAGGATTTCGGCGAGAT
>ERZ773242.2294-NODE-2294-length-16185-cov-2.913453_pt1 | contig 16185 bp, 14 predicted proteins | sample MGYA00511077_ERZ773242 | MGnify/ENA primary metagenome ERZ773242 (study PRJEB29015, sample SAMEA2737754) | human gut metagenome | biome: human gut; feature: human-associated habitat; material: faeces | place: China | collected 2012 ... | reverse complement strand
TGCCTCCACGGTTCTGGGCTTTGAATGTATCGTGAGACATTCTCTTGATATATCCAAGCTTTGTCATCGTGATGACAACATCTTCCCTTGGGATCAGGTCTTCCATGGAGATATCGAACTCATCGAATCCGATGGATGTTCTTCTCTCATCTCCGTATTTATCACGGATCACAAGGATCTCTTCTTTGATCACGCCGAGAAGTTTCTTCTCATCTGCAAGAATCGCCTTAAGTTCCGTGATCTGTGCCATGAGATCTTTATACTCGTTTTCGAGTTTCTCACGTTCCAAACCGGTCAGGGTCTTCAGACGCATGTCAACAATTGCCTGTGCCTGTGCATCGGATAATCCAAACCGCTCCATCAGGGAATTCTTTGCGTCTGCAGTTGTACGGCTTCCGCGAATAATGGAAATCACTTCATCAATGTTGTCTAATGCAATGATCAATCCCTGTAAAATATGCGCACGTTCTTCCGCCTTGTTCAGGTCAAATCTGGTACGTCTTGTGATAACCTCTTTCTGGTGAATGAGATAATAGTTAAGTAATTCATATAAATTCAGAATTTTTGGCTGGTTATCCACAAGCGCAAGGTTGATAACGCCAAATGTATCCTGCATCTGTGTGTGTTTATATAATAAATTCAAAACAACACTTGGATTTACATCTCTTCGAAGCTCAATAACAATGCGCATGCCTTCGCGGTCAGACTCGTCCCGAAGATCTGTAATTCCATCAATTCTTTTATCTTTGTGCAGTTCTGCAATTTTTTCAATCAGTCTGGCTTTGTTGACCAGATACGGAAGTTCGGTGACAACAATACGGTTTTTTCCGTTATCCATCGGCTCAATATCTGTCACAGCACGTACACGGATTTTACCACGGCCGGTCCGATATGCCTCATTGATACCGGCAGTACCCAGGATCACACCTCCGGTTGGAAAATCTGGTCCCTTGATGATGTTGATTAATTCATCAATGTCTGTCTCTTTCTCCTCAATATCGTTGTCAATTAATTTCACAACGGCATGAATGACATCCCGCAGATTGTGAGGAGGAATATTTGTTGCCATACCGACCGCAATACCTGTCGTTCCGTTTACCAGAAGGTTCGGGTAGCGCGCCGGAAGTACGGTAGGTTCTTTTTCTGTTTCATCAAAGTTCGGGGTAAAGTCAACGGTATCTTTGTTGATGTCCCGAATCATCTGCATGGAAATTTTTGAAAGCCTTGCCTCTGTGTATCGCATGGCGGCAGCACCGTCTCCATCCACAGAACCAAAGTTACCATGTCCGTCGACAAGTGGATATCTGGTCGACCACGGCTGTGCCATGTTGACAAGTGCCCCGTAAATGGAGCTGTCCCCGTGCGGATGGTATTTACCCATCGTATCCCCGACAATACGCGCACATTTACGATGTGGCTTGTCCGGTGTATTACTCAGTTCGATCATGGAATACAGGACACGCCGCTGTACCGGCTTTAATCCATCCCTGACATCCGGAAGCGCACGGCTTGCGATAACGCTCATCGCGTAGTCGATGTAGGAGGTTTCCATCGTTTTCTTCAGGTCAACCTGTTGAATTTGGTCAAATATTTTATCGTCCACTGATCTGCTCCTCCCTAAATATCAAGATTCTGTACATACTTGGCATTTTCTTCTATAAATTCCCGTCTCGGCTCTACTTTATCACCCATCAGAGTCGTGAATGTTACGTCAATTTCCGATGAACTTTCGTCATCCATCATAACCTGTTTTAAAATCCGGTGCTCCGGATCCATGGTGGTTTCCCATAACTGTTCCGCATCCATCTCACCAAGTCCTTTGTAACGCTGGATCTTATTATTCTGATCGCGCCCGATTTCCACAAGAATATTGTTTAATTCTTCATCACTGTATGCATACCAGACATTTTTGTTTTTCTCAATTTTATAAAGCGGCGGGGTAGCAAGATAAACATGTCCCTGCTTAATAAGCTCCGGCATAAAACGATACAAAAATGTCAGCATGAGTGTTGCAATATGTGCACCGTCCACATCGGCATCTGTCATAATAATAATTTTGTTATAACGCAGCTTGGATATATCAAAATCTTCATGAATTCCGGTACCGAACGCCGTGATCATTGCCTTGATCTCGGCATTATCATAAATACGGTCGAGTCTTGCCTTCTCCACATTTAAAATTTTTCCGCGAAGCGGGAGAATTGCCTGTGTTGCACGGCTTCTTGCAGTTTTTGCAGAACCACCGGCGGAATCTCCCTCAACGATAAAGATTTCACAATTTTTTGGATTTTTTTCGGAACAATCCGCAAGTTTTCCCGGAAGGGCAGTACCCTCAAGTGCTGTCTTTCTTCTTGTCAGATCACGTGCTTTCCGGGCTGCCTCTCTGGCACGCTGGGCCAGCAGCGATTTTTCACAGATATTTTTGGCCACATCCGGATTCTGCTCCAGAAAATACGTCAGCTGTTCCGTAACCACAGAATCTACAGCACCACGTGCCTCACTGTTTCCGAGTTTCTGTTTGGTCTGTCCTTCAAACTGTGGCTCTTCAATTTTGATACTGATAATTGCTGTCAATCCTTCACGGATATCATCTCCGGTAAGTGCCGCATCGCTGTCTTTTAAAATTTTTGCTTCCCGCGCATACGAATTAAACGTCTTTGTCAACGCATTTCGAAAACCGGCAAGATGTGTTCCACCTTCCGGCGTAATGATGTTGTTAACAAAACTAAACGTGGAATCGTTAAAAGAATCATTATGCTGCATTGCAACTTCCACGTAAACTCCGTCACGATTTCCCTCACAGTAAATAACTTCCGGATATAACGGTTCTTTTCCGCGGTTTAAATACTCCACAAATTCCTTGATTCCACCGGCATAATGGAATTTATGATTATGCAGACTATCTTCCCTCGTGTCTTTTAATGTAATGCATAATCCTTTTGTCAGAAAAGCAGTTTCTCTTAAACGCTGTTTGAGCGTGTTGTAATCATATACGGTTTCTTCAAAGATTTCCGCATCCGGCAGAAAATGAACCTTTGTACCGTGAAGTTGTGGATCACAGTCCCGGACTGCCGCTACCGGTCCATCCGCTTTTCCTCTCTTGTAACTTTGCATATACACTTTTCCGTCATGATATACTTCAACCGTTAACCAGGCGGAGAGGGCATTAACAACAGAAGCACCTACTCCATGCAGTCCTCCGGATACTTTGTATCCTCCGCCGCCAAACTTTCCGCCTGCATGCAGAACAGTAAACACAACTTCCAGTGCAGACACTCCGGCTTTGTGATTCATTCCGACAGGAATTCCACGTCCATCATCTTCAACGGTTATGGAATTATCTTTTTCTATGGTCACCTCAATGTTTTTACAATAACCGGCAAGTGCTTCATCTACCGCATTATCAACAATCTCATAGACCAGATGATGCAGTCCGCGTGCAGATGTACTTCCGATGTACATTCCAGGTCTCTTTCTGACCGCTTCGAGTCCTTCAAGAATCTGAATCTGATCTGCGCCATATTCCTGATTATTATTTGTTAATTCGCTCATCAATTTCCTCCTCATCCAACGGATGAACCTTTCTTTTATATCTCTTCAACCGATTCCTTTTCGTAAACAGTTCCGTTTATCACCTGGAAAATTTTGTTGATACAAAAACGGTTCTTTACAAATTCCTCCAACCCTGTACAGGTAATGACAGTCTGTATTTTAGCAATACTGTTCAGCAGATAATTCTGCCGGTTACTGTCAAGTTCCGATAGCACGTCATCCAGCAGCAACACCGGAGTATCATGAATGGATCTCCTGACCAGATCAATCTCCGACAATTTCAAAGAAAGTGCTGAAGTACGCTGCTGTCCCTGAGACCCAAACTTACGGATATCCACATCATCAACGGAAAACAGCATGTCATCCCTGTGTGGTCCTGTCGTTGTCTGGCAGAGTTTCAGATCCCGGTTCTGTGCCCGCAGCAATTCATCCGCAAAAAGATCAGCGGTAATATTTGGCTCATACTTTAATACCAGATGTTCCCTGCCACCGGAAATTTTAGAATGGATTTCCGAAATTCAGTTCCTCCACAAATTCTTTTCGTTTCCGGATGATTCTTGTTCCATACTCCAGTAACTGCATATCCCACACCGGAAGAGTATCCACAAGGTCCGGGCGAAAAGAAATATCTTTCAACAATTTGTTTCTCTGATTCAACACTTTGTTGAAACTGGATAAATCTGACAAATATAGTTTATCCAACTGACAGAGTTCTAAATCAATAAATCTTCTTCTCTCCGCAGGTCCGTTTTTTATAATATTTAAATCTTCGGGCGAAAAGAAAACGATATTGAGTATTCCAAACAACTCACTTGCCTTTTTGATCGGAATCTTATTCACAGCCACGCCTTTTGATCCACTTTTTCTAAGATGCATATCAATCTGGTACTCTTTTTCTTTTTTCTGTACGACAGTACGGATATGTGATTCTTTCTCACCAAACCGAATCATCTCTTTATCACGGCTTCCTTTGTGGGATTTTGTTGTACCACTCAGATAAGCAGCTTCGAGAATATTGGTTTTCCCCTGTGCATTGTCTCCGTAAAGAATATTGGTTCCTTCATCCAGGTGAATATCCAGATTTTCATAATTTCGAAAATTTCGCAGCTCGATTGATTTTATGATCATTGAACTATCTGAATTGTTTCACCCTGAAAGGTAACAACATCCCCATTATGTAATTTTTTTCCTCGTTGAAGTTCTGTCTGACCGTTTACCGAAACCTGCCCATCTAAAATAACCATTTTGGCATCCACACCGGAACCAACAACTCCGGCTTTTTTCAACGCCTGTCCAAGTTTGATAAATTCGTCTTCTTCACGGATATTTACTGTAATCATGTAATCTCCTAATTTGCAGCATTATTAAAGTTAACAGGAAGAATAAGATAAATGAATTTTCCTTCATCATCTTTGATAAAACATGGAGCTTTTGGGTTTACCATATAAAGACTTACATTTTCTTCATCGATAACACGCAATGCATCAATGAAGAATTTTGGATTAAATCCAATCAGGATATCTTTTCCTTCTTTCTCGATATCGATATCTTCATTCATGGAACCAATGAAAGAATTGATTTTTAACTCCATACTTCCATCTGTGATATTCATAATGATCGGCTTTTTGTCACCTTCTTTGACAAGAAGAGTAGCACGATCAATACAATCAAGTAATTCTTTTTTATTGACTATAACTTTCGTTTCATAAGCAGATGAGAGCATCTGATCAATGCGGAAATATTCTCCTTCGATCAGACGGGATACAACCGTAGTAGTGTCAAATTCAAAAACGATATGGTTGTCCGTCAGGTAGATGAGTACATCATCATCAACTCCACCTGGAACAATCTTGCTGATTTCCTGTAATGTTTTTCCAGGAACGACAACCTTTTTATTTTCGTAATTATTCTTAAGTTCTATATTACGAATGGAGATACGATGACCATCAAGAGAAACAACTTTCAGTTCATTCTCAATAATTTCAAACAGTTCACCTGTCATAAGTTTGTTATTGTCGTTATCAGCAATGGAAAAGATTGTTTGTCTGATCACTTCCTTCAGTGTGAACTGGGAAATCACGATTGCATCATTTTTTTCAATGTATGGAAGATATGAAAAATCATCTCCGGATTTTCCAACAATATTGAATTTTGCTTTTTCACAGGAGATCACCGTCTTAAAAGAGGCATCTGTTTCAATCGTAACATCACTGTCTGGAAGTTTGCGTACAATTTCAGAAAAGATTTTTGCATCCAGTGCAATAACTCCACGTTCCGCAATTTCTCCTTCTACACGGGTTTCGATTCCAAGTTCCATATCGTTTGCCATTAATTTAATTTCATTCGTAGAAGCATCGATAAGAATACATTCGAGTATTGCCATAGTTGTACGGGTAGGAACAGCTTTGGATACGATATTTACTCCGCGCAATAAATTTGATTTAGAACAGATCAGTTTCATGAAAAACTCCCTCCTGGTATAAATAAAAATATATTAAGACATTCGTCTTAGTCTTAATAGGGGCTGTTAATATGTGAATAAGCCTCTTCATGTTAGATGTTAAGCGGTTTCCGGCGTTTGATAACCGGCTTGAAAGCATGTGAAAAGCGTGAGGATACTTAAAGTAAGTCTGTGGAACAAATTTTAGGAGATTTACGTTAAGAACCTCATGCACAATCCATCCACTGTGGATAAACGTGAATAAGTTGAAATTAAAAAAGGCAAATAAAACCACATTATAATAGGAAGAAACTCATTTAGTTTGGATTTATTTTCTTTTTGATGGTTTCAATCATATTTCTTGTAGTTTCGTTTTTTTCGTATTCTTCGGTAACTTTCTTGATACCGTGGATAATTGTGGAATGATCGCGTCCGCCAAGCAAAGAACCGATGGTATCTAATGGGCTTTCGGTCATATTTTTGCATAAATACATTGCAATCTGGCGTGGTTTTGCAACATCACTGCTTCTTGTCTTTGAAATCATCTGATCTACAGAGATGTGATAATGTTCGGAAACAACTTCAATAATGAGCTGTGGTGTGATTTCCCGTGGCTTGTCCGGCGTGATAATGTTGGAAAGTTCCTTTTCTGCAATATCCATTGTAATTGGAATGTGGACAAGATTGTTATAAGCAAGAAGTTTATTTAATGCTCCTTCAAGTTCACGCACGTTTGATTTAATGTTGTTTGCAATGTAGCTTAATACTTCATCATCAATGTCAAAGTTATCCGATTCGGCTTTTTTCCGGAGAATAGCCATACGTGTTTCATAATCCGGCACTCCGATATCTGCCATCAGTCCCCACTCAAAACGGGAACGGATACGCTCTTCAAGGGTTTCCATTTCTTTTGGTGGTTTATCGGATGTCAGTATAATCTGTTTTCCCTGTGTCTGGAGTGCGTTGAATGTGTGGAAAAACTCTTCCTGTGTACTTTCTTTTCCGATGATAAACTGGATATCGTCAATCATAAGGACATCCACTTTCCGGTATTTGTCACGAAATTTTGTCATGGATGAAGCATTACCGTTTCGAATGGATTCAATTACTTCATTCGTAAATTCTTCGGATGTAACGTAGATAACCTTTGCATCCGGGTTCTGGTTTAAGATAAAGTGCCCGATGGAGTGCATAAGGTGGGTTTTTCCCAGTCCCGGACCGCCGTAAATGTAAAGCGGATTATATGCTTCTCCCGGAGATTCTGCGACTGCAAGGGAAGCCGAATGTGCAAAACGGTTATTATTACCAACGACAAATGTATCAAATGTATAATTTGGATTAAGATTAGATTCATCTGCGGTTACGGCAGGTGTAGCTTTTGCTGGTTTTGTGTTTAATTTCAGCGTCCTAGCTTCTTCCGGAAGGATGAATTTGATTTCATATTCAATTTCTGTAATTTCCACGATCGCAACGCGAAGTGGTGCAAGGTACTTCTTGGAAATATAGCTTAAAGCCATCTGTTCGGAAGGAACCAGGATATAGAGAGTATTTCCCTCAATGGCAAAGATTTCTAAGGGACGAATCCACGTATCGAAGGAGACATCACTGATTTCGTACTCCTGTTTTACCGTATTTAAAATTTCATCCCATTTTTCAATAATCTTATCCATCTGCTTTTCTCCACATTATTCTTATAAAAAAGGATACTATCCCATAATCCTATTCCTATCTATAATACACCATTTTCGGTATAGAATCAACTTTTTAGACGTCCTTTTATATTTTTCAAAACTAACATATAAACATATGGATAAAAGGCGAAATAATGCGTTTCAGGGATATGGAGGTATGGTATGGATGTTGATGGAAACAGAGTTATCCAAGAGGTATTGACAGTTTATCCACAAGTTATCCCCAAATTGTGGATAACTTATTATTTCGTGGAAAAGCGTGGATACTATATATAGTGGACTGCTTTTCTTCCTTATTATATGTAGTGTTTATAACATTAAATTAGGAAAAAACCTTGATTTTACTTGACTTGTAGCGTTTTTCTGATATAATGCTAAGTGATGTTTTTTAACGTAGAGGAGGTGGATACGAAATGAAGATGACATTCCAACCAAAAAAAAGACAGAGAGCCAGAGTTCATGGTTTCAGAAGCAGAATGAGTACTGCAGGCGGAAGAAAAGTATTGGCTGCTAGAAGATTAAAAGGTAGAAAAAAATTATCAGCTTAGGCCACATTATTGTGGTCTTTTCTTCTATTATGAGGATATTTTCAGATGAAGTTCTCAGAATCATTAAAGAAAAGTAAAGATTTTCAGAATGTGTATAACAAAGGAAATTCATATGCAAACCGTTTATTGGTTATGTATGTTCTGGAAAATCACACAGACAAAAACAGATTAGGTATATCCGTTAGTAAAAAAGTAGGAAATAGTGTTATAAGACATCATTTGACCCGTCTGATCAGAGAGGGGTACCGGCTACAGGAGGACATGTTCAATAGTGGTTTGGACATTGTAGTCATCGCAAGAAATACAGCAAAAGACATTTCATATCATGAAGTGGAAAGTGCTTTGTTACATCTTGGAGGTCTTCATAAAATTTTGAAGTAAAGATTTTAGAAAAGAAGATGGAATCATTTTGAAAAAAATATTGATTGCTTTGATTAAATTTTATAGAAAGTATATTTCTCCGATGAAAACAACAAAATGTCCATACTACCCGACCTGTTCCACCTATGGGTTAGAGGCTGTCGAAAAGTATGGAGCTGTCAAAGGTGGGGCGTTAGCGCTTTGGAGAATTATAAGATGTAATCCTTTTTCAAAAGGCGGATATGATCCCGTTCCATAATTGGAGGTATTTTCAGTGTCAGAGATGTTATTAACAGCATACAATGGTGCCATTCTTGGACCAATTGCAAAATTACTTGGCTGGATAATGAATGGCATGTATATTTTAATGGAAAAAGTTGGAATTTCCAACGTAGGTCTTTCTATTATTTTATTTACCATTGTTATTTATGCTTTAATGTTCCCATTGACTTATAAACAGCAGAAGTTCTCGAAGTTATCTCAGAAGATGAACCCGGAGCTTCAGGCGGTCCAGAAAAAGTATAAGGATAAGAAAGATACCGTATCCATGCAGAATATGCAGGCTGAGACACAGCAGATCTATGAGAAGTATGGTGTTTCACCGACAGGCAGCTGTGTGCAGATGTTAATTCAGATGCCTTTACTTTTGGCGTTGTACCGTGTATTTATGAATGTTCCTGCCTATATCAGCAGTGTGAAGGATGTTTATCTTGATCTGGTTGATAAGATCATGGCAACAAGCGGCTATCAGGATATTATGACAAACCTGATGAGCACATTAAAATTGAACACAGTACAGGTTGATTTTACGGCAACAGATACAACAACCTTACAGAATTATGTAGTAGATGTTTTATCAAAAATGAGTTCTACCGGATGGGATTCCTTAAGAGAATCATTCCCGGCGCTCACAGATTCCATTGATTCTACATATGGTGTAGTTTCTCATGTAAACAACTTTATAGGATTAAATATTTCAGATACTCCATTTCAGATCATCAAAGCTGCATTTGCAGGTGGAAGTATTCTGATGGCAGTTCTTGCATTATTGATCCCTGTGATTTCTTATTTGACACAGGTTTTAAATATCAAGTTAATGCCAACGGCTGCAACAGCAGGTGGAGATAACGACCAGATGGCTCAGCAGATGAAGATGATGAACCGCACCATGCCATTATTCTCCCTGGTAATGTGTTTTACTGTTCCGGTCGGTCTCGGTATCTACTGGATCGCAAGTGCGGTTGTAAGAAGTATCCAGCAGTTCTTCTTAAATAAACATTTTGATAAGATCGATCTGGATGATATTATTGCAAAGAATCAGGAAAAGGTGAAAAAGAAACGGGAGAAGATGGGCGTTACTGAGGAACGCATCCGTCAGGCAGCGGCAATGAATACCAGATCCATCCAGTCGAAGGCAAATGTTTCTTCTGCAAACAGGGAACTGGAACTTGAAAAGGCAAATGCAGCGAAAGCAAATGCAAAGCCGGGAAGTATGGCAGCGAAAGCAAATCTTGTAAAAGAATTTAGAGAAAAGAATAATCGTAAATAAGAGGGGGCAGTTATATGGAGTTTATTGAGATTTCTGCTAAAAATGTGGATGACGCGATTACACAGGCTACTGTTCAGCTGGGAATAACCAGTGATCAGCTTGAGTATGAGGTTCTTGATAAAGGAAGTACCGGTTTTCTTGGAATCGGAAGTAAAAATGCAGTAATTAAGGCTCGTAAGAAATTTTCCATTGATGAGAATGTTGTTGAATTTTTATCTTCCATTTTTGATGCGATGAAGATGGAGGTAGAAATTCTCGTTGCAGTAAATGAGGAAGAACATATCATTGAAGTAGAGTTAAAGGGAGATGATATGGGAATTCTGATCGGTAAGAGAGGACAGACGCTGGATTCTCTTCAGTATCTGACAAATCTTGCAATCAACAAACATTCCGATGAATATTATAAGGTTAAGATTGATACGGAAGATTACAGAAAGAGAAGAAAAGAGACACTTGAGAATCTTGCAAAGAATATTGCGTACAAGGTAAAGCGCACCAAGCGCCCGGTTTCTCTTGAACCAATGAATCCTTTTGAGCGACGGATCATTCATTCTGCACTTCAGAATGATCGTTATGTTACAACACACAGTGAAGGGGATGAACCATATCGCCATGTAGTTGTAACATTAAAGAAATAAGGAACTGACTGATAGAGTTAAAAAATAAGGTGAATATCCAGTTTTGGGTATTCACCTTTGTTTAGAATTGGAGAGACTTATGAATTCAGATACAATTGCTGCAATTGCGACTGCGATGTCTCCTTCGGGAATTGGGATTATCCGGATCAGCGGAGAAGACGCGTTGCCGGTTATTGACCGGATTTATCGTTCGAAATATGGTCATAAAAAATTGAGTTTATGTGAAAGTCATACCATTCATTATGGATATATTTATGACGATAACGAGATGATGGATGAAGTGATGGTTTTACTCATGAAGGCGCCACATTCTTATACAAAAGAAGATACGGTGGAAATTGACTGTCATGGCGGTGTCTATGTTATGAAAAAAATTCTGGAAACAGTAATCAAACATGGTGCACGGCCGGCAGAACCCGGCGAATTTACGAAACGGGCATTTTTAAATGGCCGGATTGATCTGACACAGGCAGAATCCGTTATTGATGTTATCAACGCAAAAAACGAATTTGCACTGAAAAGTTCACTTTCCCAGTTGCAGGGGGCAGTTCTTGTGGATATCCGAAAGATCCGGGCAGATATATTGCATGAAATTGCCTTTATAGAATCTGCCTTAGATGACCCTGAACATATTTCTCTGGATAATTATCCACAAACTTTACACAATACTGTGGATAACTTGGTTATAAAAATTGATAAAATCCTCAAAACCTTTGAAAATGGGCGTTTTCTGAAGGAAGGTATCAACACTGTAATTGTGGGTAAACCCAATGCAGGAAAGTCTTCCCTGTTGAATATTCTGGTAGGAGAGGAACGGGCAATTGTAACGGAAATTGCGGGAACAACCAGGGATGTCCTGGAAGAACAGATTAACCTGAATGGAATTACATTAAACGTAATGGATACGGCTGGAATTCGGGATACGGAAGATGTAGTGGAGAAAATCGGTGTGGATCGGGCGAGAACATATGCATCGAAGGCGGATCTCGTAATCTATGTGATTGATGCATCGACAGAGCTGGATGAAAGTGATTATGAGATCATGGATCTGTTGCAGGATAAAAAAGCAATTGTTTTATTAAACAAATCAGATCTGGACACAAAAGTCACAGTGGAAGAGGTACAGCATATTCTGGATAAAAAGATTATTCCGATTTCTGCAAAAGAACATCAGGGAATTGATGAATTGGAAGAAACGATCCGGAATATGTTTTTCCAGGGTGAAGTTACTTTTAATGATGAAGTTTATGCAATTAACATGAGGCAGAAAACGTCACTTCAGGTAGCACTTGATCATTTACATCAGGTAACACAAAGTATTGAGGATGACATGCCGGAAGATTTTTATTCCATTGATCTGATGGGCGCGTATGAAGAGCTGGGTAAGATTATCGGGGAAGCTGTCGAGGATGATCTGGTGGATGAAATCTTTTCAAAGTTTTGTATGGGAAAGTAGCAGGTAAAAAAATGAGTAAGAAAAATATTCCTTATATTGAAGAAACATATGATGTGGTTGTTGTCGGTGCCGGGCATGCAGGTTGTGAGGCAGCATTGGCATGTGCCAGACTCGGATTGGAAACAATGATGTTTACGGTAAGTGTGGACAGTATTGCACTAATGCCATGTAATCCGAACATTGGTGGAAGTTCCAAGGGACATCTGGTTCGGGAAATTGATGCACTTGGTGGAGAGATGGGCAAAAATATTGATAAAACATTTATCCAGTCGAAAATGCTGAATAAATCGAAAGGACCGGCTGTACATTCTCTCCGCGCACAGGCTGATAAAGCGGAATACACAAAAGAAATGCGAAAAACCCTGCAAAATACGGATCATTTATCCATAAGACAGGCGGAAGTCGCAGAGATATTAACAAATAAAGATCAGTTTTTCCCGGAAGATGAATATCATGAGGGAGAAGAACAGAAAATTACCGGAGTGCGTACAGTTTCCGGAGGTGTTTACAGATGTAAGGCAGTTGTTCTTTGTACGGGAACTTATCTGAGAGCGCGCTGCTTAACCGGTGAAATGATTACACATACGGGACCAAATGGATTATCAGCTGCAAACCATCTGACAGATTCCCTGGTTGCTCATGGTATCCAGACAAGAAGATTTAAAACAGGAACACCGGCGCGTGTCGATAAAAGGAGTCTTGATTTTTCAAAAATGGAAGAGCAGTTTGGAGATGAAAGAGTCGTTCCGTTTTCTTTCACAACGAATCCGGAGGATGTGCAGATCGAGCAGGCTTCCTGTTGGCTGACCTATACAAATGAAACGACACATGAAATTATCCGAAACAATCTGGATCGTTCTCCGATTTATGCGGGAATCATTGAGGGAACAGGACCGAGATATTGTCCGTCCATTGAAGATAAAGTGGTAAAATTTGCAGATAAAAACAGGCATCAGATTTTTATTGAGCCGGAAGGACTTAGTACAAATGAAATGTATGTGGGCGGAATGTCCTCTTCCCTGCCGGAGGATGTTCAGCATGAAATGTACCGGACACTTCCGGGACTGGAACATGTTAAAATTGTAAGAAATGCATATGCGATAGAGTATGACTGTATTGATGCAAATAATTTGTATGCGTCTCTTGAGTTTAAGGCAATGAAAGGTTTGTTCAGTGGCGGCCAGTTTAATGGAAGCTCCGGATATGAAGAGGCTGCCTGTCAGGGATTGATTGCCGGAATCAATGCTGCAATGGAAATTAAGGGAAGAGATCCTCTGATTCTTGACCGGTCGGAAGCATATATCGGAGTTTTGATTGACGATCTTGTCACAAAGAAAAACCGCGAACCTTACCGCATGATGACTTCACGAGCGGAATATCGTTTACTTTTGCGTCAGGACAATGCGGATTTGCGGCTGACAAAAAAGGGATATGAAATTGGACTGATTTCACAGGAACGGTATGACTGGGTTTGCAAAAAAGAGGAACTGATTAAAAAGGAAATTGAGCGCGTGAATGAAGTTAAGCTCGGGGCGAATGCGAGAGTACAGTATGTACTGGAGCAATATGGAAGTATTCCACTTCATACCGGTACAACGCTTTCTGATTTGATTCGCAGACCGGAGCTTGATTATGATAAACTGGCAGAAATTGATACAGACCGGCCGGATTTACCTGCGGAGGTAACAGAGCAGGTGAATATTCTGATCAAATATGATGGGTATATCAGCAGACAGATTAAGCAGGTAGAGAAGTTCAAAAAGCTGGAGAAGAAAAAACTTCCGGAGAAATTTGACTATAATGAAATTTCGGGACTTCGAATCGAGGCACAACAGAAGCTGAATGAGTTCCAGCCGTTGAATATCGGTCAGGCATCACGTATTTCGGGTGTCACACCAGCCGATATCTCTGTTCTTCTGGTCTATCTGGAACAGTTAAAATATTCAAATCCAGATTTATTTTTTAAGTTAAACCCGGATGAACAAAAAGAAAAACAAGAATAATGGAGGATTCTATGGAATATAATACAGACCATTTTTTGTCTATGCTTGCAAAAATGAATATTTCATTATCAGACAAGCAGTTGCAGCAATTTATGACTTATTATGAAATGCTTATCGAAAAAAATAAGGTGATGAATCTGACTGCCATTACCGATCCGACCGAAATCGTGACCCGGCATTTCCTCGATTGCGCGGCACTTGCACCGTATATGCCGCAGGATGGACGCGTGCTCGATGTGGGAACGGGAGCCGGTTTTCCGGGCATGCCGCTGGCGATTCTGTGCCCGCAGACCGAGTTTGTGCTGCTCGATGCACTGCGCAAGCGCATTGATTTTCTAAATGAAGTCATCGCCGAACTGGGCCTGACCAACGTTACGGCGGTGCATGCCCGTGCGGAGGATTACGCCAGAGACAACCGCGGCACGTTTGATCTTGCGGTGTCGCGTGCGGTAGCCGATCTGCGCGTGCTGAGTGAACTGGCGCTGCCGATGGTCAAGGTCGGCGGTGCGTTCCTCGCCATGAAGGCCGAGGACTGCACAGAGGAAGTTGAAACAGCGGCAAACGCCCGCACGGTTCTCGGTGCGCCGGACGCTGAAGTGCTGCACTACACTGTGCCGTTCGATGAGGTTTCCCGCGCCATCGTGCGCCTGCAGAAAACGCAGGAAACACCGGAAAAGTATCCGCGCCGCTTCAAGAAAATACAGACTTCGCCGCTGTAAATCAGGCGAGAAATATACGGAAAGTACCCCTCTGTACGGAAAATTACAGAGGGTATTTTTTGTCCGAAAATAGGGGAAAATATAGATATCAGGTAGAATTTGTCATGTTTTCGTCGAATTTTGCAGATTGTGCGGTCGATTTTACTTGTCAATATGTAATTATATGGTAATCTATTACCAAGGGCGACATTTCTGCTGGTGGTGCGGCAGAGATAAGCGCGAATGAAATGAACGAATAAGGCGAATTGGAGAGTGGTTGACCATGATGTCTGTATTAACACTGGTTTCCGGCAAAGAGGATCGCACGCTGCGGCGTATTCGCGTGAGTGAGATTGCGCGCAATCCCAATCAGCCGAGGAAATACTTTGATCCGGAGGCAATCGCGCAGCTGGCAGAGAGTATCCGGCAGTATGGCGTACTCAATCCGCTGACCGTACGGCGTGCGCCCGGAGGCGGTTATGAGCTGGTGGCAGGGGAGAGGAGACTGCGCGCTGCGCGTGTTGCGGGGCTCAACGACGTACCGTGTCTGCTGATTGCGGCAGATAACGAGGATTCCTCGGCGATTGCGCTCGTGGAGAACCTGCAAAGGCGTGATTTGGATTTTTTCGAGGAAGCCTACGGTTTCAAGCGTCTGATCGATCAGTACGGACTGACGCAGGAGGAAGCCGCGCGTAAAGTAGGGAAAACACAGTCTGCGGTGGCAAATAAGCTGCGTCTGCTGCGACTTTCTCCGCAAAATATGGAATTGATTCGCAGTGCGAACCTTACAGAGCGGCACGCGCGCTGTCTGCTGCGTCTGCGTGATGACGAGGAACGGATGAACGCCACACACTATATTATCGAGAACGAATTAAACGTCAGCCGATCGGAGGAGTATATCGAGAACCTGCTGGAGCAGAAAAAGCATCCGGAGTTGCCCGAGCCGCCGCATAAGGATAATGTTGTGCGGCTTATTAAGGATGTGCGTTTTTTCCTGAATACGCTCAATCGGGCGGTCGGCGTAATGGTGGACGCCGGAATCGGTGCAACCGTAGACCGGCAGGAAAACGAGGATGGGATTACGCTGACAATCAATATTCCGCACGCAAAGAGCTGATGTTTCACGTGAAACACTTTTGTTCCACAGGAGGGTGGATTTTGTTTCACGTGAAACATGGGATAGTTGCTTGCGAAGCAAACGGAATCTGCGCTGACGCCGCGCGGGCGCACAAGAGGGTAGACACCTACGG
>ERZ773242.2293-NODE-2293-length-16190-cov-5.597521_pt1 | contig 16190 bp, 10 predicted proteins | sample MGYA00511077_ERZ773242 | MGnify/ENA primary metagenome ERZ773242 (study PRJEB29015, sample SAMEA2737754) | human gut metagenome | biome: human gut; feature: human-associated habitat; material: faeces | place: China | collected 2012 ... | reverse complement strand
TATGGCGGTTATGGCATTACCGATGTCCGCCTTTGCGTGGACGAGCGAGGAAGGTAAAAGCTGCACATCTTCCTTTGGCGATTACTATGTCGGCTCTGACGGCGAGTATTACCACAGCAAAGCCCCGTATTCGTTCATTGTTTATGACAGCAACGGCGATATTTCTGTAAGAACGGCAAACGGAGGCAATGCGAAACGGGAATATCTGATGACAGATAATAGCGGGACGCATCAGGTTTACTGCGTGGAGTCTGGCGTTGATTTCAACACGGGTAATTCCTATGTGTCTGAAAGCGGCAAGAACAGCTCGTATTTTCAAAACCTGCCGACTGACGCTCAGTTCGGTATTATGATGGCTTTGATGTACGGCTGGCGTGAGGGTAAGTCCTCTCCCGTTGCAGGCACAAACGCAGATGATTACGCTTTTGCGACCCAGACGATTATCTGGGAATACCAGCAGCAGCTCCGCACAAGCCCAACCGACCTGCACAGCGCAAACGGGATTGATGCGGACACCTACTACTATTCCCTGCAAGGCAGACCCGCCGAGAAATGCTACGACTGGATTTTGTCGCAGATGGCAAAGCATTATACCATTCCGAGCTTTGCGGCGAGAAGCCAGAACAGTGCGGACACCTACACGCTGAAATACAATCCCGACACACAGAAATACAGCCTGACGCTGGAGGACACCAACAACACATTGTCTGATATTCAGTTCTCCGCAAGCGGTATTTCCGTAACAAGAAGCGGCAACCAATATACTTTTACAAGCGATAAGATGATTACCTCGCCTGTAACGGTATCGGCGCAGAAAGATGTCAATCTCGATTGTGACGAAATGCTCATCTGGGGCTGTGTCGGCAAACAGACAATGGTTTCTGGAGCTTCCGACCCTGTGTATTTCTACTTGAAGCTCAATACAGAAACCTACGGCACGGGACAGATTAAAAAGACTTCTGAGGACGGCGTTGTATCTGGCATCAGCTTCAACATTTCTGGAAACGGCGTCAACAAAACCGTTACCACGGGTGCAGACGGTACGGTAGATGTTCAGCTCATGCCGGGGACTTATACCGTCACAGAGCAGTCCATTGACCGATACGAGCCGCAGAGCGTTCAAAGGGTAACGATTGTAAGCGGTCATACTTCTACCGTGACCTTTAACAACACCCTAAAGCGTGGCAGTCTGGAGGTTATCAAAAACTCTGAGGACAATCTTGTGGAGGGCGTGAAGTTCCACCTCTACGGCACTTCCCTTAGCGGCTTGCCTGTGGACGAGTACGCTGTAACCGATGAAAACGGTGTGGCAAGATTTGAGAATGTCCTAATCAGCAGCGAAACGCCTTACACCGTTGAGGAAGTGGATACGGCTGTCCGCTATGTCGTTCCCGAAAGTCAGACAGCTCCGATTGAGTGGGAAAAGGTCACAAGCCGCAGCTTTACAAACATTCTTAAAAAGTTCAATGTAACCGTGACGAAATCCGATGCGGAAACAGGCACGGCGCAGGGCGGCGCTTCTCTTGCAGGTGCGGTTTACGGCATCTATAAAGGCGAGGAACTGATTGACACCTACACCACGGACGAGAACGGGCAGTTTACCACCGACTATTATATCTGCGATGATGACTGGACTATCCGAGAAATCAGCCCGTCCGAGGGCTATCTGCTCGACACTACTATTCATCATATCGGCGCAGAGCCAGAGCTTTATACCGTGGAGCGCAACAGCACAGCAAACGATGTGACCGAGCAGATTATCAAGGGCAATATCGCAATCATTAAGCACGCCGATGACGGGTCAACCCAGATTGAAACGCCTGAAACGGGAGCTACCTTTGAGGTCTATTTGAAATCCGCAGGCAGCTATGACGCTGCAAAGGAAACCGAACGGGATATACTCATCTGTGATGAAAACGGCTTCGCTCAGACAAAAGACTTGGTGTACGGTATTTATACCGTAGAGCAGACCGCTTCTGGTCTGGAGGGACTGGAATTGATGAAGCCTTTTGATGTGTTCATCAATCAGGACGGTCAGACCTATCGCTATCTCATCAACAATGCGAATTTTGAAAGCTATATCAAAATCGTAAAGAAAGATGCGGAAACAGGCAATACCATTCCGTATGCAGGCGCAGGCTTCCAGATTTATGACCCCAACGGCGAGCTTGTGACGATGACTTTCACTTATCCCGAAGTGACGACCATTGACACCTTTTATACCACGGCAGACGGCGAACTCATTACGCCGCAGACTTTGGAATACGGCACAGGGTACTCAATCGTGGAAGTGCAGGCTCCTTATGGCTATGTTCTGAACTCCGAGCCTGTCTATTTTGATGTAACGCAGGACGGCTCTGCCGAAGAAAGCGGCATTACGGTCATTGAGGTAGTTCGCTCCAATATGGCGCAGAAAGGTACAATTACCGTTTCCAAATCTGGCGAAGTGTTTGCTTCCGTTTCTGAGAATAACGGAATGTATCAGCCCGTATTTGCGGTACAGGGGCTTGAAGGTGCGGTTTATGAGATTACCGCCGCCGAGGATATTTATACTCTGGACGGAACGCTGAGAGCTTCTAAGGGCGAGGTTGTTGACACTATTACCACAGGCACGGACGGAACTGCAAAATCCAAAGAGCTGTATCTGGGCAAATATGAGGTCAAGGAAATCACAGCTCCTTACGGAATGGTGCTGAATGACGAAATCCACGCTGTCGAGCTTGTGTATGCAGGTCAGAATATTGCTGTTACCGAAACCGAAACGAGCTTCTACAATGAAAGGCAGCGTGTGGAAATTGACCTTGTAAAGAGCCTTGAAACAGACGAAGCCTACGGTGTTGGCAATAACGGCGAAATCTTTGATGTGACCTTTGGATTGTATGCAGAAACAGACCTTACCGCCGCAGACGGTACGGTTATCCCCGCCGATGGTCTGATTGAGATTATTTCTCTGGACGAAAACGGCAAAGGCACGGTCAATAGCGACCTTCCGTTCGGCAGCTACTATGTAAAAGAGCTGTCAACCAATTCCGCCTATGTGCTGAATGAGCAGAAATACCCTGTTATCTTTGAGTACGCAGGTCAGGACACGGCGGTTGTTCATCTTTCTGCAAATGAGGGCGAAGCCATTGAGAATGAAATCATTTACGGCTCGGTAAGCGGTCTGAAATCCGATGAGGACGGAAAGGCTCTGGACGGTGCGGTTATCGGTATCTTTAAGACGGGAACTACTGAGTTTACAAAAGAAAATGCTATCCAGACTGCCACATCGAAAGATGACGGCAGTTTTTCTTTTGAAAAAGTACCGTATGGCACTTGGGTAATCCGTGAAATTGAAAGCCCGACAGGTTTTGTACTCTCCGAGGAAGAAATCGCTGTAACTGTGGGCAAGGTCGATGAGGTCGTGGAAATCGAGCTTGTAAACTACTTTATCAAGGGAAATATTGAACTGACTAAGGTTGATGCGGATTATCCTGACAACAAGCTCACAGGTGCGGTCTTTGAGGTCTATGCTGATACAAACGGCAACGGCGAATTTGATGAGGGCGATGAGCTGTGCGGCGAAATGACTGAGCTTGAGGGCGGCGTTTATCAGATGACCGAGCTTCGCTACGGCAAGTATTTCGTCCGTGAAAAAACAGCTCCAGACGGCTTTGTGCTTGATGAAGGCGTGTACGGTGTTTCCATCGAGGAAAACGGCAAGACCTATACCGTAGAGAACAAAGCAGGCGTTGGTTTTATCAATGAGGCGCAGAAAGGCTCTCTCAAAATCGTCAAGACTTCCTCTGACGGAAAAGTTGAGGGCTTCTCCTTCCGTGTGACAAGTGCTGACGGCTACGACCAGACTTTTAAGACCGACAAGAACGGAGAAATTTTCATCGAGGGCTTGCGTATCGGAGAGTACACCGTGTCCGAAGTCAGCGACTCGGCTTCCGCAGGATATATCCTTCCCGCCGATAAACAGGCAACGGTCAAAACGGGAGCTACTACCATTGTTGAGATGCACAACGAGTTCAGAGATACGCCCAAAACAGGCGATGATTTCAATCTGGGCTTGTGGGTAAGCCTTGCGGCTGCTTCCGTTATCGGTGCAGGCGTTCTCGGCTTTGTCGGCTTCAAGAAAAAGAAAAAGGAGGACTGATTTATGGACGCTAAAACCATTATCGCCATTGTGCTTGTAGTGTTTATCGTCGGTGCGGCAATATGGCTTAATATCCGAAACAGAAAGAAGAAATAACCCGATATGACAGGAAAAGGGCGGCTTATATTGATAAGCCGCCCTCTTTCCATATATGGAGGCAATCTATGAAAAATCTGAAAACCATTGAAGCTAAGGTAAAGGCTATTCTGCAAAAGAACGAGGACGCAAGAAACGATGATATGACCCTCTATCTGATTGTGTGCAACACCTATTTGAAAGGTGCAGGAGCAATGCCCTTTGCGGAAGTAATGGAACAGTATAAATATCTCGGTCTGCCGAGCTTTGAGAGCGTGGGCAGAACACGCCGTAAGCTGCAAGCAAAATATCCAGAGCTTGCGGGGAACGCCCGTGTAAGGCGGCTCCGTGCCGAAGGCGAAAAGGCATACCGCAAATACGCTAAGGAATGAGGTGTGAAATGGAAGAAAAACGCATAAACGGCGGTTATGAAATCATCGAAAGCTGTACTATCGGGAACAACGAGCTTGTCATCGGTCATAACTCCAAAGCCCCCAACCCGTATGTGTGCTGGTACTGCAAAGATGGCTCGGATTATTTCTGGGGATATTACTGCAATCAGTTATCTGAAGCAAGAGAAAAGCTGAATGAACGCTACCAGAGAGAGTGCCGTATGCCCTATAACCAGCCCGATAAAAAGCAAAAAAGCCGTGATGACCGTGAACGATAAACGAAAATATGACTGCACGACCTGTCCTTATCCCCGATATAAGGACGGGTCTGTTATTTTCTGCGATGTCTGTATCCGCAGGATTTTAGACGAACAGAAAGAGGAAAAGAAACGAAAGGAGCAATCGAATGCGTGAAGAAAAACGAATGCTCGGCAATTATGAGGTCGTGAACAGCATTTATATTGGCGACAAAGAGGTTGTTTTCGGCGTGGATAAAAGCGATAAATACCCTTTTCTTGTAAGCTACTGCGACTGCCATAATCCGCTTGGTGTGCCGTGGGCAACCGAAAGCGTCGGCTGTGACGATTATCTGGAAGCGATGGAGCTTTTCATTCAGCGAGTACAGTCCCAGATAGAGCAAACCAAATCCGAGTTATCCAAATTCGCTTTTGACAATACCGTGTTCACGAAAGAGCATTGTATTCCAGACAAACGCAGCAGCAGTATTGTCGGCAAGGTTGTCGTTATCAATGCAGAGCCGAAACGGTATGAATATCAGCACCCTGCTTTTCAGCTCGTTTTGGCGGACGGCGGCAATGGAGCAACAGGCGGCAGAGGTAACGCTGTCTTTGGTACTTGCCTTGCCACAGGCGAAAAATCCAGATGGGAACGGTACGATGTGTTAGGAGAAATCAAGCCCGAATGTATGCCTGATTGGGCAAAGGAAGCTCTTGCAAAAATCAAGGAGCAGCAGAAAGAGAAAAAACAGAAAAATCGGGAGGAACGCTGATATGGAGATACGAGCCTTAACCCCTGCCGAACAGAAATACACCTACGCTCAAAGTATGCAGCTTGAGGGACAGACAAGTAATATCGGACACTTGCGTGGAGATTTTGCATCTTCTGGATATGGCTTTTACACTACTTGGTTTGATACAAGACCGCAATGGAAAACGGACGAGTTTAAGAAAGAGCTTGACGAGGTTATCAATTCGCTTCGTGAGGACAAGGGGCTTTTGCACAACCGCTATGATATGAGTGCGTTTGCAAGGCATTATCCCGAAAGCGCATTTGCAGGAAACTATTGCACCGAGTACGGTTTCCGTGTGGATACGGAAAAGCACGCCTTTCTGTTTCGGTGCAATCCCACTAAGGGCGATTACAATTTTTACTGCTGCTGTTTTGTGAAAGAATGGCTTGACAGGCATATCCAAAAAGCCGAACAGGGTATCCGATTTATCGACCCAAATTACAAAGAGCTGTTCCGTATCCCTGACGGCGGCAAAATCGTTATCACATCATCGTGGGGCGAGAAAACAGAACGCCCCTGCCGTTTTATTGACGAGTATCATACAGAGATTGGAAATAACATCTTCCATATCTGCGAGTTTGCCGAGCGTATGGAACAAAACGGAGCGACCTATGAGCCGAAGCCCCCAGAGCCGCAGGCGGTAACGAAAGCCCAGAAGCATAAAGATTTAGAACGATAAGGAGGTTTTGAGAATGGCACTCAATCAAAAGGCAATCAAGGTGCTTGGTAAGGTCTTTGAAGCAGGCTTTACCGATGAAAAGTCGATTGCCACTATGACAATGGACGATATTCTTGCAATACAAGGCGTTACCATAGCCGACATCGGTATTATCAATGAGCTGCAAAAGAGTATCAAGGCAAACAAGGTCATTTCCTTTTTCGGAGGTAATGCAGAATGAGTACAGAGCTTATCAACCGTATTACAGTAAAGAAAGACGGTGTATATCTGTCCTCACACAGCTCCAATGATACCGAGCCTTTTCACGCTTGGCGGTGTGAAAGCCTTTCGGAAATCTATGCTGCCGAAGGGCAGGCAGGACTTGACCGTGAGATAATCGGTATGCTGTATGAATACGCACAGCTCCGTGGCTCTCATAAAAGCCTTGACCGTTACCGCTATGCGATTGAAAGTCCTGCTGCTCACGCCATCTATAAAAAATATACCGACCAAATTGACGACAAATACGAACAGATGGATAAAGCGGATAAAGAAAGCGTATGGTACAAGCCGACAGAAAAGGCAAAGGAATATCGAGCCTTTGAGCGTGAAATTCGTCACAAAATGTATTCTGAAATTGCCGAGCGATGCGGCGAATATGACCGTAAACACAAAAACCGAGATTTAGAACGATAAGGAGGTGTGCGAAGAATGGCTGCGAAGTATCAGCTAATCACAGAGCTGTATCGGCGTACAGGCGTGACGGTTGCGAAAAGCCCGCAGGCGTGGCAGAGCTTTTTGTCTGCCGCTTGCCGCAACTATAAGTGCCGATTTGATGAACAGCTCTTGATTTACGCTCAACGCCCTGACGCTGTTGCGGTAGCACAGCTTGAAACTTGGAATAAGCAGTTTAAGCGTTGGGTAAACAAAGACAGCAAAGGCATTGCAGTGTTTGACCCGAAAGGTCGCAGGAATACGCTGAAATACTATTTTGATATATCTGATACGCACGAAGGTTATTACGGTAGCCGCCCTGTTCCGATATGGCAAATGAGTGAGCGATACGAGCAGGCAGTTATTGAACGGCTCTCCGACAGATTTGGAGATGTGGAAAGCACCGACCTTGCTTCTGCGCTGATGGAAACGGCAAAAAACGCAGTTGAGGATAACTTGCAGGATTATATGCCGCAGCTCAAGAGCTGTACACAAGACAGCTTGTTAGAGGAACTTGATGAATATAATGTCGAGGTCATTTACAGACAGCTTGCAGTCAACAGCGTAGCGTATATGCTGATGAGCCGTTGCGGTATGGATACCGAAGCGGTATTTGAGCGTGAAGATTTTGCGGAAATCATTAACTTTAATACCCCCGCCACTATCAATGCTCTTGGTATTGCGACAAGCGACATTGCGGAAATGGCTCTCAGGGAAATCTCTCAAACTATCCGAGATGTGCAAATTGCGGACAAACGCCCAAATCGCACCTTTGCGCCGAAATCTCAAACACGCTATGATGTAGACAGAGAACAAGCCGAAAGGAGTAATCATAATGAGCGAAATCACTTACACCAAACAAGGAGATTATCTTATTCCCGACCTGACATTACCGACAGAGCCAGAAATTCAGCTTGGCAGATACGCTTTGATGCACAGGGATTATCTGGAGCAGCACAAACGAGTGACCTATCTCAATCTGCTGACATCGGGCGAGCTGAACAAACATCTTTACGAGGTGGAACAGACGGCTCTTACGAGGTTAGAGCTTCTGACAAAACAGCTTTGCAAGGAACAGGGCGTGACGGAGGAACTGAAAGAGAAAGCACCGATGCAGTGGGTCGGACTGATGAACAATATCCGCAGTCAAGCGGAGGAAATAATATTGACCGAGCTGATTTACAGCTAAATGTCGCTGACGAACAGCAGGTCACGGTCAATCTCCCCACCGTAGAGGAACAGATTGAAATGATGACGCAGGCAGAGGACGAAAAATCCTCTGCTTTTGTTATTTCTCAGGAGGATATTGACTCTGTTCTCTTAAGAGGAAGCGGATTTCAGGACGGTAAATACCGTATCTACCGTCAGCTTCAAAAGAATGAGGACAGAAAAAGCAACATTGATTTTCTTAAAAAAGAATACGGTACAGGAAGCGGTACGCACTATTTTCCAGACGGTACGCAGGGACACGCTTGGTACGATGGGAAAGGCATTGCGATTGAAAAACACGGCTCGTCTGCAAACCCCGACCTTGTTCTTTCTTGGTCAAAGGCAGAAAAGCGGCTGCGTGAGCTGATAAAGAATGACCGCTATCTGAATGAAAAGGAAAAAGACCATTACGCCGATTATCTCGAAAGTGAGGAAGCTCCGCAGTACGAAATCGACACGCAAAGGAAAATGGCACGGCGGCGTTTTATTGACGCAAACCGTGACCTTTCGCCTGCCGACAAGAGAGATACCCTTGCTCTGCGGCTGTCCGATTTTATTCGTGATTTAGACGGTTATGAGAAAGACCTGCTTGAAAATGTTGAGCGTACCGACCTTGCCGATGTAACCGCCGAACAGATGGAACAGCATTTAGGCGACCCTGCTACTGTTCAGCAGCTCCTTGATTTCCTTGCTTTGGTACAGGGAAAAACCGCCGATGTTTACAGCCGCAGCAATGCGTGGCGGTTTTCGCAGGAGCTTATGGAGCTGTATCCTCTCCGTTATGTCTATCACGAGGACGATGTTGTATATATCGGCGCAGATAAATATGAGATTGCGGCGTTTGACGAAAATGCCGTTTCTTTGCGTAATCCCGAATTTCCGTTGTTCGGCAAGGAACTCAGCCGAGCTGATTTTGAGGAAAAGCTAAAGGAAAACCCTGCGAACGACCATTTGAAAGTAGTCGTTACCGAAAAACAGAGCGTTCAAACACCGTCCGAAGAAAAGCCAGACGGAATAAATTTCTCTATTGGATTTTCGGAACACCCTGCCTTTTATGACAGGCAATTTAATGACCGATATACCGATTTGAGCTTTGCTCTGGGCAACTATCTTCTCGGCGTTCTGGACGAAAAGCAGCATCGAGAGCGTGAGAGCAAAGATAATGTTGGTTGGTATCATAAGACTGATTTTGAGATTACCGCTACTATCGGCGGCGAAGATTTCCATTATGAAGGAAGGTTTGATATTGGTGACGGCGAGGGCGACCTTATCTCCCACATCAAAAACTTTTACGAATACTCTCTGTCACCGAATTGCCCGTTTATTCCTGAATGGAAGAAACAGGGCGAGGATTACTACCGTGAAAAAATAGAAAGCCTGCAATGGGGACGAGATGTGTTTATCCCTTATCTGGAACAGCATAAAGCCCTTACTCCAGAGGACGAAAAGCTCTATATAGAGATTATGGCAACGGAAAGCGATTGGTTTGTTCTTGCCGAGGAGGAAAAGGAAACTCCGCATTATACCGTAGAGCTAACCTCTGATGCTTTTGCCGACCCGTTTATTATAAGGGACAACAGCGTACCAGAAGGTCAAGACGGACAATATTATGATGTGAACGGCATTTATCAGACCTTTGAAACTGAGGAAGAAGCGAGGGAATATGCCGATACCCTGAATAGTGCTGAAAACATCGTCAAGCTGTTCGCCCAGAAAGATGCGGAACGAAGTCAGCAGGAACAATCCGATAAACAGGATAACGCTGACCTTATCGGCAAGGAAATCATCATAGATAACCGCCGCTATGTCATTGAAAGTATCAGCGAAATAAGCGGCGATGTGTCAATGCGGGATATAACCTTTGCAAATGCTGTGGGCTTCCCCATAAACCGTGTTGAGAAAGTCGGTTATGTCCGCAGTCTGCTCAGTAAAACACAAGAAGAAAAACAGCCCGAAAAGGCTGTATCTCCTGTCCCTGCTCCCTCAGAGCCACGGCACAATTACCGCATTACCGAGGATACTTTGGGTGTCGGCGGCGCAAAAGAAAAGTTCCACAATAATATGGCGGCTATCAATCTCTTGCACGAATTGGAGCTTGAAAACCGACTTGCCACACCCGAAGAACAGGAAACCCTTTCAAAGTATGTCGGTTGGGGCGGTCTGTCTATGGCGTTTGATGAACACAATACGGCGTGGGCTGATGAGTTCAAAGAGCTGTATGCAAGCCTTTCTCCAGAAGAATACCGTGCTGCAATGGAGTCCACCCTGACAGCGTTTTACACGCCGCCTGTTGTAATCAAAAGTATGTATGAAGCTCTTGAGCGTTTGGGCTTTTCTGAGGGCAGTATTTTAGAGCCGTCCTGCGGAACAGGCAATTTTTTCGGTCTGCTCCCTGATAATATGGCAGGCTCGAAGCTCCACGGTGTAGAAATCGACCCACTTACAGGAGAAATTGCAAAGCAGCTTTATCAGAAAGCCAGTATTGCCGTACAAGGATTTGAAGAAACAAAGCTCCCAGACGACCACTTTGATGTGGTTATCGGCAATGTGCCGTTTGGTGATTTTAAGGTCAATGACAGCCGCTACAACGCCCAGAAGTTCCTCATTCACGACTATTTTTTCGCAAAGGCTCTTGATAAAGTTCGTGCAGGCGGTGTCGTTGCGTTCATTACCTCTAAGGGAACAATGGATAAGGCAAGTCCTGAAATACGCAAATATATTGCTCAGAGAGCCGAGCTGCTCGGAGCTATCCGATTACCCGATAACACTTTCCGAGCAAACGCAGGCACAGAGGTCACAAGTGATATTCTCTTTTTGCAGAAGCGTGACCGAGAAATTGATACAGAGCCAGACTGGGTACACCTTGATACCGATGAGAACGGTATTACGATGAACAGCTATTTTGTGCAGCACCCAGAGATGATTTTAGGCGAGATGAAAATGGAAAGCACACGCTTTGGTTTTGACTCTGCCTGCAAAGCATATCAGGATATACCTCTGTCGGAGCTGCTTCATAACGCTGTCCAGAACATTCAGGGAGAAATCCCAGAGTACGAAAACGAGCTTGACGAAATCTCTGACGGGCAGGACGCTTCTATTCCCGCCGACCCGAATGTGCGAAACTTCTCATATACGCTGGTGGACGGCAAGGTTTACTTCAGAGAAAATGACCGTATGACCCCTGCTATGGCATCTGTGACAGCAGAAAACCGTATCAAGGGACTGATACAAATCCGTGATTGTGTGAGGAAGCTCATAGAGTATCAGACCGAGGATTATCCAGATGATTTGATACACACCGAACAGGAAAATCTAAACCGTTTGTATGACAGCTTTACGCAGCAGTACGGACTTATCAACAGCCGAGGGAATTACCTTGCTTTTGCATCGGACGAGAGTTACTTCCTTTTGTGCTCTCTGGAGGTGCTTGACGATGATGGCAACTTCAAAAGAAAAGCGGATATGTTCACAAAAAGGACGATAAAGCCTCACCGTGAAATCACTTCCGTTGAAACCGCAAGCGAAGCTCTTGCCCTGTCTATCGGTGAAAAAGCCCGTGTTGACCTGCCCTATATGGAACAGCTCACGGGCAAACCGAAAGAAGAAATCATTAAGGATTTGCAGGGCGTTATCTTCCGTATCCCTGCAAGCGAGCCTGCACAGTATGTAACCGCCGATGAGTATTTGTCTGGCAATGTAAGAGCGAAACTCATAACCGCCGAAGCCGCAGCAAAGGAAAATCCAGAGTTTGCAGTCAACGCACAGGCATTAAGGCAGGTCATACCGCAAGACCTGTCGGCGGCAGAAATCTCCGTCCGTCTGGGTACGACTTGGATACCGCAGGAGGATATTCAGAGGTTTGTAATGGAACTTTTAACTCCGTCAAGCTATGCGGAAAGTCGCATCAAGGTACGGTACACGCCGATTAACGGCGACTGGTTTATTGAGAATAAGAGTTCCGATTACGGAAATATAAAGGCGGAAAGCACCTACGGTACAAAGAGGGCTTCCGCCTATCGTATTATTGAGGATACCTTAAATCTGCGTGATACCCGTATTTTCGATTATGTCTATGACGGGAACGGAAACAGAAAGGCTGTATTCAACGCAAAGGAAACCACGGCGGCACAGGCAAAGCAGGAAGTCATCAAACAGGCGTTTCAGGATTGGATATGGAAAGACCCAGAACGGCGAAACCGCCTTGTCAGGTATTACAATGATACTTTTAATTCCGTTCGTCCCCGTGAGTATGACGGAAGCCATATTACTTTCGGCGGTATCAGCCCAGAAATCACCCTAAGACCACACCAAGTAAACGCTATCGCCCATATCCTCTATGGCGGCAATACGCTCCTTGCCCACAAGGTAGGTGCGGGAAAGACTTTTGAAATGGTCGCCGCCGCACAGGAAAGCAAGCGGCTCGGACTTTGCAATAAGGCGATGTTTGTTGTTCCCAACCACCTTGTCGGTCAATGGGCTTCTGAGTATCTGCGGCTGTATCCAAGTGCCAATATCCTTGTGACACGAAAGCAGGATTTTGAAACGGGAAACCGCAAAAAGTTCTGCTCCCGTATTGCAACAGGCGACTACGATGCGGTTATTATAGGTCACTCGCAGTTTGAAAAAATCCCGATGAGCATTGAACGGCAACGGGAACAGCTCGAACGGCAGCTTGATGACATTGAGCGTGGCATTGACGATGTGCAGGCAAGCAAAGGAGAACAGTTCACGGTCAAGCAGCTTATGAAAACCCGAAAAGGGATAAAAGCAAAGCTCGATAAGCTCAACGATACCAAGCGCAAGGATACGGTAATCGACTTTGAACAGCTCGGTATTGACAGGATTTTCATTGACGAGAGCCATTTTTATAAAAACTTGTACCTCTACACGAAAATGCGGAATGTCGGCGGCATTGCCCAGACCGAAGCTCAAAAATCAAGCGACCTGTTTATGAAATGCCGCTATCTTGACGAAATCACAGGCAACCGAGGGACGATATTCGCAACAGGCACACCTATCAGCAATTCGATGGTAGAACTGTATTCTGTTCAACGGTACTTGCAGTACGATACTTTGCTAAAAAACGGCTTGCAGCATTTTGACAGTTGGGCTTCAACCTTCGGTGAAACCATAACTGCTCTGGAGCTTGCCCCAGAGGGTACTAACTACCGAGCCAAGACACGCTTTGCCAAGTTTTTTAATCTGCCAGAACTGATGCTGATGTTCCGTGAGGTGGCGGATATACAGACCGCCGATATGTTAAAACTCCCCGTGCCGAAAGTAAATTACCACAATATCAAGACAAAGCCGAGCGAGATACAAAGTGAAATGGTAGCTTCTCTGGCAAAGCGAGCTGAGAAAGTCAGGGCAAGGCTTGTAGAGCCTAACATTGATAATATGCTCAAAATCACGAATGACGGGCGTAAACTTGCTCTTGACCAGAGAATGATTGACCCGATGTTGCCCGATGACGAGGGCAGCAAGGTCAACGCCTGCATCGACAATGTGTACCGTATCTGGGAGGATTACACCGATACAAAAGCTGCACAGCTTATATTTTGCGACCTTTCCACACCGAAGAATGACGGCACTTTCAATGTTTATGACGATATGCGTGAGAAGCTGATTGCCCGTGGTATTCCCGCCGAACAGATACGGTTTATCCACGAAGCGACCACAGACGCACAGAAAAAAGAGCTGTTCTCAAAGGTACGAAGCGGTGAAGTCCGTGTATTGTTAGGCTCTACTCAAAAAATGGGCGCAGGCACGAATGTTCAGGACAGGCTTATCGCCATTCATAATCTGGACTGTCCGTGGCGACCAAGCGACCTTGAACAACGGCAAGGGCGAATTGAAAGACAGGGAAATATGTTCCCAGAGGTCGAGGTTTACCGCTATGTAACTGAGCAGACCTTTGATGCTTATCTCTATCAGCTCGTGGAGAGCAAACAAAAATTCATATCCCAGATAATGACGAGTAAAAGCCCTGTCCGTTCTGCCGAAGATGTGGACGAAGTTGCCTTGTCTTTTGCGGAGGTCAAAATGCTTGCCACGGGTGACGAGCGATTTAAGGAAAAAATGGATTTGGATATTCAGGTATCCAAGCTCAAAGTGCTGAAACAGAGCTATCTGTCTGAGCGTTACGACCTTGAGGACAGGATACTCAAACACTTTCCTCAGACGATTATGGAGTATGAACAGCGTATTGTCTGCTATGAAGCAGACATAGCTCTTGCCGAGCAGCACAAGCCGCAGGGCGATGAAAAGTTCTGCCCGATGACCCTGCGTGGTATCAGCTACGCCGAAAAAGCCGCCGCAGGTGAAATGCTCCTTGCAATTTGCAAAGAGTACCCGATGCCATCACCTACCGAAATCGGCTCTTATCGTGGCTTCAAAATGGAGGTTTTCTATGATGCGGTGGGTACGCATTACTGCCTCAACCTCTGCGGAAAAGCAAAGTACAAGGTGGAATTAGGCTCTGACCCTCTGGGAAACCTGACCCGAATTGAAAATGAGCTTGCCAAGCTCCCCGCCAGATTGGAAGCCGCAAAGACCAAACGGACGGAAACCATCGCACAACTTGAAACCGCAAAAGCCGAGGTGCAAAAGCCTTTTGCCTTTGAGGAAGAACTGAAAGAAAAATCGGAACGGCTGAACGCTCTCAACATTGAGCTTAATCTGGATAAGAAAGACCCCGCCGTGCTTGATACAGAGCCAGAACAAACCGAGGAACAGCCTGAAAGAAAATGTGCAAATCGTGAGCGATAATCTGATTTCCACATTTGAGTAGGTCTTTTGAGAGATGTATAATAGGGCTGTGAAATGAAAATCGGAGGTGGTTAAATGGCAAAGGACTTGAATTTCAGCACATTTCTCGATGAATACGATGCTGATTTTTTTGATTATCTCAGTAAAACAAGCGCAACTTGTCATTCCGAAAAAAGGTATAAAGAGCTGACAGAGCATATGAAAATGCTCTATGAACAGTACCCTAAAGTGAAAGCAGTTCTTGATGTAGACAGACCTTGCGAGCTGTCTGAGGAGGATTGCGCCGCTTTGGTCGAGGTGCTGAAATGCAAAAACGAGATGGCTGGTTTAGGGCTGAAAGAGGTTTATTTCAAAGGCTGCATTGATTGCGTCAGCTATCTTAAAAAACTGAATATGCTCTAACCTGTTGCGGCATTAGCGTGAAGCTGATGCCGCTTTTACATAGCCGAAGAGATAGAAAAGTTCATAAGAATGTGCTATAATTAAAATTACAAATTCCAATTTGAAATTGAGAAAAAGTATGAGAAATAAATGTCTAAAACAACTAATTTATGTAGTTATTCCAATTATTACAGTATTCTTATGTAGATTATTGAAAGTAGCGCAGGGAGAAAAGAATGAAGAGATTGTATTTGGCATAATGCTTGGGATACTTTTAGATATTATTTTCTTTATTATTCAAAAAATAAGAAACAGATAGAATTCCAACTTTATCGTAAAATTGAACAGAACGACAAATCCGAATTTATAGTTACAATTAAATATGTTTTACATAGCCGAGAGGTTTCATTTACGGAAATCCCTCGGCTTATTTTATTTTCAAGGAGGTGTGTGATTGAATTACCAAGAGAACAGACAGTCCCTTAACCAAAGGCTGACCGACAAGGTACAGCGGGAGCTTTCCTCTTTTCGGGAAGAAATGCAGGCAAAAACGCCGCAGGAAATTTACGGTGCTGCATATCAGATTGCAATAAAAAATGAGAATGCCGAGTGTTTTTCCAGTGTGGATTATTCCACGCAGGCAGCAAAAGCCCTTATGAAATCCCCAAATCTTTTGCAGGACATCTATGAAGAATGGATGGAAAAGGATGTTTCCCATGCGGAGGAATTACGCCAGACTGTCGCTGATGTTAAGGCATATATGGTTAAGACGGAAAAGATTTTGTCTGGGAAAGAAAGGTGATTTGACTGATTGAGAAGTAA
>ERZ773242.2255-NODE-2255-length-16405-cov-2.180428_pt1 | contig 16405 bp, 15 predicted proteins | sample MGYA00511077_ERZ773242 | MGnify/ENA primary metagenome ERZ773242 (study PRJEB29015, sample SAMEA2737754) | human gut metagenome | biome: human gut; feature: human-associated habitat; material: faeces | place: China | collected 2012 ... | reverse complement strand
TGATTTCCACAGGCGCTGAACACGCCCGCACCCTGGATCGTCTGTGTCTGGTGTGCTAGACAAAATGATTATTTTGTCAATACAGGCAGAGACTAATCAACCATAAATTATTTAACAATTTTTCGTACATACCACAAAAAAGGGCGTAAAAACTAGGCCGTTTGAAAGTTACCCTCAAAAACGGCCTAGTTTTCATGCAAAAAAACTTGCTTTTTTGCAAAAACCGCGTTACAATGCGACTACAGTCTATAATATCCGCCGGTTTAAAATGTCAAAATAATCATTTTGTTGCAATATATTTATGAGGTAAATTGCGGGCCAAAACAAAATAATCATTTTGTATACAGCTGGAGGACTGTCATTGCCAGGCACTGTGGAGTAGCACATGATTTGCAACTGCTCAGGCCCCAGAGTGACGCAAAACAACTGCTGCCCGGTAGAGCCTCAACAACGTGGACCCTGGATAGTCGCGGATTTCATATCACATGAAGGAGGAAGAATTGATGCGGAAGAAGTGTTTAGCAGGCATTATGGTGTTGTGTTTGTTGCTATCCATGATGCCAACCATGGCCTTTGCCACAGAGGCGGAGTGTACGAAGACGGAAGGCTGCACAGCAGTGGCCCATGAGGAAGGCTGTCCGGCCGCAGATCCTGCCAGTGGTGGCGACGGCAATGACCCCACGGTGCTGCTGGACGAACCAGCAGACGGTTATACGGAGTGGACAAGTACAGATTCCCTGCCGACGAGCGGCACCTACCGCCTGGCTGACAATGTAACTATTAAGCCTACCTTTTTTGAGTATGCAACTGTCACAAGAAGCCTGGTTCTGGACCTGGCCGGCCATACCGTCACGGTAAGCGATGAAGGAGACGGAAACTATGCTTATTTTGTAAATTCTTCGATTTTTCAGCAGGCTGGGAATCCTTGCCCTTTCCGCTATTTTCTTCTTTAAAAAGTTTGTTTTTTAGATTATCAAAAAATGTCATAACCCTATTATACCAAGTTTTTACAGATTCTGTCCTCTTTTAAACGTTCATGATATAATGAAACCATGACTTTACACGTAGAAATTATCAATCCCTATCCTGTAACAACCGTCAAAGACTTGCTCGAAACTAAGCTCCTCATTCCTCGTAAGATTCGTCATTTCCTACGCACGAAAAAGCACGTCCTCATCAATGGAGAAGCTATTAATTGGCAGAGTCCTGTTGAAAAAGGTGATAAGATTAGCCTGACCTTTGATACAGAGGACTACCCTGAAAAAATTATCCCTATGGGAAATGCCAGTTTAGTAGAGCCTCTCTACGAGGATCAACATCTCATCGTGGTCAATAAGCCTGAAGGAATGAAAACGCATGGTAATGAACCCACAGAAATTGCTCTTCTTAACCATGTTTCGGCCTACTGTGGGCAGACCTGTTACGTCGTTCATCGACTAGACATGGAGACTAGTGGAGCTGTGCTCTTCGCTAAAAATCCGTTTATCCTGCCAATTCTCAATCGACTCTTGGAAGATAAGAATATTCAGCGTCAATACTGGGCATTAGCTGAAGGTAAATTCCAAACCAAGGAGACTGTGTACAATGACAAGATTGGACGCGACCGCCACGATCGTAGAAAACGGGTGGTTGACCCTAGAAAAGGGCAGGTTGCCTATACAATCGTCACACGCCTCAAAACCTTTAAAGGAGCTAGTCTGGTCAATTGCCAACTAAAAACCGGCCGGACCCACCAAATTCGTGTGCATCTGGCCCACCATGGACATGCCATTCTGGGAGACCCTCTTTATAGTCACCGAACCGCATCTCGACTCATGCTCCACGCCCACACTCTTAGTTTCACCCATCCCTTAACACTCGAAAAAATCACTGTTAAGGCGAGTTCAGACAGTTTTGAACAAGGGTTGAGAAATCACAAATAATAGAAGTAGGCTTATTCTCAAGCATAGTGCGAAAGGATTATCCTAATGATCCTCTAGTTATGACACAGTGGAAGCTTGCAAATAAGTTACTTTTATTGACTTCAAAAACCTTGACCGCCTTGAATCTCCCTTTACAATATGTTATCCTTTACATATCATTTAAAATTTGAGGGGTATTTAATTTATGAATCCAGCAGATCAATGGTTAGCTATCAATGCCAAGTATTTCCCAGCAGAACAAGTTCAATATATTCGCCAACGTATTGAAGCTCTTCCAGAGGCACAAGTCCAATTGCTCTATACACTTAGTTTCCAAGACCCAACCATGATGTTGGTTATCTCACTTTTCGGTGGATCTCTTGGAATTGACCGCTTTCTATTAGGACAAATTGGTCTCGGTGTTGGTAAACTTTTGACGTGTGGTGGATGTGGTATCTGGTCAATCGTTGACTTATTCCTCATCATGGATGCTACTCGCCAATCAAACGCTCAAAAACTATTTGCAGTTATTGGCTAATGAAAAACTATTTCACACGCTTGTGGGCCTACCACCAGCGTTTTTTTAGATTATATCTCTTAGTTTTAGTGGCAGTTTATGGAGTCTACCTTTTGCATCTGCCAACACCACTCAGTTTAATCCTAAGACCATTTGGCCTTAAAGCTTGGAGTGCCGGTCTAACACGCGCTAGTGTTAGACTCTTACACCTAGATTGGCAAGGAGCCTGGGACTATAATCCACTGATATATCCTCTAGTGGTCTATATCCTAACCTATTTCTTTCTCTTTCCCATCTTTAGTGATAAGAAGATTAAAAGGAAATAAAGTAAAGACTCCTGTCCCACTCTCATTGCAGTCCCCTTACACTATTGATATAATTGTAATCATCAACATTTTTATAATCAAGATATCTGGAGGTTATACACATGAAGCAACAAGATTGGATCGATTTTTTCCAAGCAGTTAATGGTCGTAATCCAAGTATTCAAGAAATGGCTGAAGCAGCTCAGAAAGGCGAGTTTGTCCGAGAAACTCCCAAACAAACTGTAGAAGTAACAGAACCTGTCCCACAAAAAGAGACTGTAGAAACTAAGCAAGACTCAGAAGGTGTTGAGCCTACAGAACCTGCACCATCAACAGAAGTTGTAGAAACTACCGAAAATGATGTTGACAGCTATGACGTCGCTGAAGAGCCACTCACTAACTCTACAGCAGATGAAGAAGAGACTTTCCAAGCAACTAACCTAGCTCAAGAAAATCAATCAAAGACCTTCCAGGAACAAGTTAAACCTGTTGTAGAAACGGCCAGTCAGACTGTTAACCAATTTGCGAATCAAACTGGTGAAACTTTCCAACAAGCAAGCAAAAATCTAAATGATACTTGGAAGAAACAAGACAAGAAAACCCAAACAAACCTCATCATGTTAGCCGTCGCTGATATTCCATTTATCATCTGGTCCCTCGGAATATATTTAATTGGAGTTGCTAGCGATGAAGTTGGGGCAACATTACCCTCAGCACTCTTCCTCCTAATTTTTTCTTTACCTTTTGTAGCACTTCTTATATTACCAGCTCTTCTAAATAAAACAGATAAAAAATGGCCAATCTTTATCCTATCCTTTCTTCTAGGTTGGACATTCATCGGTTGGATCATCCTTCTTGCTGTTTCTATCAATACGAATAAGGAAGCAGAACGCATTAGACAACAACAAATGATGATGCAAATGGCAGGTCAACAAGGAAGTTCTGGTACATTTAACCCTTTTCAGTAATTAACAACAAATAAATGAAAAAAAGAAAACCCAGAAAAAGTTTCTCAACTTTTCCTAGGTTTTTTCTTTTGCTTTTTAAATTCTTAGTATCCCATCATTCCTGGATCCATAGCTGGTGCTGCTGGAGCTTCTGGTTCAGGTTTGTTGGCAACGACTGCTTCAGTTGTCAAGATAAGACTAGCTACAGAAGCAGCATTTTGGAGGGCAGAACGTGTGACCTTAACAGGGTCGATAATTCCTGCTTCAACCATATCTACCCATTCACCGTTAGCAGCGTTAAAGCCTGTACCAACTGGGCTGTTCTTCAATTTATCGATGATAACTGAACCTTCATAACCAGCGTTATAAGCAATTTGGCGAACTGGTTCTTCCAAGGCACGGAGGACAATATTACGTCCTGTAGCGTCGTCACCTTCAAGATCAAGTTCAGCAACCTTAGCAATGACGTTAACAAGGGCTGTACCACCACCTGCTACGATACCTTCTTCAACAGCGGCACGAGTAGCGTTAAGGGCATCTTCGATACGAAGTTTCATTTCTTTAAGGGCTGTTTCAGTGGCCGCACCAACCTTAACAACTGCAACCCCACCTGACAATTTAGCCAAACGTTCTTGAAGTTTTTCACGGTCAAAGTCAGATGTTGTTGTTTCCAATTGAGACTTGATGAGGTTAACACGGTTAGCAATCGCTTCTGTGCTTCCTGCACCTTCAACGATAACTGTGCTATCTTTATCCACAGTTACTTTCGAAGCTTGACCAAGTGCTGCCATAGTTGCGTCCTTAAGCTCAAGACCAAGATCCTCAGTAATGACAGTTGCTCCTGTCAATACGGCAATGTCTTCCAACATCGCTTTACGACGGTCACCAAAGCCAGGCGCCTTAACAGCAACAACATTGAAAGTTCCACGAATCTTGTTAAGAACAAGTGTAGGAAGAGCTTCACCATCCACATCATCAGCAATAATCAAGAGTGGACGACTTGTCTTAAGCACTTCTTCCAAGAGTGGAAGGACATCCTGAATATTTGAAATTTTCTTGTCAGTCACAAGGATAAATGGATTATCAAGGTCAGCGACCATCTTTTCATTATCAGTAACCATGTACTGAGAAAGATAACCACGGTCAAACTGCATACCTTCAACCACTTCGAGTTCAGTCTCCATACCACGTGACTCTTCAATAGTGATAACACCGTCATTACCCACACGTTCCATAGCTTCTGAAATGTATTCACCAACTTTTTCAGAACGTGATGAAACCGCTGCGACTTGGGCAATAGCTTCTTTATTAGCAACTGGTTGTGCAATGGCTTTAAGCTCTTCCACGGCTGTAGCTACAGCTGCTTCAATCCCACGACGGATACCGATTGGATTAGCACCAGCCGTTACATTTTTGAGACCTTCACGAACAATAGCTTGTGTCAAAACAGTGGCTGTAGTTGTTCCGTCACCGGCAATATCGTTCGTTTTTGAAGCGACTTCGCTGACAAGCTTAGCACCCATATTTTCAAAGTGATCTTCGAGTTCAATTTCTTTAGCAATTGTCACACCATCATTAGTGATAAGAGGTGAGCCAAAAGCTTTTTCCAAAACCACGTTACGACCTTTAGGACCAAGCGTTACCTTAACTGTATCAGCCAAAGTATCAACACCACGGACCATTGCTGCGCGTGCATCTGATGAAAATTTAATATCTTTTGCCATAGTTACTCCTTCTTTATCTTACTTTATATCTGATTAGCATAGACCTAGGCTAGGACCGCTAAAATATCTGCTTCACGGATAATTGAAACGGAATCATCTCCGTCTTTAACATTGACACCTGCACCATTTTCAACAAGAACTTTATCGCCTGCTGCAACACTAGGTGCAATCAATTCACCAGTAAGAGTACGGATTCCTTCACCTACTGCCAAAACTTCAGCAGTCTTTGTAGCTTCATGACTGGCTCCTGCCAATACAAAGCCACTAGCTGTTTTTTCTTCTGTTTCTTCAAAACGGACAACGATACGATCACCCAATGGTTTCAATGCCATACCAATTACCTCCAAATGTTATTTATTATTAGTAACGTGTGAAACGTTATTTTTAGCACTCGTAAACCATGAGTGCTAATCCATATATTTATTTTAGCACTTGGTCAAAAATAGTCAAGAAAAAACTACCCAAAATCTGAACTTTGGATAGTTTCTTTTTTTGTTTGTTAACCGAGCACCAAGGCATCATCATTGAGGGCTTGTCCACTATTTTTGTGGAAGAGGTCCATAAGTTCTGCAACAGTGAGATTTTTCTTTTCTTCACCTCGCACATCGACGACGATTTTACCATGATAGAGCATGACTAGACGGTTCCCATATTCGATAGCATGTTCCATATTATGGGTAATCATAAGAGTTGTCAATTCTTGTTCTTCAACAATCTTACGTGTCAAATTCATGACCATATCACTTGTCTTAGGATCTAGGGCTGCTGTATGTTCATCCAAAAGCAAGATTTTGGGACGCACCAAGGTTGCCATAGCAAGTGTCAAGGCCTGACGTTGTCCACCTGACAAGAAATTAGCATCAGTCTTCATACGATTCTCAAGACCAAGACCAAGATCTACCAAGGCTTCCTTGAAGACTTGACGTTCGCTTTCAGTGATAGACTTTTTAAAGAAGCTACGTTTCTTACCACGACGATAGGCAATAGCCATATTTTCTTCGATAGAAAGGTTTGTCGCTGTCCCCATTCGAGGATCTTGGAAAACACGGCTAATGTCTTTAGAGCGCTCATCTACAGATGCTTTCTTAATAGATTGCCCCTCCAACAAGATATCCCCCTCATCAATGCTAAGAACACCAGCAATTGAATTCATCAAGGTTGATTTACCAGCACCATTTCCCCCAATAACGGAGATAAAATCTCCCTGTTCAATGTCGAGATCCAAACCACGAAGGACGTGATTTTCATTGACCGTGCCTTTTTCAAAGGTTTTATGAATCTGTTGTAAACTAAGTAAAGCCATTACTTGTCACCTCCTGGAGTCAAGGATTTGTTAGGTCTGATTTTCAATTTTTGTCGTACTTCTGGCACATAAAGGATGATAGCAAGCAAGATGGCTGAAGCCAATTTCAACATTTGAGCATCAACGTTCATGGCAAGGATAATAACCAAGACCAAACGGTAGAGAACAGCTCCTACAACAATTGACCAGAGGCGTTTGTCAAGCGGTAGATACTTGACGATAACCTCAGCCAAGATGATTGCAGCCAAGCCATTTACGATTGTACCAGTACCCATATTCATATCCGCATAGCCATTGTTTTGAGCTAGGAGGGCACCTGATAGGGCAATCAAACCATTGGAAATCATGTAGCCAAGAATCTTCATACGGTCAACCTTGATACCATTGGCTTCACCCATGGCAAGGTTATCACCTGTTGCACGAAGAGCAAGTCCAACCTGTGTATTAAGGAGAACAACCAACATAAGTACTACCAGACTAACAAAAATCAGTCCTAATAGAATCACACCATTCAGCTTAGATAGACCAAGATCCATCACCATAGTCACAAGCGTGTTATGTCCTGAAAGAGAGACATTGGCACTTCCAAGAACCAAAAGGTTAACTGAATAGAGCCCTGTTAAGGTAATAATCCCCGTTAAGAGTGCTGGTATCTTCATTTTCGTATGCATAAAGCCAGACACCGCTCCAGCAAGCATACCAGCTACAAAACCACCTAGAGTCGCAAAGATTGGGTTAATCCCACGGATAATCATGATAGTTGTCGTAGCAGCACCAAGTGGGAAGGCCCCCTCAGCTGTCAAATCAGCAAGGTCCAAAATACGGAAGGTAATGAAGACCCCGATAGCCATAATAGCCCAGAGAAGCCCCTGAGAAATGGCTGTTAGCACCACATTTGAAAATCCTTTTTTAGAAGACTTATTGACCTTAAGCTTAATGACACCCTTATCTTTTTTAGCAATTGGTTTGTCATCTTGTGTTGATGCTTTAGATTCCTCGTCACTAATGCTAGAAACATCAATACCAAGTTCTTTAGCCATGTCATGGTTAACCACAACATTTAGGGTTTTAGGATACTCGGCATCGACATCCTTGACCTTCTCACCTCGGAGAACACGGCCTGCCAACTTACCTGTTTGACGTCCAAGCGCTTCATAGTTGGTTCCATAAGTGAATAGGACACCTTTTTCTACACTACCAGCGTCACTACCAACAACTGGAACCTTAGTCTCTTTAGAAAGATCTACCAAGGTATTAATAGCACTAACAATAGTATTATCAGTTGGGATGAAAATCACTTCGGTTTGACTCATCAAGCTCTTGGCTGTATCTTGGATATCATTGGTTGATGAAATTCCTTTGATAACCGTTTCAATACCAGCTTCCTTGAAGTATTTCTTGGCTTCTTCAACCTGAACTTCTGAGTTACGCTCGCTGGTCGTGTACATAATCCCAACTTTTTTAGTGTTTGGAAGGACCTTTTTCAACAACTCAACTTGTTTGTTGATTGGTGACATGTCGCTTGTCCCTGTCACATTTCCTCCAACATTGTCCATAGACTTAACCAATTTAGCTGAAACTGGATCTGTGACAGCTGTAAAGAGAATTGGCTTGTCCTTTGTCAAACTACTCAAAGACTGGGCTGCTGGGGTTGCGATAGCTAACATGACATCATTATCTTCAATAAGCGACTGAGAAATCGTCTGCAAGTTAGACTGATCTCCTTGTGCATTCTGATAATCGATTTTGATGTTCTTACCGTCGACGTAACCTTCCTCTTTGAGTTCTTCAATGAACCCTTTACGTGTCGCTGACAAGGAAGGATGTTCCACATATTGGAGCACACCGACGTGAACCAAATCTTTATTAGAAGCATTGGAACATGCTACCAAGAGGACAGCTGTAATAACAGCCATCATACTGACCAAGAATTTCTTCATCTTGTATACCTCTATTTTTTATTCTATCTATTTCCAATTTTCTTTCATCTTTTTTCCGAGACGATAGAGTCAAATGAAAATTAAAAATAGACCACGGTATGAAAAAAACCAGTTAGGACAGGCCCAACTGGTTTTATGCATCTTGACTAGCACAGGCTAGCTTATGTCACCGGTTAGACCTATTCATCTAATCGGCTAATCCATCACAAAATGCTTTAGCTTCATAGATACAAACTGACTGACGCTTGTATCCTGAAACACAAACGTCCTATCTAAAGAAACTAAAGTAATAAAAAGCTTTAAGATTTCCCAAATGGGTCGCTTTGTTAAGCATGTGATGCCTCCGTAGTTATGATAGTCTTAAGTTTACACTATTTAGACAATTCTGTCAAATTGGAATTTACTCTCTTTTCTCTCAATTTATCATTGTCACTGCAAAAGAAAAATCTCTTCCTGCTCCTGCAAGAAAAGATTTTTTAGATTAAGCATCTTGTTCGGTTGTTAAGATAGCAAGTGTCTCAATCAAGTTATCGGCATTAACTTCAATAGTATCACCAGTTGCCTTGATTTTGACTTCGACAACACCTTCGCTAGCTTTTTTACCAACTGTCACACGGATTGGAAGTCCAATAAGGTCACTGTCAGAGAATTTAGAACCAACACGCTCATTACGATCATCTGTCAAGACATCATAGCCTTCAGCCATAAGAGCAGCTTCCAAACGTTCTGTCAAAGCATTGGCTTCCTCATCTTTAGTGTTAACTGTAATCAAGTGAACATCATATGGAGCCAATTCTTTAGGGAAGTTAATTCCCCATGCATAGCGGTATTGACCTTTTGGTGTCTTGTTAACAAAGAGACGTGCATGTTGTTCGATCACAGCTGACAAGATACGGCTTACACCGATGCCGTAACATCCCATGATAATTGGAACAGAACGGCCATTTTCATCAAGAACATTAGCACCCATACTTTCAGAGTAACGTGTACCAAGTTTAAAGATATGACCAATCTCGATACCACGCGCAAACTGAAGGACACCTTGACCATCTGGTGAAATTTCACCCTCTTTAACTTCACGAATATCCACGTATTCTGCCTTGAAGTCACGCTCTGGGTTAACCCCTGTCAAGTGGTAACCATCTTCATTGGCTCCAACGACCGCATTAGCCACGTCTTGAACCTTACGGTCCGCAACGATACGAACATTTTCAGGAAGGTTAACTGGACCAAGAGAACCGAAGTTAGCGCCAAAGACTTGACGTGCTTCATCTTCTGTAGCTGGTTCAAGGAAATCAGCAGCAAGGTAGTTTTTCAACTTCACATCGTTAACCTGATCATTACCGACAAGAAGGGCCACCACTGGTTCATCATCAGCAATGAAAAGCAAAGTCTTGATGGTTTGTTCTTCTGGAACATTCAAGAAAGCAGCAACTTCATCAATTGACTTGCAATCTGGTGTTTCAACACGAGTCACTTCTTCTTGAGTCACAACCTTAGTCGCTGGTGTGTAGGCATTTGTTGCCATCTCAAGGTTAGCTGCATAGCTTGACTCTGTAGAGTAGGCAATTGTGTCTTCACCAGATACCAACCATGATGTCAATTCTTTCTTGATTTCTTCCATGACATCTTCTGGAATCTCATCCAATGAAGCAATTGACTTGTCAAGAACTACCCAACGGTTGAGATCTGTACGCTCAGGAGTGACCGCCATGAATTCTTGAGAATCCTTACCACCCATGGCACCACCATCACCGATGATACCCTTAAATTCAAGGCCAGCACGTGTAAAGATAGCCTCATAAGCTTTACGGTAGTCTTCATAGGTTACATCCAAATCTTCATAGTTTTGGTGGAAACTATAAGCATCCTTCATGATAAATTCACGTGTACGAAGAAGACCGTTACGAGGACGTTTTTCATCACGGTATTTTGATTGGATTTGGTAGAGATTAAGTGGTAATTGTTTGTATGATTTAACCGCATCACGAACCAAGGCTGTAAACGTTTCTTCGTGAGTTGGACCGAGGATAAAGTCAGATTTATCACGGTTTTTAAGTTTATAAAGGTCTTCACCGTAAGTTTCATAACGGCCTGACTCACGCCACAAATCTGCTGTCAAAAGCGCTGGCGCCAACATTTCAACCGCACCGATTTTTTCAAACTCCTCACGCATGATGGTTTTGAATTTCTCGATAGCACGATTTGCCAATGGCATATAAGCATAAATACCAGCAGAAACCTGACGCACGTAACCCGCACGTACCATAAGGGCATGACTGATAACTTGAGCATCACTTGGCATTTCACGAAGTGTTGGAATCAACATTTTACTTTGTTTCATCATTTACATACTAAGGAGGCTGGCCCTTGGCTCAAGTCCCTTAGACTTCCTTTCGTTTCTTTGTTTCTAATTAAAAGAAAGCACGCATAATATCATTCCAAGTGACTGCAATCATAAGAACAACCATGATAGCAACACCTGCAAGTGTAATATAGCTTTCAATTTCTTGATTAAGTGGTTTACGACGAATGGCTTCAATAATATTCATAACAATTTTTCCACCGTCAAGGGCTGGAATTGGGATAAGATTGAAAATTCCCAAGTTAATTGAGAGCATCCCCATAAGGTTAAGAATGGAAATTAAGCCACTTTCTGAAGCCTGGGCAGACATCTGGAACATAGCAACCGGTCCACCAAGTTTATTCAAACTAAAGTTGGTGATAAGCCCCTTAAGTGCTACGAGAATTTTGAAGGCCCCTTCCCAAGCCATTTGGAAACCACCAAAAATCTTATCTTTAAGACCTGTTTTTAAGGCAGGAGAAACACCCAAAAAGTAGCCACCTTGACTCTCCTTAGGTTTAACAGAGACCGTTTCTTCCTGACCGTTACTTCTCTTAACTGTCACAGAAAGGCTGTCACCTTTGGAGAATTTTTGGGTATTCTCTGTCAATGCTTCCTTCAAGCTGTCCCAATCAGTAACCTTGTCCTTATTGATAGCCTCGATGGCATCACCATTTTTCAAGCCTGCCACCTGAGCAGCACCTCCATTGGCTACCTGGATACGGTTGGTCGATATATCTTGAACACCACCCTGAACAAAGGCTAAGATAATAAAGACAAGCACCCCAAGAATGAAGTTATTCATAGGACCAGCAAAGTTGGTAATTAAACGTCCCCACATGCTTGCATTTTGATATTGGACATCCTTAGGAGCGATACGAAGTTCTGTACCATCCTCCTCAACGATAGTGGCATCATGATCAACCTCATAGGTCTTGGTCTCATCTAGGACTAGACCTGTAATGGTTAACTTATCCTCCAAATCATAGGCAGTGACGTTCATAGGCAAAGCCGTCTGGTCAACCTGGCGATCCGAAAGGTTGATACGTCTTACCTTACCATCTGATCCAATCGTTAGACTGGCAGGGCTACCTGTTTTAATCTCAGTTGTATCTTCACCCCAACCAGCCATACGGACATAACCACCTAAAGGGAGAATACGGATAGTATAAACGGTACCATCCTTACCTGTATGTGCAAAAATTTTCGGTCCCATACCAATGGCAAATTCACGAACCAAAATTCCTGAGCGTTTGGCGAAAAAGAAATGACCAAACTCATGGAAGACGACAATCACACAGAAAATCAGTAAAAAGGTAATAATAGCTTTCATCTAGACACCTCCACTCTTAAAAAAGTCCTAGGAAGTGCATGATTGGGAAAACGAAGATCCAGCTATCGCAACGGTCCAAAACACCACCGTGTCCAGGAATGAGATTGCCTGAGTCTTTAACGCCAAAGTGACGTTTAATAGCTGATTCAACCAAATCACCAAATTGACCAAAGATACTAAAGAGAATCGTACAGATAAGCAACCAGAAGAAGTTATGAGGGGCATAAACGCCGTGGTTAATCAAACCAAAGATAAGAGCCACAATGATTGCGGATAAGATACCACCGACACTACCCTCAATAGTCTTATTTGGTGATACTTTTGGCAATAGCTTATTCTGACCAAATTGACGACCAAAAAGGTAAGCTCCAATATCTGTTGCCCAAATAATAAAAAGGGCAAAGAGAACTTTTTCCCAACTATCCAAACGTGCCGCAATGAGATTTTGGAAACCAAAACCAACATAAAAGGCAGATGCGATTGGATAAGCTGCATCATCAAAAGAATAATGGTCGCTATTAAGGACAGTCCCCGCTAGAATCAAAAATGAAATAACAGCGAAACCTGTCACACTAGCATTTGTCGGAAGACTGATAAAATACTGATCAATCGGCACAGCCAAGATAAAGGCTGCCACCATTGATAAAATACCCTCGATAGAGAAAATCTCCAAGTGCTTCATGCGAAGCATCTCAGACACTGCAACCATGGCCATAGCTCCAACCAAAAGTTGGAAAGGAAGACCACCGATAAAGAGCAATGGGAGGAAAATGGCTGCTGCCACACCCCCACCAATTAAACGTTCTTGCATGAGAGGTCCTTTCTAGACACCACCGAAGCGACGGTGACGTTTATTGTAGTCAGAGATGGCTTGACGTAGCCCTTGCTGGTCAAAATCTGGCCAGAAAACATCTGTGAAGTAAAACTCACTGTAGGCAGATTGCCAAGGCAAGAAGTTACTAAGACGAAGCTCGCCACTCGTACGGATAATCAAATCTGGATCACGGTAGAGGTAAGGCAATTTATCTGTCATCAAATGCTTAGCAATGAGGTCTTCATCAATAGCTTCAGGACTGAGTTTGCCTGCTTCAACCTCTTTAGCAATCGCTTGAACTGCAGATACAATCTCCGCACGACCACCATAGTTCAGTGCAAAGTTGAGAACCAAACCGGAATTATGTTTTGTCTGCTCAACTGCCTTTTCAAGAGCATCTAAGGTTTCCTTAGGCAGACGACTGTTATCTCCGATTGTCAAAATACGAACATTGTTTTTGTCTAATTCTGGTACATACTTGTTAAAAAATTCAACTGGCAAATTCATGATGAATTTCACTTCATCTTGTGGGCGTGACCAGTTTTCAGTTGAGAAGGCATATACTGTCAATACCTTAACTCCAAGTTGTGACGCTTCGATAGTTACCTTTTGCAAGGCATCCATCCCAGCCTTATGCCCCATCACACGTGGTTGTAGACGCTTTTTAGCCCAACGGCCATTTCCATCCATAATAATACCGATATGGTTGGGAATATTATCTAGAACCTCTTGATGAGATTTTTTTCTAAATTTAAACATGGAATATCCTCTAAATATAGTTTACCCTTTATTTTACCACATTTTCAGGGGTTCTGAACAGCTTTTAATACCGATAAGATTAGAAAACGCAAAAAGACCAGGATTTAACCTAGTCTCAAATACACATCTTACTTTTCATCAGCAGACTCAATTGCTGAATCTTCTTCGATAATTGTCTTTTTAGTTGTTTCTGCTGTTTCTGTAGTTGGTGCTGGTGTGATCACTTTCATGATTGAACGACTCAAATCAAATGTCAAGAAGACACCTTCTGCATCCAAAACAATACGGTTATTTTCTTTGTCAATCTCATCGACAATAGCAATCAAACCACCGATTGTTTCAACCTCAGCACCCTTAGCAAGACCTGCAAAACGATCTTCCTGTGCCTTTGCTTGGCGACGACGGCTGAAAGCCACATAAGCAACAATTGCGACCACATAAATGGCCAAAACTAGCATCATATTCATATTTCGTATTCCTCCAATAATTCACTTGGCTACTACTATATCAGATTAAGGCAGGACAAGCAAGACAAATCCTTAGACAGACCACATAAAAACACTTTCCTTATGACGGAAAGTGCTGAATGAGATTACATATCTGCTACGTTGTGATATACCTTTTGAACATCATCGTCTGCTTCAAGCGCATCAATAAGTCCTTCGAAAACTTCAAGGTCTTCACCTTCAAGAGTAACCTCAGTTTGTGGAATCATTTCAAGTTCAGTCACTTGGAACTCTTCTTGTCCGTTAGCACGGAGAGCTTCCAAAGCTTTGTGAAGATCTGTTGGCTCAGTGTAAACAGTGATAGTACCATCTTCTGCTTCTACATCTTCAACTTCTACATCTGCTTCAAGCAATTGTTCAAAGATTGCATCTGCATCTTCACCTGCAAAAACGATAACACCTTTTTTATCAAACATGTATGAAACAGAACCTGAAGCACCCATGTTACCACCATTTTTACCAAAGGCAGTACGTACGTTAGCAGCTGTACGGTTAACGTTTGAAGTCAAAGTATCTACGATAATCATAGAACCATTTGGTCCAAACCCTTCATAACGTCCTTCAACGAAAGTTTCATCAGTGTTACCTTTAGCCTTATCAATGGCCTTATCAATAACGTGTTTTGGCACTTGCGCTTGTTTAGCACGCTCCAAAACAAATTTCAAAGCTGAGTTTGATTCTGGATCTGGTTCACCTTGTTTAGCAGCCACATAAATTTCGACACCAAACTTAGCGTAAACCTTAGAGTTTGCACCATCTTTAGCAGTTTTCTTAGCAACGATATTAGCCCATTTACGTCCCATGGGATTCACCTCTTCTAAGAGATTTGTATCTCTGATTTGTTTTTTCTTTTTTGAAAATAGCAAAGCTTGCTAAATTCACAATCCCTTACATTATAGCACTTTGACTGCCGTTAGTAAAATTGAAATAAATCCTAAGCATTTATCATATGAAACATTTACTCAGTCCCCTCTCCCAAACGAATAATCTTATCAAAATATGGTTCATTTTCCTTTATAAGATGGTGGGTAACCGTGATATAAGTGATATTAGGATCACTTAATAATAGGTGCTCAATACGAGTAGCGTTATTATGGTCAAGATTGGCAGTTGCTTCATCAAAAATCACAACAGAACTTCCTTTTAAAAACGCTCTTATCAGGCCTATTCTTTGTTTTTGGCCCTCCGAAAAGCTACCGTCGCTTACTTGCTCATCTATACGGTTTAAGAAAGATAAAAGATTAACTCTTTCAAGAACTTTCTTGATTTGTGTATCAGTAATAGCTTCGTTCCAAAGGGTTAGATTGTTCCTCAAGGTATCATTATAGATATGAGTTTGACTCCCAACATAGGCACATTCAGACACGATTGAGTTCTCATCAATCTCTTTTGACTCCAATTTTCCAAACAAGATTTTTCCCTCGTAATCTTTAAGATTGCCTAGGAATATATTAAGCAGGGTTGACTTCCCACTACCTGAGCATCCAGTAATAGCATACTTGCCTCCTTTTTTAAAGGTTTGGGTGAATCCCTCAATAATACCCTTCTCTCCAAAATGATAACTTACATTCTCAAAACGAACATCCTGAATAGTCGCTATGCAAGTCTTTGGATCCTCTGGAAAATTGTGAAATTTTTTTAAGATAGGATCGACAGACTTAATTGTCACTTGCAGCTGATTAATGGTGGATAGAGAGTTAAAAATATTACCTGAGATCTGGCCTACCGAGGCAATTGTTCCAACAGTAATATTTCCAAAAATAATTAACAAACCGGTTAAGAGTAGTATCAACATCTGAGTGATGACTGAAAACAAGGACATCAGAGTCTCTGTACAAGTGCTCCTTTTTGTATAAATGATTTTCTGGGAAATATAGTCCTCAACAATAGATTTCACTTGTCTAAGAAATATCTGTTTACGACTGGCGTAATAAACATCTGCATATCCATATAACTGATCGCTTACTCCAGAAACAAGCTCTTCATTCGCTTGGGAAAATTTCTCCATTGAT
>ERZ773242.2249-NODE-2249-length-16422-cov-4.042830_pt1 | contig 16422 bp, 18 predicted proteins | sample MGYA00511077_ERZ773242 | MGnify/ENA primary metagenome ERZ773242 (study PRJEB29015, sample SAMEA2737754) | human gut metagenome | biome: human gut; feature: human-associated habitat; material: faeces | place: China | collected 2012 ... | reverse complement strand
CGCGGTCTCCTTGCCCTCCGCGGGGATTTTTCATGATACAGGAAATATCACTGCGCAATCTTTGATTATTTGATTTTGAACGACACAATCGTCTTGAGCCCGTTGATGTCGGTGACGACCAGCTTGTAGCTTCCTTTTTTGCTGATCTTCTTACCGCTGCTGATCTTCTTGCCGTTCAGCGTTGCCTTGGCGATGCCGCAGTTATCTTTGAACTTGACAACTTTCGCGCCGATATAGGTTTTACCGTTCTTCACGCCGCTCACCGCCGGCTTTTTGGTGTCCTTGATGGTGAAGGTCTTGACCGCTTCGTTTCCGTAATAATCCTTCGCCGTTACGGTATATGTCCCATTCTTTTTCAAGGTTTGTGTCAAATCAAAGCTGACCGCCGCGGCGCTGCCCTTCTGATAGGCTGCTTCTGCGATGCCGCTCGCATCGTTGACCTTGATGGTGATTGGCTTATTGTACACCTGATTCTTTGTGACACCGCTGATGGTCGGCGCAGTTTCCTCTTTAGCCGTCGATACCATGAACTCCACAGGATTCATAAAATCTGCGGTATGCAGCGTAAACGTCGCGGTATTGCCGTCCGCGCCGATCGTGCCTTTGCTGCTGACAGCCTCGATCTTGCTCGGCATCTGGATATGCAGCGTCGCGGTCAGCATGGCATCCAGATCCATATTCTTTTGGCTGTAAACCGCCTTGGCCTCTTCATAATCCGCCTGCGTCATCGTCGCACCCAGACAGAAACGAATGCTGTCTTCCGTCACGATCACATTCTGATAGCTTTCCGCCAGCGCCTTTTTTAACTCCTCCAAAGAAGCAAAGGTCGTTTCCTTCTTGATCTGATAATATTCCTCTCCGTCCTTCGTGACGACCGTCGGTGTTTCATTTCCGAACAAGTTAGTCTCCTGACCTATGCCCATCTCCTTCACGATCTCATCATAAGCGGATTTTTTTACTTCCAGCAGTGTCGTGCTGCTGCCGGAGCCATCCGCGTTCAGCACCAGTGTATCCTCGCTGCGCATGCAGCCCGCCATCGTAAAAATCAGTGCCAGCGTCAGCACCAGCATCCATAGTTTTTTCATTTTTACGTTCCCCTTTCATCTTTCTTTTTTACCCCTCGATTTTATCATATCGCGGGACAAAAGGGAACGGTTTTCGGTGCTTTTATTATGTAGGAAATATCGTTACGATATTTCTTGAATCACGACAAAAGCAACATACGAAGCGGCGCTCATCTGTGAGCGCCATGTGCGCATAGAAATCGCAGGTTTCGTTATGCGCACTTTTATCCTATCTGCTTCTTTATGAATCTTGACAATAGTAAACCCAAAAGCGCAAGCGCCGCTGACGCGATAAACGCGCCGGCGTAACTGCCGGAAGCCTTAAAGTATGAGGCCATCACCGGTCCGATCAAACTCGCGATTCCAAAGACAATGTACATCGCGCCGTAGTTCTCTGTAATATATTTAGAACCGAAAACCTCCGCAGTGAGCGGCGTGAGTACAGACGCGAATCCGCCGTAGCAGGAAGCCGCGACACCCATGGCTGCGATGATACAGATGGCGTTTGTTCCGACAGCAAGCATCGCCATGGACGCCGCGCAGAGAATGAACACGACAGCCATCGTCCTTTGCATCCCGATTTTATCCGAAACACTGCCAAAAATGAATCGTCCGGCCATGTTGCATGCGGCAAATACGCTGACAAAGATGGACGCGCTCTCCGGTGAAAATCCAACAGTCGTCTGCAGGATCGGCGATGCCTGACTGATTACCATGATTCCTGCAATCAATCCAAAGGTAAAGGTCAAGGCTGTAATGTAAAATGCCGGTGTTTTTAACATTTCGCTTCTTTTTAATCCTGTCTTTTCATCACCTGTGTGTGTGCCGCCCTGCGTCATCAGGCTCTGCCATTCATCGGGAACCTCTTTTAAAAAAAGGTCTCCGACAAGTATGATCACAAGGAAAACAATGCCCAAAGCAATCAGTGCCGTACCGATTGAGGTTCGTCCAATTATGGCTGCAGCGGTCGGCGCCCATATTATTGCTCCCGATCCGTAAGCTGCTGTTCCAAGCCCGGAGGCAAGACCTGCTTTATCCGGAAACAATTTTACAACATATGCCATAAGACTGGGATATACAAATCCGCAGCCCAGACCCGAAAGGACTCCGTAAAAGGCGTACAGCTGCCAAAGTGAGGTCATGATTCCCGATAAGACCAGCCCTGCTCCAAAAAGGATACCCCCGATCAGAACGCACCTTCTTGTCGTAATTTTTTGAATCACCGATCCAAAAAAAAGCGGAGACATTGTGGAGCAAACAACCGTAATCGTGAACGTAAGCGATACCGCCCCCTCATTCCATCCAAACTTCTGTGCAATCGGTCCCTGCAGCACACTCCAGGAATAGCCGAAGCCCGCGCAGACACAGATGATCAATGCTGCGATAAAGCAGATCCACCTTTGTGATTTAAAATGTTCATACATACCCATTGACAACCTCTTTCTCTTTGAAAAAAGAAACCCTGTTCAGATTGCAGGGTCTCCCTTTTAGAATTTTTTTAATGCTTTTCGCACATTTTGTAAACGCCGGCTGCGCCCATTCCGCCGCCGATGCACATCGTGACCAGTCCGTACTTTCCGTTCGTCCGTTTGAGTTCATCCAGCGCCTTACAGGTCAGAAACGCGCCCGTTGCCCCCTGCGGGTGACCTAAAGCCATCGCGCCGCCATTTGGATTGGTCTTTTCCGGATCAAGCCCAAGCTCCCGCATACATGGAATTGCCTGCGCGGCAAAGGCTTCATTTAATTCAATGACATCCATATCAGCGATACGAAGACCTGTTTTTTCCATAACCTTTGGTACCGCGTACATAGGTCCCAGACCCATATAGTCAGGTTCCAGCCCTGCCACTGCATATCCTTCCAAGGTCGCGATGGCAGGAATCCCAAGCGATTTCGCCTTTTCCGCGGACATCAGAACCACAAAAGCTGCCGCATCACTGGTCTGAGATGAGGTCGCCGCGGTTACGAGTCCGCCTTCCTTAAAGCACGGCTTTAGCTTGGCAAGCGTTTCCATGCTGGTATCTCTTCTGATTCCCTGATCCTGATCAAAAACAATTGCGTTGCCTTCCGTGTCCACACCCGGAACAGGAATAATGCTGTGCGCAAATCTTCCCTCATCCTGTGCCTTTGCTGCTCTTCTATGGCTTTCTACCGCAAGCTCCTCCATTTCTCTTCTGGTGATCCCGTATCTTTCTGCGACGTTTTCCGCAGTCAAGCCCATCGGCATGTATTCTTCCGGTCTTGTTTTTAAAAGCTCCGGATCGAAGGTCCACGAAATATCGAGATTTACAGGATTTGACGTCATGGATTCCACACCGCCCGCAACGATGACGTCACATACCCCTGTTTCGATCTGTGATGCTGCGAGCGCGATAGCCTGAAGTCCTGAAGAACAGAATCTGTTCACTGTCATGCCACACGCAGAATCCGGGAAACCGGCCTGGGCCGAAATCAAACGCGCGAAATTAAATCCCTGCTTTCCCTCGGGAATGGCGCAGCCCACGATGACATCTTCGATTTGTGCCGGCTCCAGATTTGGTACTCTTTCTACAACACCTTTTAACACGAGTCCGCCAAGACTAACCGGGTGCGTTTCTCTTAAAGCGCCTTTTTTACCTGATTTTGCCACAGCGGATCTTCCATATCCGACTACTACAACACGATTAAAAAGTCCCATCTGTTTATTCTCCTATTCTATCTGTAATGTCTTTCCGACACTATATTTCCATTTCTTTTAAATCATCCGAAAGGATCAATTCCGGCTGCGTCCGTTCCTGTACGTATTCCGCTGTAATTCCGGGAGCCAGTTCTTTTAATACCAGTCCCGCATCGGTTACATCAATGACGCACAGCTCTGTAATTATGTGATCTACGCAGTGACGTCCTGTATAAGGCAGGTTACATTCTTTCACGATCTTTGGCATGCCTTCCTTCGTGCAATGCTCCATCGTTACAATTACAAGCTTCGCGCCGTTCACAAGATCCATCGCTCCGCCCATACCAAACTCTCTGCCCGGTGTGGACCAATTTGACAAATCACCCTTTTCAGAAACCTGCAAGCCACCTAAAACAGTCGCGTCCATTCTGCCTGAACGAATCATGCCAAACGACATTTCGGAGGTCAGAGCCGCGCCACCCAGCACAGGGACATAAGGCACGCCGCCTGCATTGTACAGTCTCTCGCTGATGCTGATTCCCCGCGCGATTTCGCCGACGCCGACGAAGCCGTTCTCTGATTGGAACATAACGCCCGGCTCCGCGTAATCACAGCAAAGGCTCGGAATACCAATCCCCAGATTGACAGTATCTCCGCTCTTAAAATATTTGGCAGCACGTTTTGCAATCATTTTTCTCATTTCTTTATCCATTCGTACCACCTCATTTCAGTATCATGTCAATAAACATGCCCGGAATTTCCACTTCATCCGGCGTGATTTCACCAAGATCGCAGAAGTGATCACATTCTACGATGGACAGATTTCCGCATGTGGAAACCACCGGATGCGAAGCGCGACCGGTGCTTCCTCTAAAGGTCAGATTCCCGATCGGATCGGCTCTTCTTGCTCTCGCGATTGATACATCTGCTTTTAGCGCGGTCTCCAGGATATATTTTTCACCGTTTACTTCCACGATTTGTTTCCCCTTCTCGACTACGGTGCCAAGACCCGTCTTGGTAAGCACACCACCGAGTCCCATGCCGCCGCATCGCAGACGTTCAACAAAGCTTCCCATCGGACAGAACTCTGCAAGGAGAGTTCCGTCCTGAAGCTGCGCGTTGGTTTCGGGATTCGTCCCCACATGACAGGTCACGATGCGGTCAATCACCTTTTCGTGGATCAGCCTTCCAACGCCAACGCCCGGGTCGCTTGTATCAATAGAATAAACTGTCAGATGTTTCGCGCCGCTTTCGAGAATACAGTCAATAATCCTTTCCGGCATGTTTTGCCCTGTCTGACCACCGATTGCAATGATCTGCCCATCATGGAACCGGGATATGATTTCTTCTTTTGTACGTACTTTGCTTTCTAACATTTATTCTTCCTCTATTAAAGTTTTCTATGGAGTTTCAAAATTTCCACAAGCATCCGGTCACGATACGCAATGCACTCCGCGTTGGTATGTCCGATATAGTCCGGGAAGCTTGCCATTTCTTCATCCACGCCCGGCTGCGCGATCTCGCCCCAGTTTTCCGGCTGCTCTGTCCAGTTTGCCATATCCTTAAGCCATACGTTCCCTGAGTTTCCGAGCATCTTTACCATACCCGCAAGTCCGCCCGGATTGCCCATCTGCATGATCATGTTGTGCCCGAATATCGCCCATCTGATTCCAGGACCATATACAAGCGCCTTGTCAACATCTTTCACAGAGCATACGCCTCTCATAACGAGATCCTGCATTTCTCTGTAGAGCGCGAGTTGAAGACGGTTTCCGATAAAGCCCGGACATTCTTTATTTAACAGCACTGCTTCTTTACCGATCGACTGATAAAAATCATACACCATATGCACAAATTCATCTGTACTTGCCGGATTTTTTGTCAGTTCAACCAAAGGAATCAGATGCGGCGGGTTGTATGGATGCGCGCCAATACATCTTTCCGGATGCTTCGCGTCTTCTGCTATTTTGGAAATGAGCAGTCCGGAGGTGCTGCTTGCATAAACAGCGTCTTTTGGTGCATATTTTTCTACGTTAGCCAGAATACTCTTTTTTATCTCTAGTCTTTCCGGACCGCTCTCCTGAATAAATTGCGCATCTTTCACCGCATCTTCGATATCTGTCGTGAATTTGACAGCGGAGAGGATTCTTTTTCCTTCTTCCTCTGTGATCGCTTGATCGTTCACGAGAGAAGTGATGCTGCGTTCCATCTGCTCTCTGCTCTTTTGGAGCATTTCATCGTTGACATCATAGAGTGTTGTCTCAAGCCCTTTCGAAGCAAAGTGCAGCGCCCAGCTTGACCCGATGACACCACCGCCAACACATGCTATTTTTTTAATATCTTTTACATTTTCGACTGCCATGACTGCTTCCTCCTTCATCCTAGCGAACCAACGGCTGAATGCCTAAAATTTCTCTTGCCTGTGCTGAAGTCGCCGGTTTCTTTCCAAAGGTTTCAACTGCCTTAACTGCTCTTTCGACCAGCATGAGATTTGTCGCTAAAATTTTATTGCCTTCCTCGTCCTTACCGTATACGACATTGTCTTCCAAACCGACACGAATGTTGCCGCCCAACGCCAAGGCCGCGTACATGATCGGGAGATGTCCCGCACCGACACCAAAGGCAGACCAGGTGGAGCCTTCCGGAATGTGCTTTGTTAAGTACAGCAGATTCTCAACAGTTGCAGGCATGCCGCCAAGTACACCCAGACAGAACTGATAATGGCATGGTGTAGGCAGATGTCCCTTTTTCACAAAGTAATTCGAAACGCCCAGCATACCGGTATCGAAGATTTCCAGCTCCGGTTTAATGCCTCTTTCCATATAAACGTCACCTAACTCCTGTAGGAATTGTGGTGTGTTCATAAATACACCGCCCGGCATCCAGTTGAAGGAACCCGCATCATAAGAACCCATTTCGATGCCGTCTACGGTTCGCATGTGCTTCATTCTAATAGCATTGCCTGCTGCATCGCCACCGGAAACACGGTTGTCTCCGGAAGAAGTGCAGTTGATAACAACGTCGCAGTCCTTATGTGCACGAATCAGTTCGATCGTTTTTTTGAATCTCTCTGCGTCCATGGTGCCAAGCCCCTGTTCGTCTCTCATATGCAGATGTACAATCGCGGCACCTGCTTTCCAGCACTGATATGCGTCTTCCGCAATCTGCTCCGGTGTTTCCGGAATATGATAGCCGGCAGGTGTCACTGCACCGGTCAGTGCAGCAGTGATGATAACCTTATTTTGTAAATTACTCATAATAAACCCTCCTGTAAATACTTTTCTATATTCATTTGTTTGAAAGCTAGCAAATTCCTATGCTTGCCAGGAATCCCGCTAAAATTGTACAAATAATCGGAATCACCGTATTCAGCCAAAAGACATGCATATAACCCTCTTTATGTGTCAGCTGCGCTACGCCCAATGCGGACGCCGTACCGCTGGAGTGCGGTAAACTGTCCAGCCCTCCGGAGGACATAACTGCTAAACGGTGTACGATGTCCGGTGAAAGTCCGGCGTCAATAAATCTCTGTCCGAAAAGATTCAAGCCAATGGATAACCCGCCGGACGCGCTTCCGCAGACACCTGCCGCCAAGTTAACCGCGATAATCAACTGAATAATCGGAGAGCCCGGGATACTGTCTAAGCCACTCATGATAAGTTCATAACCTTTTGTTGCTGCAACAACACTGCCAAAACCTACGATTACGCAAACATTCAGCAGGACCATGATCGCATTTTTGATTCCCTCTGTACCGACAGTGAACAAATTTACTTTATTTTTGACTAATTGCTTTCCATATATGATGATTGCTGCCAAAATAGCTACCAACAAAGACTCTACCGCACTGAGTTTCAAACCATTTAACGCGATCAACAGCGCTACAGACGGAAGCAGGCTCACGATAATGTTCATATCCGGTTCATCCAAGTCTTCCGCTTGCTCTCCAGCGATACGGCTGCCGGTAGGAAGAAAATGTTCTCCCTTCTTCTCAGTTTTAGTGATTGCGTATTTGACATAAAAAACACTAAGAATAATGCAGACAACCGCACTGATACTGCCAATGACCGGCGCCGCGGAAGCGGACGTGCCCAAAATTTCTGTAGGAATCAGGTTTTGAATTGACGGCGTTCCCGGCAGCATCGTCATCGTAAAAGATCCGGAGCCCAAAGAACTTGCCATGTATAGATGCCATGGAATATCGAATTCTTCGAATAGATCTTTGCCAATCGAAACCAGTACGAATACACAGCAATACAGATTAATTCCTCCATACGTCAGTATCGCGGTCATAATGCCAACCGACAGTACAGCAAATAATTTTTGATATTTTGCCGGAGATTTCCGTACCAATCCCGCGATCTTCAACGCAATCAATTTCGCGGCGCCGGAATCACCCATCAGCTTCGCAAAGATGGAACTGAGCGCAAACATCAAGAAATAACTTTGCATGAACCCTGCAAACCCTGTCATGTATTCTCCGGTCAACAATCCGATTACATTCTTGCCGGAGAAAATCGCAACTACTGCGGCGGCCAACGGCGCTGAGATATAAAGTGATACCCCTTTCATCGCCAACACGATCAGTGCAGCCAGACCAACTAAAATACCAATAATACTAATAATTTCTGGACTCATTTTTCTTCTCCTTTTCTGTTGCATGTTGATTTTGTATTTTCTCTTTTATGTATAGCAAGAAGCTTGCCAAGTTTATTTTCCATTGAAATTCCAACGTTTTTTCATTTTATAAAAAAAGAGATGCCATATGTTAATGCTATTGTGCATTACATCACGCCATCTCGATAATGCTATTATGCATTGTAATGCTTTTTTGCATTACAGTCCGTACCTTTGTTTTTTTCTAAATACAGTTGACTGGTTTACTTTTAAAAGCTCTGCCGCTTTATATGTGCTTCCTGTTTCTTGCAGCGCTTTCATAAGTACATCTTTCTCGCATTGCTGCATATAATCGTCTAGGGAAAAGTCTTTCCAGTCTATACGCTCACGTGAAAGCAATTGCATCACATCCGCTTCCTGTTCATGCCGCAACTGTGCCCTCTGGCTCAATTTTGTCTGTTCGCCATAAAGCACAGTTTCCGCGAGTTGTTCAATTTCCATTACGCTTGGTTGCCCCGTTACTACCACGCGTTCAATAACATTGCGTAACTCCCGCACATTACCGGGCCAGCTATAATTCAACATCTGTTGTATTGCCTTTGGACCAAATGTTTTGACAATACCGTACTGCTGACAAAAATGATTCAAAAAAAATTCAATCAGCGGAATGATATCTTCCTTTCGTTCCCGCAACGGCGGTACATGAATCGGTACCACCGAAATACGATAGAAAAGGTCTTCGCGAAAAGTACCGTTCTTTACACAGGCGTGCAAATCCTGATTCGTCGCTGTAATCAGTCGGAAGTCAATATATTTCTCATGAAGATCCCCAATCCGCTTCACTTTGTGAGTTTCGAGCACCCGCAGCAGTTTACTCTGCAGCGGAAGCGGCATCGAGTTGATTTCGTCTAAAAAAAGGGTGCCTCCGTTCGCACTCTCAATGAGACCGACTTTGCCTTCATTTCTGGCGCCTGTAAAAGACCCTTTTACATAGCCGTATAATTCCGCTTCCAAAAGGTTTTCGGGAAATGCCGCGCAGTTGATTTCCACCATAGGTTTGTCGCTGCGTTTGCTGCAGGAATGAATGTACTGTGTTACAACTTCTTTCCCCGTTCCTGTTTCTCCTGTGACCAAAATCGTTGTATCTGTTTTGGCGAGAATATCCAATTCCTGCTGTACACGCTCCATTGCGCCGCCTTTTCCATGAATCATAGGTATCGCTGTGGTTGCTTTTTCGGCCAGCTTCATCGGACCAATCTTGCCGCCGCCGTTTTTAACCGCCTCCACTTCTGCGATCGCTTGTTGATATCGTGCTTGCAGCAGGTCGAGACGCATTGCCTCAACAACCACATTCTCCAAATTTCCTAATTCATCGAACGTCGGCGTTGCCGTAATCAACTGCTTATATTTAAACTTTTTCGGAGTCACAACCTCATTGACAAAAGATATTGTGCGCTTCTGCTTTAAAGCTTCTACGCCGGCGCTGATTGTCACATGTCCAACCTTACTGCCTGCCAGCAAATCATAGGCATTGATCTTCAAAATTTCTTCCCTGCTGCCGCCTGTCATGTTCAAAAACGCGTTATTGCAATAAATATAGTTCCCGTCTTTATCCAGTACATAAACACCTTCATGTAGATTGTTGATAATGAGGCTTTTCAACAAACTGTTTTCCATGGCGCACCCCTTAATTTTAGTTGATAGTTTCGTCCTGTTTTTGTAGTTATTATACCCTCTTGCTGCCTTTCTTTCAATCTATTTTCTCATTTATGCGTTTATGTGCTCATGCCGCGTGCATCCTGCCGTTTCCCATTTGCAGTTTGGCAAGGCTTCATTCTGCTTACCCCGTTCTTTCACCCTTTTCTCTCGTCCCGGCGCGATCTCAATACTTGCGTTTGAGAACGAGCCAGCAGATCCAGTACAAGATCATCAGCAGGCAGACCGCGATACTGCAAAAATAGCTGACATCCTCCATGCCGGCAATTTTGAAGGTGATCGCAGCCGCGGCTCCGGTCAACACGCTCAGATAGCCTGCCCATGCCCACGCTTTGTTTGCGATAAAACGATTGCGTTCATCGTGCGTCTGTGTATCGAATTTCTCTTTATATTCCGGATCGTTCCGGTAGCGTGCCCAGCGAATCGTCTCCACGATACCGACGCCGATCAGCGCGCCGCCCATGCCGCTCCAAAAAGAATCAATTTTCTCAAAGAAGCCTGCCGCAAACAGCGCCGCCCCGACGATGATCCAAAAAATCGACAAATAAATTCTTTTGCTGCAATCTCTCATTTCTCTGCCTCCTCAAAAATAAAAACCTCTTCGATCGTCATGCCGAAGTATTTTGACAGCTTATACGCCAGCTCAACGGACGGATTGTAGCGTCCGTTTTCGAGTGAGCTGATCGTCTGTCTGGAAACGCCGAGCGCTTTCGCCAGTTCCTCCTGATTCATACCCCGCGCCTTTCTGATCTCTTCGATTCTGTTTTTCATCAAAATCTCCCTCTCTTTCGCGATCCGGCTCCGGTTTCCGCATCGCTTTCATAAACGTAAAGTATGCTTTACATATCTTCATTATAACACTTCTCTGCAGGATGTCAAGCAAGCTTTACATTTTTACTAAAAAAATTATGCATAACGAAAAGCAGATTTCTATGCGCACATGCCGCGCACGCATGGGCGCCGCTTCACAAGGTGCGTTTGCCGTTACGCAGGAAATCCCGCACAGCGATATTTCCGGAATAATAAAAAAATCGGCAGGAGATTTTCTGCTCGTCTGCCGATTTTCTTTCTATATGCTCACTCCGCGTTTTAGCCGCTGTCTGCGCAGTTTACACGCCGCTCGTAATAAGCGTTCCGTTATCTACCTCTGCGCCCTGCGCCATAGAATCCGCTTGCGCCACCGCCGCCGCGTCCGCTGCCGGAGGGTCTGCTTGCCGGTCTGCTGCTTGATGACGGTCTGCTTGCCGGACGGCTGCTTGTCGAAGACCTGCTGACCGTCGGACGGCTGCCTGCGGATGATCTGCGCACCGGCGCACTCGGTCGTCTCGAAGACGCACTGCCCGGGCCCGGCCAGTCTCTCGGCGGCATCGGCGGCGGAGGCGGCGTACTTCTGCGCCTCGGTCTCGTCGATGACGGATAGATCCTGCCGCCGCCGACACCTCTGCTGCCGCCGGAGCTGAAGCTCCTGCCGATCCCGCGCACCAGCTTCGCAATCAACACAACGACCGCAACGATGACCAGAACCATGATGAGCAGACCGATGATCGTTCCCATCGTCCAGCCTGCGTCCTCATCAGAGACTGTATTTCCGGCAGCACCCTCGGCTGCTCCGACGTCATAATAATCGTAGACGACGGCATACAAGGCATCGAAGGTTTTTCTCGCGCCGCTGTCGTAATCCCCGGCTGCAAAATCCTCTTCAAGATCATTCCACAGGATATCATCAATCATCCCGCTCGTCAGCGCAGACTCCAGACCCTTGCCCTGCATGCACCAGTAGTTCTCCTCGCCGATAGCAAGCAGAAGCAGGACACCGTTGTTCTTGTCCGCATCCCCAATCTTCCAGTTATTAAAAATGGTATAGGCATAGTCCTCGATATCCATGCCGTCCAGGAAGTCCGTCGTCACAACAACGATCTGCGCACCGCAGGCATTTTCGAGGACACCGTTCTGCTCCGTAATGTAGTCTTCCGTCTCCTGCTCCAGTACATTCGCAAAATCCGCCGCATAGAACGGCTCCGGTGCGTCCGGAACTGCCGCAAACGCACTGCCGCAGGCAAACAGCATCGTCAAAAACACCGTCAGCAGCGCAGCTGTCAGTCTTTTGTTCATTCGTATACACCCTTTCTGTCAAAGTTTTCTATGCATCGCACAATCCGCATCGCGCACAAAGTGCGCCGCAGCCCTCTGCACGAACGCTGCGGCACCGCAGACAGTCTCAGCGCATCATCGGCGCTGCCGCCGCTGGTGTCAGGGCAGCAATCACATTCGCCGGAAACTGCGCCAGTAGCTTGTTGTAATCCGCCGCGTAGCTGTAATAGGGGTCATGACTGATCGTATCATTGCGCGAGTTAAAATCCGTGTACAGTCGCTGCCGATACTTTTCGTCTTTCTCCGACAGGCTCGCGTCGTTCAAGGTCCGGTACAGCTCTGTCATGGCGGTTTCCATCTGTGTATTCGCTGCAAACAGCGCGGAAATATCCCCCGCCGCCTGCGTGTAGGCATTGATTGCGGCCGCCGCACCCTCGCACGCAGCCTCGATATCGTTCGCAGCCGGATACTTCTTGGCAACGGTCTGCAGATTGGTCAGCGCATTGGCGCGCTCTCCCATATCGTTCGCGATGCAAATGCCGTCCCCGGTCTCACCGACAAAGAACACGTCTGCCGCCTTCCGGTACTGCCCGGCAAGTCCCTTATACCCGCCGAGCAGGAATCCGCAGACGATCAGGACTAACATCAAAACCATGCAGATTCCTTTGTTCTCTAATATTTTCATATACCTAGCCTCTGAATTCCAACATCTTATCCTTCAGCTGATTCTCGATATTCAAAAGCTCGACCTCTGCAGCCTTGCGTTTTGCTCTGCCATCGTTCTGGATCTTCACGACTTCATCCAGCGTGTCGATCAGCATCTGGTTGGTGTGTTTGAGCGTTTCAATATCCACGATACCGCGTTCGGACTCCTGCGCGACACCGACTGTGGTCTGTTTGAGCAGCTCCGCGTTCTTTTTGAGCAGTTCATTGGTCGTATCGGAAACCGCCTTTTGTGCCTGCATCGCCTGCTCGCTGTGTGCAAGACCGAGTGCAAGCACCATCTGACTCTTCCACAGCGGGATCGTATTGAGCAGCGTCGTCTGGATCTTCTCGACCATCAGGGTATCGTTGTTCTGGATCAATCTGATCTGCGGGCCCATCTGCAGAGACACAGTTCTCGTCAGATCGAGGTCGTGCAGCTTCTTCTCGAAGCGGTTCGCCAAATTCGCGTAATCGTTCGCCGCCTGTGCATCCTCCATCGCGCCGGTCTCAGCGGCCTTTGCCTGCATCGCCGGAATCGTCACATTCTGCACTTCCTCAAGCTTTTTCTTGCCTGCCACGATATATAAGGAAAGCTGCTTGAAATTGGTCATATTCGCCTTGAACATTTCATCCAGTACCGCGATATCCTTGGTCAGCGTGATCTGATGTCCCTCCAGCACATCGACAACCTTTTCGACATTGACCTCTGCCTTGTCATACTTCGCCTTGAGCTCCGCAATGCTGGCGCCTGCCTTTTTGAAAAGCCCCAGGAAGCCTTTTTTCTGCTCATTCGGATCGAAGCCCTTGAGCTCTACGACCAGAGAGCTGAGGGTGTCGCCGACAGAGCCGAGGTCCTTCGTTCTGACCTTTTCGAGCGCCATGTCGGAGAACTGCGTGATCTTTGCCTGCGCATCCGCACCATACTGCAGGATATGGTTCGCGTTACTGATATCGATCTTCCCTGCAAAATCTTCGACTGCCTTTTTCTCCGCATCGGTCAGCTGGATCTTATCCTCGATATTGACCTCTTTGACCGTCTCCGGCTGTGCAGATGCCTCTACCATCATCTGGTCGAGCTGCGTTTCTTCCTCGCCCGGCAGGATTAAAACCGGCATTTCAGCTTCCTTTGTATCAACTGTTGCAGCCGCTGCAGCTTCCATTGTTTTCATTTCCTCAGACATTTTCATTACCTCCGTTTGTTTCTTTTAAGATATCGTCAAAATTCATTTTATTCACGCCATCTGCATCCTTATTCATCAGCTGCTGCAGGACAGCGATATCGGTTTCGATGCTCATTTTATCATCCTCAAACATATCGTCTAAATACTGTTTGAGACTTTGATCGATTTTTTCCAGCCCGCCTTCGATGCTTTCCTTGCTTGCAGAAATGTTGCTGCCGTCAATCCCTTGATTTTCTAAGTTAATGTAATTTTTGACCAAATCCGTAATCATCGGTACATAGTGTACCGCAGCCTTTCGGATTTTGCCGCGATCCTTTGGATTCTTCTCCAAATTATCCGCGAGCTTTTGCAAGGTGTCTGCCATACTCTCGACATGCTGTCGCACCTTATCGCTGCGAATCTGTGACTGCAGCGTGTGAAGCTGATCTCGTCCGGCATCCAGCAGCTTGGAGATTTCCTCTGTTCGCTGGCGTACCGGCGTCACAACGGGCATCGCCGCGATCTGCTTTCCGCGCACGCGCTCAAGCACGACCAAAGCTGCGATTGCGATTGCGAGAGCCACAAGCAGCGCCCACAGGCGATAGATTGGCAAAATCATGGCAAGGATAAAAAATACCGCACCGCAGGCAAGGCAAGACATCCCCGCAGGCATCGGCTGTTTTGCCGCTTGTTTTTTCTCTGTGTCAGCATGCTGCTTCTCGTTTTGCACTTCCATCTGTCACCATCTTCCTTTCTTGTCATGCTTCCCTCCAAAAAAGATAAGGGGCAGCCTTTTCTATTATTTTACTCTATCTTCCTTTTGTACGCAAGGCAAAAATGCACAAGAGACACAAGCTTTTACGCTGTGCCCCTTGTCAGTGTCTTTCACCATCCGCCTGCGCCTCTGCCTGCGCTCCCCTCCCGCGTTGCCGCAACGCAAAAAGAGCGCCGCATCAGCAAAGCTTTGCTCATACAAACGCTCCTTTGTCATTTGGTGATTTGTGGCAGGCTCGAACTGCCGACCTCTTGGTTGTCACCCAAGTGCTCTCCCAGCTGAGCTAACAAATCGCAAGCCGCGAAGAGCAGATGCTCTCCGCAGGATTTCGTTTCGAATTAGTCAGCAACGTAAGGAAGCAGCGCCACGATTCTTGCTCTCTTGATCGCAGTCGTCACTTCTCTCTGGTGCATTGCGCAAGTTCCTGTGATTCTCTTCGGCAGGATCTTGCCTCTTTCCGTCACATATTTCTTTAACTTTTCTGTATCCTTGTAATCGATTTTTTCTGTCTTGTCAGCGCAGAATTGGCATACTTTTTTTCTTCTCATGCCACCGCCGCGTCTCTTATCCATCATAGTTCTTATCTCCTTTCTCTTAGAACGGGATATCTTCGTCAATTGCGGAGAAGCCTTCCGGCGCCGCATCGAATCTCGGTGCAGCTTCCTGCGTCTGCGCTCTCTGACCGCCTGCAGGTCTGTCGCCCCATTCTAAAAATTCTACTCTGTCAGCTACGACTTCCGTGGTGTAAACAGTTGCACCATCCTTATTGGTATAGCTGCCGGTCTGAATCCTTCCCTGTACGCCTACCAGTCTTCCTTTTGCAAGGAAACGCTCGCAGTTCTCAGCCTGTTTGCCGAATACGACAACATTCGGGAAGTCCGTCTGCTTTTCACCGTTCTGTCTCGGCGGTCTGTCGATCGCTACCGCGAATCTGCAGATGGCCATCTGCGTGCCGGCAGAATAGCGAACTTCCGGGTCTCTGGTCAGCCTGCCAATCAATACTACACTGTTCATGCTTGCACCTCGTTCCTACTGTGCATCATTGTTGATGATGATGTGTCTGATAACGTTATCGGAGATCTTGAGTCTTCTGTCAAGTTCCTTCGGTAATGTCGGATTGCCTTTGAAGTCAACGACTACATAATATCCTTCGGCCTTCTTGTCGATCGGATATGCAAGCTTTCTCATTCCCCAAACGTCTACTTTTTCAACTTCACCGTCAGCAGCGATGATGGACTGCACTGTCTCTACAGTTGCGTCCTTCTTTTCGTCTTCCAAAGCAGCATCGATAATGAACATAACTTCATAATTTGTCATTTTGTCACCTCCCTGTGGACTATATGGCGACGCTCTCCGCCGGGCTCCGCATGAAGCGGTTCCCCGCATACTCGTCGCAGAGATCCGCGCGAACAAACTCGCGCTTAATTATTATACTACATCTACAGCAAAAAGCAAGCATTTTTTGCTATGCATGTCTGTGTTCCGCAATTGGAAGAAAGTCCCTACTAAAGAGCCGCAATCTCCTCCTGCGTCAGCCCGGTATTCTTCGCAATGACATCGATTGGAATGCCGGAGTTTTTGAGATTCTTCGCAATCTCGCGTTTCTCCTGCGCTGCACCTTCACTGCGTCCTTCTTCA
>ERZ773242.2248-NODE-2248-length-16422-cov-7.763549_pt1 | contig 16422 bp, 10 predicted proteins | sample MGYA00511077_ERZ773242 | MGnify/ENA primary metagenome ERZ773242 (study PRJEB29015, sample SAMEA2737754) | human gut metagenome | biome: human gut; feature: human-associated habitat; material: faeces | place: China | collected 2012 ... | reverse complement strand
TTATATTATAGACAATTAGAAAAGTAAAGGAGAGATAGAATGAGCAAGGAGCTTGATAATTATGTGAAAGCATTCGAGATTGCTCCGCTGACGACATTTTACAAAAATAGTATTTTGGTGGCAATTATAGCAACAATATTGAATTTGTTGATTTTCAGTATGGCAGCATATGTGCTTGTAAGATGTAGATTTCGATTTAAGGGTTTGATTACAATGCTGTTTTCGGCAGCTCTTGTGATTCCGGGAGCCGCGCTTTTGCAGCCGTTATATCAAACGTTAAATTCGGCACATCTTTACGATACGTTGACAGGGCTGATAGTTGTATATGCGGCGCTTGGAATGCCGACTACCTTATATATTATGATGAGCTATTATAAGACAATTTCTCCTACTTTGGAGGAAGCTGCATATATTGATGGAGCAGGATTTTTCAGAACATTTGTACAAATTATTTTGCCGCTTACGAGACCGGCATTTGCGACTGCCGGGGTACTTCAGTTCCTGCTTTGTTGGAATGAATTCCAGTTTGCGTTGACATTGACTACGGGAACTGAAAAAAGAACGCTTCCAATTGCGTTATATTATTTCAAGAGTGCGTTTGCAAGTGATTATGGAGCTATGTTTGCAGCTACGGTGCTTGTTACAGTTCCAAGTATTATTGTTTATATGTTGATGCAGAAGCAAGTAATATCCGGATTGGCTGCCGGTTCTGTAAAAGAATAGAATTCGGAGGAATGCGGATGATGAATGATGAAATTTTGCGGATTAATGGATTTGAAATTGTAGAAGATGGATTTGATCAAGACAAAAATAAATATTATGAAGGAATTTTTACACAAGGAAACGGATATTTTCATGTGAGAGGAAGTTTTGAAGAAGGACTTGCAGATGCTCCGCAAAATGAAGTGTACACCAGAACGATGAAGAGTGTCACTACGGAGCAGCAGCGACATCCACTTTCAAAGCAGGGAACATTTTTGCCGCTTATGATGGGAAAGCATCCTTTTTTAGAAGAGGTGATCATTAATTTACCGTATTTTATGCGGATAGAAATTGCGGCAGGTAATGAGAAGCTGGACATGATCCGAAGTGATATTAGAGATTACCGACGGGTTCTTAATATGAAAACAGGAGAATTGACGAGATCCTTCACTTGGATTACAGCTTCCGGAGAGGAGATTGATGTTAAATTTTCAAGGTTTGCAAGTCTTGATGAAAAGCGATTGTTTGTACAGCAGGCAGACTTGAAACCAAGAAAAGGAACGCCTTACATTACTGTTAAGAGTGGAATTGATGCCGGAGTTACTACAAATGGTTACTGTCATTTTACAGAATCCAGCCTGTTTGAAAAAGAGAATAAAATTGGTGTTACAGTTAAGACAGATGTTGGAGAAAGAGCATCTATTATGTGTGAAAATCAGTTGCGTGGTTTAGATGCGGTATGTCATACAGAGTTAGAGAAAACAACAATAGATGTAATTTATGAAGGGGCTTTGACTGAAAATGCGACATTAGTGAAATATAGTGTACTGGGATGTTCGAGAGACCGGACAGAAGACTACATCAAAGAAATGAAAGAGTGTCTTGAACAAACAGCGAGATTAGAGTATAAACAATTACTTGAAAAAAGTAAAATCATTTGGGAGCAGAAGTGGAAAGATTCCGATGTGCTTGTAGAGGGATGCCAAAAGCTGCAGGATAGCCTTCGGTTTTCGATTTATCATTTACTTAGATGTGGCGGAAAAGAGGAAGAACGTATTCAGGTATGCGCGAAAGGATTTGCCGGCGAGGCATATTATGGAAGATATTTTTGGGATAGTGAAATGTATCTTCTTCCGTTTTATCTGTATACGGATCCGCTATCGGCGAAAAGTTTAATCGGCTATAGATATTGGACTTTGGAAGGAGCAAAACAAAATGCGCAGCGATATCATTGCAGAGGAGCACGTTATCCGTGGCAGTCAGGGCTTACAGGAACAGAGCAGTGTTCTATGTGGGAATATGCGGATAATGAAGTTCATATTACAGCAGATGTAGCATTTGGGGTAATGCATTATTACTTTGCATCGGGTGATGAAAAGTTCCTTTTTGATAAAGGGGCTGAAATTCTGTTGGAAACTTCAAGGTTTTGGAGTGAACGTGTGGATAAAGGCGAAGACGGGGAATATCATCTTTTGAATGTGATGGGACCGGATGAATATTCTCCTATGACAAGGGACAATGGGTTTACGAACTATATGGTGAAATTCAACCTTATTTCTGCATTGGAAACATTACGCCTTTTGAAAGAAAAGAAACCGGACCGTTATCGCGAAGTTATGGAAAAGACAAACACTTTGGAAAGTGAATTGGAGATTTTCAAGAAGATTGCAGATTCTCTTGTCGTTCCTTATGATGAAAAACGAAAATTGTATCTGCAAAGTGCAGATTTTGAAGATTATGCACTAATAGATATGGATTCCATTTGGAAGGATAAGAAGAAAGCGTTTGGTCATTACGCTTCTCAGGAAAAGATTTATAGAAGCAGGTGTATCAAGCAGGCGGATATAATTGCGTTAATGAGTATTTTCCCGGAAAAATTTACAGAGGAGCAGTTGAGGGTGGCATATGAATATTATAAACCTTTGACAACACATGATTCATCTTTATCTCCGGCAGTGCATATGCTTGTGGCAAATCGATTGGGAATGGAAGAAGAAACAGAACAATTTCTTGATCGGACAATAGCGGTAGATATGGAACTTGTGCGCAGAGGAGCGGAAGATGGAATCCATATAGCAAATTGTGGCGCGCTGTGGCAAATGGCTGTTCAAGGGTTTATGGGGATGCTGCCGGCTTATCAGGGAGAGAAACTTCGATTTGAACCACATATGCCATCGTTTATAAAGAGTATGGAGACGACGCTTACATGGAAAGGAAGAAAATATAAGGTACATGTACAAGGTGAAAAAGTATCTGTGCAGGAAATGCCGGTAAAAAAAAGAGGGTTTTTGTTTGACTTAGACGGAGTGTTGACGGATACTTCTGAATATCATTTTCTCGCATGGAAAAAGCTGGCGGATGAATTGGGACTTGCGTTTGATAAAACAGTAAATGAGCGGTTGAAAGGAGTAAGCAGAGAGCGTTCGTTTGAGATAATTTTAGAAGTAAATGGGGCGCAGGAAACATTTTTATCTGAGGATAAAGCGAAATTTATAGACAAGAAAAATGAATACTATAAAGCGTTGATCAAGCAGGTGACGTCAAAAGATATTCTTCCGGGAGTGATGGATTTTTTGAATGAATCGAAAAAGCAGGGAATTCTTCTTGCGGTAGCTTCGGCGAGCAAGAATGCGAGAACGGTTCTTGAGGGACTTGGAATTCTGTCTATGTTTGATTATGTGGCTGATGCTTCTAAAATACGATATACGAAACCGGATCCGGAAGTGTTTATAGATTGCATGGAACACTTAAAACTACAACCGTGGGAATGTATTGCGTTTGAAGATGCGGCGGCAGGGATAGAAGCGATTCAGGCGGCAAACATAGCTGCTGTCGGTATTGGAGCGAGTGTTAAACCGGCTGTTCCGGACGTATTCTTGGATAATACGGAAGAGTTGTCTATTGAAAAAATAGAAAATTTACTTTATAAGTAAGTTTTGACAAATAGCGGTCTGATTTAGAAAGTCATTCCGCTATTTGCAGTTTCACGGCAGAATTCTCAGAGCAATAGTGTTTAGCAGGTTTTCATAGTTTCTTCATCGGTCAGCCATTCCATACTTACATCTAAAGTTTTTGCAAGAATTTTTAACTCATAATCGGTGACGAATCTGGTGCCGATTTCAATTCTGCTAATACTATCTCTTTCTATTGTGATTCCTTGAGTTTGCAGGCGGGCGGCCAAGTCTCTTTGAGTGATGCGTTTTTTTGTTCTGGCAAGTTTGATTTTTTCGCCACAGAGATTTTTTCTTCCTTCATAGTTATAGATTTTCATATATTTATCGGCCCTCTTTTGCGTGGTAATAATCAGAAATTTTCTTGACTTTAACATATTTTGAACGCATAATTGCGTTAAAGATACGCATAAATGAGTTTTATTACTCTGGATTGCTTTTTAGAAAATATATTACATGGCGGAAAACAGAGAACATCAATTAGTGGAAGGAGATGCTGTAATGAGAGTGTCAGGGGGAGGGCACTTCAAACAAAAGTCGATAAAATCAAAATTTGTATCAATATCGCTTAGAGATAAATTGATTTTTTTGTTTGTGGGAACTTTGTTTGTTGAGTTGCTGTTATTCGGATGTGTTATGTCTTTTTATCTGTATATAAATGCCAAGAAAAATGTTTCCGATAATATTGATACAACAGTTACGGCGGTTTCAGAGGTAATGGATCAATCTTTTTTGGTGATGGAAAATTTGGTGTTAGAGTTGGCTGCGAGTAACGGGGTGCAAAATTGGCTGGATGACAGTCATTATTATGATCGGGAAAATTCTGAATTTTATCTTAGAAAAACAGAATTTAGCAGAGAGTTAAACAGGATATTAATATACAGTAATGCAAAAAAATTAGATGTAGTTGAATATGCGGCGGTATTTAATGATGGTTATCTTTTGGATTATGTTGATGTGCAGTCAGTCGGTGGAAATAAAGTACAGCGAGAAGTTTATAAGGCGTATGAAGCGGCAGAACAAGAAACAGAAAAATACATTTATTCGGAACTTGTGATGGGCTCTGAAAATGTGATTTTTCATATACGCAGAATGAGATCGGATTTTGAAAGAGATGTTCCGCTTATTATAATGGTTGCGACAAATGAAAGAGATATTGCATCACAGTATGAGAATCTCGTTCAAAATGAAGGTGAAGTAGTATATTTGATAGATGAGGAAAATAAAGTACTGTCAAGTAATAAAGAAGATGAAATAGGTTCGTATATAGATGAAAAAATTACAGAATGTGATACCGGGGAAGTCTATTTGAACGAAACATATATGATGACTTCCAGAGAAGTGGAAAATTTGGGAAAGGGAGTACGCCTTGTTCACCTTTATCCACAAAGTTTACTGATAAAAAAAGTTTTGGAAGGGATACGGACGTATATCATTTTGGGGGTTATGCTGATTATAATATGTCTTATTGCAGCTGTTGTAATTAGTTTGAAATCAACGGGATTTCTAAATGAATTTATACATGCGATGGAAAGTGTGCGGAATAGAAATTATGATATTCGGATCAAAGAATATAAAAATGCAGAGATAAATAGTCTGGGCCGAGCATTTAATGAAATGATGGATGAGCTAAGGGAGTTGATTCGCAATAAATATGAGTCGCAGATATTGCTTAATGAAATGGAAATAAGGTTTCTTCAACATCAGATGAATCCTCATTTTCTTTTTAATGTATTGTTGACAATACAAATTAAAGCGAAGAGAAGTGGGAACGAAACAATCTATAAAATGGTATCGAAATTGTCCGCACTTTTGCGAGCCAGTATTTATACGAACAATGTTGATAGAATCACAGTGGGAGAAGAACTTGAATATACAGAATTCTATTTATATCTTCAGAAAATGAGATTTGAGGGTAGATTTTTTTATAAAATTATTGTTGAGGATGAAGAACTAAAAAAGAGTATTATACCCAAATTTGTGATTGAGCCCATTGTGGAAAATGCGGTGATTCATGGGATTGAAAATATAGAAAACGAGGGTGTGATACGAATTGTATTAAAAAAAATGGGGACGGATTTGCTTGTGACGGTTCAGGATAATGGAGCGGGGTTTGATGTGAAAGAATATTTTAATTCACTTGAACAGGCTGAGAACGGTTCGTCAAGAGAAAAAATAGGCCTAAAAAATGTAGATTTAAGACTTCGACATATTTATGGAGAAGAGTACCGGATTAAAATTAAGAGCAAAATAAATACAGGCACCACTATTTACATTAAGAGACCGATTGAGGAGAGAGAAGAAAATGTATAATGTTATTGTTGCGGATGATGAAAAAAATATCAGGGAAGGAATTGTGGAATTAATAGAGTGGGAAAAGCTTGGATGTAAAGTTTGCGCTTCTATGCAAAATGGCGCGCAAGTGTTGAAATATTTAGAAGAAGAAAAAATACATGTAGATATTATAATAACAGATATAAAGATGCCGATTATGGATGGAATGGAATTAATCGGAATGCTTAATGAAAGATTTCCGGATATTAAAGTGATCATTTTGACGGCATATAGTGATTTTACATATGCACAACAGGCAATAAAATTTCAGGTTTCTGATTTTGTAGTGAAAAACGATTTTTTTTTAGAATTGCCTAGAGCAGTGAAAAAAATAATTGAGCAGTGTGAAGTGGATGCAAAAAATGTGTGGGCAGAGAGAAAGAGATCCCCTTTTTCCAAGGCGAAGCATGCAGGGTATGTGCGTGTGAAATGCGAGATATTGAACGTTATGATTATGAGGTGTGCAAAAATAGAATAGAAGAGATATTGAATAGTACTTTTTTAGATCACAAAGTTGTGGTGGCTGAGGGAGAAAGCGGGATGCTTATTTTCGTTATAGAATATAAAGGCTCGGAGGAGAATGCTGCGTGGTTTCAAAGAAGACTGGAAAAAGTTGTTTCGATAGCAAAGATATTTCAGAATATAAGATTGAGGATTGGAGCGGGAAAGGTTGTAAAGAGTGCGGAATGGGGAAGAGTGGGGAAAAAACAGGCTATAAGAAACCTTTCCGATATATATACAGATAATAGTCCTGTTAATGTAAAGGAAAACTATACGGAATATATTCAGTATTGGAAAGATGAAAATGATGTGGAAAGTTATATGAGGCGTTTGTATGTTGCGCTGCGCAGTGGAATGGAGGAGAACAAGAAGTTATGTGCAGAGGAGTTTGAGGAATATTTAAAACAGGAAACTCGTCCTATAGAGCAATGCCGGTCGGATACGCATGCAATAATATTGTACCTTGTCAGAAAGGTGAAAAGCAAGGAAAAAATGGAAAAGATATTGGTGCCTGAGAAGGCGCTTGATGCAGTTTATAGAAGTAAATCAAAAGCTGCGCTTGCGGAGGTGATGAGAGAAACCTGCGAGGCTATTTCGACTATTTTGGAAGAAGAACAAAAAGAAGGAAGCAGCTTGTCAAGAAAGGTAAATTCTATTATTGAAAGGGATTATAGAGGGAAAATAAGTCTGAAAGATATTGGTAAAGAGTTGTTTGTAAATAGTAGTTATTTGAGTCGGGTATACAAAAAAGAGACAGGGTATACAGTTACTGACGCTATTAATTCATATAGAATTGAAAAGGCAAAAGAAATTCTCGAAACAGGAGAATATAGAGTTTGTGAAGTGGGGGAAATGGTGGGGATTGAAGATCCGGCATATTTTACACATGTTTTTTTGAAATATGAAGGAAAAAGTCCGTCGGATTTTATGAATCGATAAATTTATGAATCAGTCAAAATTTTACAAGAAAATAAACGGTCGATGTGGTGTCGATTTGCACAGAATATAATAAGAGATAACTACATCTGTAATGGAAATGCTGTGAAAAAGTTCCAAAAATATAGAAAGAACAAAGAAAATACTGATATTTTTGTGCGAATATGGTAAAATTCTAATACTTGTGAAACTTGAAAAAATAAAAAAAGATCAAGGGGAAAGGAAAAGTATGAAAAAGAGAAAGTATCTGGCATTGTTATTAGCTGCCGGAATGATCGCACAGACAGCTCTTTCGACCGGCGGAGTTGTGCAGGTTCAGGCTGCCGAAGACACATACGTTAAAACGGATGAGCTGACAGACAACGATACGGCGGCGCCGAAGAAGGACAAGACGATACCGTCAAAGAATCAGTATGAGTATCAGAAACAGGAACTGGCTGCATTTTGCCACTTTGGACCGAATACATTTAATGAGATCGAATGGGGAGAACATTACGGCGATAAGACTCCGAATGAGATCTTTAAACTGACGGAAGATTTTGATGCGGACACACTTGTTAAAACATTGAAAGAAGCAGGTTTCAAGAAATTGATCGTGACTGCGAAGCACCATGATGGTTTCTGTATATGGGCAAGTGAAGCAACGCAGTACGACGTTTCCGGCGCGACAAATTATCAGGGTGGAAAAGGTGATGTCCTTGCCGACATTTCAAAAGCATGTACAGAACATGATATGGACATGGGCTTATATCTGTCCCCGTGGGATATCCATGATGAAAGCTATGGGTATAAAGATGCATCCGGTAAGGCATTAGTAGAGTTTGTGGATACTAATAATGATGGAAAACCAGATAAAAACCAACCGGTCAATGGTTTGACTTGGGAACAAGTAAAACAGCAAGATGCGAAAGATTACAATAAATATTATAATGATCAGTTGATCGAGATACTTGGAAACGACAAATACGGAAATAAAGGGCATTTTAAAGAAGTATGGATGGATGGTGCGAAAGGAAGCGGCGCCGGATATCAGGAATACGACTTTAAAAAATGGTTTGACACAATTCAGCAATATGAAGGAATTGCCGGAAATCAGGTTGACGACTGTATGCTGTTCGGAGCAGAAGCTTACACAACTGTCCGTTGGATCGGAAACGAGAACGGATTTGCGGCAGAGGAGACTTGGTCAAAATCGAATGTAGATAAAGAGAAAAATACGATTAACAGCAACTCTTCGGGCGGATATACGAAAGGTTTCCCAGACGGAAATCAGTGGACAGTTCCGGAAGCGGACGCACGAATCACGTCAGGATGGTTCTGGGGAGATAGTAAGAAGACACCGAAGACAATGGAAGAATTATCAGAGATGTACTTCCGCTCTGTAGGTCATAATGCTCCGCTTCTTTTGAATGTTCCTCCGAATAATAAAGGAAAAGTTGACGATGCGATCTTAAGACGTGTAACGGAATTCGGTACGGCTATTAATAAAACGTTTGAGAAGAACCTTGCAAAAGATGCTGAGGTTTCCGCAACAGAAGTTCGCGGAAAGGACACAACTTATTCTCCGCAGAACGTATTGGACGGAAAAGATGATACATATTGGACTGTGAATGATGAGACAAAATCAGGCACACTTCTGATCGACCTGAAAAAAGATACACTGTTCGATGTTGTGTCTATCGAAGAGTCGATTGAGTTCGGACAGAGAATCGGCAAGTTTAAAGTTGAGTATCAGACTGCGAACGGTGAGTGGAAGAAGTTTGACGAGGGAACAACGGTTGGCGCGAAACGTCTCAGCCGCAGAAGCCCTGTAAAATCAAGTAAGATCAGGATCACGGTAACGGCGCATGAAAGCGCGGAAAATAAAATTCCTATGATCAGTGAGGTCGGCGTTTATAAAGCGGCGGCAGGTATGGAAGCTCCGAACGGAATTCCGGAAGGACTTCAGGTAGTCGATGACAGAGCGTTTACGGCAGACGGATGGTCAAAGGAGTCGGGAGATCAGTTTATCGAAGGCACAGGTATGTGGTGTCGTCCGAATGCAGAGGCAACTGTGAAGTTTACAGGAACGAAAGTATGGCTTGTAGGTACGATCGATCCGAGCCACGGTCCGGCAGACGTATATATCGACGGCAACAAGGTGGCGTCTATTAATACGAAGTCAGATAAGAGAAAGCTTCAGCAAAGAATCTTTGAGTCTGATACGTTAAAAGAAGGAAAGCATACATTAAAAATTGTTAATACAGGAACGGGTACAGAGGCAATCGGAGTAGATGCCGCGTTAGTATTGAACAACGGCGGAAAAGGTATGTTCCAGATCGAGTATCCGAGCTATCGTGTTAATGAAAACACAAAGACTCCGATCATGGTAAAACGTCTCGGAGGAACAAAAGGCGAAGCTACGGTACAGTTCCAGGTAAATCCGGGAAGCGCATGGCAGGATCACTTTAATGCAGACGGAAATATGGAGTTGAAGTTTGCAGACGGTCAGACAGAGGCACAAGCTCATGTTGAGACAAGAAGAGTGCCGGGAGAGACAGGCGATCTTTCCTTTACTGCTGTTCTTGCAGATCCGACGAACGGAACGATTATCGGATTCAATAATCCGGCGACAGTGACGATCGCTGACTCTGAGCAGTATACAAAAGAAAAAGTAAAAGAAAAATTAGCTCAGATCGAGAAAGCAGGATATAATGAAGCGCAGTATACAAGCGGAAGCTGGGAAGCGCTTCAGGCGGCGATAAAAGATGCGAAAGCAGTTATGGAAAAAACAAATGCAGGAGCACAGGATTATGCCGAAGCTTGTACGAAACTGGAAGCGGCTCTGAACAGTCTTACAAAGCGATCTACATACACAGATGAAGATAGATTTATTATGCCTCGTCTGAAAGGAAGAACAAAACAGCTTGAGGCAGAGCACTTCATATTAGATAAAGGAACATCGGAAAATGGTAAACACGTTCGCCTTGTGGCAGATGATAAAGCAAGTAACGGACAGAAAGTCGGTTGGTTTGAAAAAGGCAACATCATCAAAGTTCCGTTCCATGCAGATAAAGCGGGAACATATACGTTCAAAGCAACATACCAGAGCGGAAGACTGGCAAGCGGAAAACAGCCGAACTCTTTGAACTGGTCTGGCAAGAACGTGACAGCAGGATCTAAGGCTGACATATATGGAACAGAGTCTAACGGAACGAAATATGAGACGTTAGAGTTTGATGTAGAGATCACGGCAGCAGGCGACGGAGAACTGATCTTTACTGCAGACGACAAAGGTTCTCCGAACCTTGATAAATTTGAAGTAACGGCAAAAGAAGTTCCGATGGAGAAATACACGATCACTTCATCCGTTGCAGAAGGCGAGCAGGGAACGATTTCACCGCTTGGAGCAGTGGAAGTAGAAGAAGGTTCTTCAAAGGAATTTGAAATGAAGCCGAATGAAGGCTATGCAGTGAAGGATGTAGTCGTAGACGGAAAATCCGTAGGTTCTAGAACGAAATATACATTTGAGGAAGTTTTGGCAAACGGACATACGATCACTGCTACATTTGAAAAAGAGATGTATGCGGAAGACAATCGATTTGAATTCCCTGTAGACGGAAATGCAAAGACTCTTGAAGCAGAGAGACTTGAAGCTAAAAACGTAGAAGACCCAAGCGACGGTCAGTGGAAGATGGAAGTAAAGGAAGCTGATTGGGCAAGCGGCGGTAAGTTTGTCAACTCGATGAACAAAGGCGATACGCTGACACTTTACTACAATGCTCCGCAGGCGGGAGAATATACAGTTACGTTGTCTTACAGAAGCGGAAGCACTCAGAACGGATTCAAATGGGCAGAAAAAGACGGCAAGATCGAAGCCGGAGAAGTAACGGCAGGCGCAAGCAGCGCAGATGCGACACATACGAAAGAATTCAAACTGAATGTGAAAACAGCAGGCGAAGGATGCCTCGTATTTACGGCGTTCGATACAAAAGCTCCGCAGTTGGATAAATTCGATATCAAGAGTCCGGGAACACCGGTTCCTCCGATTTCTGCAGTAGAGCTTGAAGCGGCAGTTAAGGCGGCTAAGGGATTAGATCTGAATGATTACAAAGATGACGATGCCAAAACTGCATTTACTGCAAAACTGGAAGAGGCGGAAAAACTTCTTGCAGACATTGCCGGCGGAAGCTTTGCGGGAACACAGGACGATGTGAATCAGATGGCAAAAGAGCTGAAAGCTGCACAGGATGCTTTGAATGAAAAAGAGCAGACTCCTCAGGTGAATAAAGATACGCTTAAGGAGGCAATCGGCAAGGCGGAAGCGCTTGATCTGACACAGTATAAAGAAGAAGGTAAGGCAGAGTTTAATGCGGCTCTTCAAAATGCAAAGGCAGTTCTTGAAAAAGCAGATGCAGATCAGGATGAAATCGATCAGGCAACGCTTGCATTGAATACGGCAATCCAGAATCTGAAACCGGTCGACGGCGGAAGCGGCGATGGAAACGGTGAAGGAAACGGAAATGGAAGCACAGGCGGAAACGGAAACGGCAGTGGAAGCACAGGCGGAAGCGGAAACGGTAGTGGAAACGCAGGCGGAAATGGAAGTACAGGAGGCAGCGGCACAGGAAATTCGGCAGTGCAGACAGGCGACAGCTCAAACCTGTTTGTATATGCGGGAACATTACTCCTTGCAGCGGCAGCGTTCGTATTCGGATTCAGAAGAAGAAATCAGGAAAAATAATTCTGATGCCGAAGGCATTCGGACAGTCTGAATAAAGAGATAACAGAGACGGGAAAGTTATGGATTATCTGAGAAGATAACCGTGATTTTCCCGTTTTTTATCATTTATTTTAAAGATATGACTGTGAAAAGACGGAGCAATTTTATAAAGAAAGAATGAAAAAAAGAAAAAAGACATGAAAAAGGCGGAAAAGTTGGCAAATCCCTTGACTTTCTTAAAAAAACGTAATAAACTAACCTAGCGTGCAGAAAAAGACGTTGTTCTTTTTGTGCGCCGAAAAGGATAAAGACATATTATCCGCAGCCCCTTATGACATAAGTCATGAGGAAACGAATAATTCATAGGAGGTGAAAAAGAATGCCAACATTTAACCAGTTAGTTAGAAAAGGTCGCCAGACTTCAGAGAAAAAGTCTACAGCACCGGCTCTTCAGAAAGGATACAACTCCCTGAAGAAACGTGCGACTGACGTATCTGCACCGCAGAAAAGAGGTGTTTGTACAGCAGTTAAGACAGCTACTCCGAAGAAACCGAACTCAGCTCTGAGAAAAATCGCCAGAGTTCGTCTCTCTAACGGAATCGAAGTAACAAGCTACATTCCGGGTGAAGGACACAACCTTCAGGAGCATAGCGTTGTTATGATCCGCGGAGGAAGAGTTAAGGACCTGCCGGGTACAAGATACCACATTATCCGTGGTACACTTGATACAGCAGGAGTTGCTAAGAGAAGACAGGCTCGTTCTAAATACGGTGCAAAAAGACCGAAAGACGCAAAATAAAAAACTGAGAAAGGAAAACAGGTATAAGCACAGCGGCGTATTTGTTTTCATCCGAGGTTTTCATGAGAAGATCGGAAGTACGTCAGTACGAAAGGCTGCGTAAGCGAATCGGATTTTCGAGTGGACGATAAGCGTAAAAGAACAAGAGCAGTAACTAAGTAGTTAAATCGTATCACAAACAGAACTATGATTATCGTGCCTCATTGATCGTTCAGTGAGAAAGGGTTGCGGATTTGAGATTCCGCTCCGAAGGAGTACCGGAGGTGCGGACAAAGATAGACGTCCCGCGGCCGCGAGCACATGGTATGTGATTTCATAGAAGACACATGTGAGTACCGATGAATTAATCCCGGTATAACCGGAAAAAATGATTAAGGAGGGAAGGACCGTGCCACGTAAAGGACATACTCAGAAAAGAGATGTATTAGCGGATCCGATATACAACAATAAAGTTGTTACCAAACTTATCAACAACATCATGCTTGACGGTAAGAAAGGTGTAGCACAGAAAATTGTATACGGAGCATTTGAAAGAGTAGAGGCAAAGGCTGAGAAACCGGCGATCGAAGTGTTCGAGGAAGCTATGAACAACATGATGCCGGTTCTGGAAGTAAAAGCAAGACGTATCGGTGGAGCAACATATCAGGTACCGATCGAGGTTAGAGCTGACAGAAGACAGGCGCTTGCTCTTCGCTGGTTGACTATGTATTCCCGTCAGAGAGGCGAGAAGACAATGGAAGAGAGACTGGCAAACGAAATTCTTGACGCAGCGAACAACACAGGCGGAGCTGTGAAGAGAAAAGAAGATATGCACAAGATGGCAGAGGCAAACAAAGCGTTTGCACACTATCGTTTCTAAGAGCCGGACACTGCTGCGCCTCTTAGCGAGGCAGGTGCGAGGCATATTCTTCGGAAATTATCCCGAAGAATGACCAAATAGAGGAGGAAAAGATCTTGGCTGGTAGAGAATATCCATTAGACAGAACCAGAAACATCGGTATTATGGCGCATATTGATGCCGGAAAGACTACGACAACAGAGCGTATTCTTTATTATACAGGTGTTAACCATAAGATCGGTGATACTCACGAAGGAACTGCAACTATGGACTGGATGGCCCAGGAGCAGGAAAGAGGTATCACGATCACATCTGCTGCGACAACATGTCACTGGACGCTGCAGGAAAACTGCAAGCCGAAAGCAGGCGCGTTAGAGCATCGTATCAACATCATCGATACACCGGGACACGTTGACTTTACAGTAGAAGTAGAGCGTTCCCTGCGTGTGCTTGATGGTGCGGTAGGTGTATTTTGTGCCAAGGGCGGTGTTGAGCCTCAGTCAGAAAACGTATGGCGTCAGGCTGACACATACAACGTACCGAGAATGGCGTTCATTAACAAGATGGACATCATGGGCGCTGATTTCTACAACGCAGTAGAGCAGATTAAAACAAGATTAGGTAAAAACGCAATTTGTCTTCAGCTTCCGATCGGAAAAGAAGACGAGTTCAAAGGAATCATCGATCTTTTTGAAATGAAAGCTTACATCTACAACGATGACAAGGGAGATGACATCTCCATCGAAGAGATTCCGGAAGCAATGAAAGATGACGCAGAGCTGTATCATACAGAACTCGTAGAGAAGATCTGCGAGCTGGATGACGAGCTTATGATGATGTACCTTGAAGGTGAAGAGCCGTCGATAGACGAGCTGAAGAAAGTGCTGAGAAAAGCGACATGCGAATGTACTGCTGTTCCGGTATGCTGCGGTACAGCTTACAAGAACAAAGGTGTTCAGAAGCTTCTTGACGCAGTAATCGAATTCATGCCGTCACCGCTTGACGTTCCGGCTATTCAGGGTGTAGATATGGACGGAAATGATACAGTGAGACATTCTTCTGATGAAGAGCCGTTCTCAGCGCTTGTATTCAAGATCATGTCTGACCCGTTTGTAGGTAAACTTGCTTACTTCAGAGTTTACTCGGGAACAGTGAATTCCGGATCTTATGTGCTCAACGCTACAAAAGGTAAAAAAGAGCGTGTTGGACGTATCCTTCAGATGCATGCCAACAAACGTGAAGAGCTGGATAAAGTATACTCGGGAGATATCGCTGCTGCGATCGGATTTAAGTTCTCCACAACAGGAGATACGATCTGTGACGAGCAGAATCCGGTAATCCTTGAGTCTATGGAATTCCCTGAGCCGGTTATCGAGCTTGCGATCGAGCCGAAAACAAAAGCTTCTCAGGGTAAACTCGGTGAATCTCTTGCAAAACTTGCAGAAGAAGACCCGACATTCCGCGCTCATACAAATCAGGAGACAGGACAGACGATCATCGCCGGAATGGGTGAGCTTCACCTGGAGATCATCGTTGACCGACTTCTTCGTGAATTTAAGGTAGAGGCTAACGTAGGTGCGCCTCAGGTTGCTTATAAAGAGTCCATTACAAAATCGGTTGAAGTTGACAGCAAGTATGCAAAACAGTCCGGTGGTCGTGGACAGTACGGACACTGTAAAGTAAAATTCGAGCCTATGGATGTCAACGGTGAGGAGACATACAAATTCGAGAGCACAGTAGTCGGCGGTGCGATTCCGAAGGAATACATTCCGGCTGTAGGCGAAGGTATCGAAGAAGCTATGAAATCAGGTATCCTCGGCGGATTCCCGGTTGTAGGTGTTCACGCAAACGTATACGACGGATCTTACCATGAAGTCGATTCTTCAGAGATGGCATTCCATATCGCCGGATCTCTTGCATTCAAAGATGCTATGAAACAGGGAGCTCCGGTACTTCTTGAGCCGATCATGAAGGTTGAGGTTACAATGCCTGAAGAATACATGGGAGATATCATCGGAGACTTGAACTCCCGTCGTGGACGTATCGAAGGAATGGATGACTTAGGCGGCGGAAAGATCGTTCACGCATACGTTCCGTTGTCCGAGATGTTCGGATATTCCACAGACCTTCGTTCCAGAACACAGGGACGCGGTAACTACTCAATGTTCTTTGAGAAATACGAGCCGGTACCGAAATCTGTTCAGGAAAAGATATTATCAAACAAAAATGCGTAAATAGCGTAAAAGGACTTGAAAAACGGCTGGGTTTGAAATATAATCAAACTTAGCCGAATAAAAAAATAAGTCAGGTAGATTACCTAAAAAGGTTATTATTTTAAGGAGGACATTCAAAATGGCAAAAGCTAAATTTGAAAGAAACAAACCGCATTGTAACATCGGTACAATCGGACACGTTGACCACGGTAAAACAACTCTTACTGCTGCTATCACAAAAGTACTTTCTCACAGAGTAGAAGGTAACGCATCTGTAGATTTCGAGAACATCGATAAAGCTCCAGAAGAGAGAGAGCGTGGTATCACAATTTCTACAGCTCACGTTGAGTATGAGACAGCTAACCGTCACTACGCACACGTTGACTGCCCGGGACATGCTGACTACGTTAAGAACATGATCACAGGAGCTGCTCAGATGGACGGAG
>ERZ773242.2212-NODE-2212-length-16591-cov-6.960510_pt1 | contig 16591 bp, 21 predicted proteins | sample MGYA00511077_ERZ773242 | MGnify/ENA primary metagenome ERZ773242 (study PRJEB29015, sample SAMEA2737754) | human gut metagenome | biome: human gut; feature: human-associated habitat; material: faeces | place: China | collected 2012 ... | reverse complement strand
GGCAAGGGCGTATTCTATTTAGGAGGCGACCGCTACGAAGGTGCGTATATCCAAGGCGAACGTACCGGAGCCGGTGTTTACTACCATGCCAACGGCGACAAATACGTAGGCAATTTCAGAAACGGCATGCAGGATGGCGAAGGTACATTCACTTGGGCTACCGGAGCTGTATACAAAGGTCACTGGAAAGAAAACAAACGTAGCGGGCACGGGAAATACACCTGGAGCAACGGCGACAGCTATGAGGGGGAATGGGAAAACAACCAGCCCAACGGAGAAGGAATATTAATCCTCACCAACGGAATGAAATACAAAGGCGGCTTTGTAAACGGCCTGGAAGAAGGAAAAGGTATCCAGGAAGATAAAGACGGAAATCGCTATGAAGGCTTTTTCAAACAAGGTAAAAAACACGGCCCGTTTGTAGAAAAGAACAGCAAAGGAGAAGTAACCCGGAAAGGAACATACAAATTCGGAAGGCTGGAATGAGTCAAGAAAGTAGTCAAGTAGTAGAGTAGTTAAGTAGTAAGTAGGGGATACTCCGTAAATGGGGTAGCAGTACAGAAGAAACAGTCAATGGATCAGATAGATCAATCAATAATTTACAAATAAAATGAAAGCCAACTAATTCCGCAATGGATCAGTTGGCTTTCTCATATCCTAAGATCAAATATATCTCAAAAAGAATCAAGTAATAAATAGTCACAGAATGAATCCATTCTACTTAACTACTTACTACTTGACTACTTAACTACTAAATAATATACTGTGAACTGATTGATTCGTTATTTACCACACGTTTGATTGTTTCGGCAAACATATCGGCAATACTTAACTGTTTCACTTTAGCGCATTTTTTAGCATAGGGGATACTGTCGGTAAATACCATTTCAGTAAGGCCGGATTCCTGCACACGGAAAGATGCCGGATCTGACATTACACAGTGGCTGGCAATAGCACGGACAGATGCGGCTCCGGCTTCCAGCATAATGTTGGCAGCTTTCGTAATGGTGCCGGCCGTATCTACAATATCGTCAATCAATACTACATTCTTACCCTTCACATCACCGATGATCTGCATGGAAGCTACTTCATTGGCTTTTTCACGCGATTTATTGCAAAGCACCAAAGGCACACCCAGATATTTAGAGAATGTACTTGCACGTTTGGAACCACCCACGTCCGGTGTGGCAATAACCAGATCTTCAAGGTGTAATGACTGTATATAAGGCAGGAATACAGCCGACGCATACAGGTGGTCTACCGGTATGTTAAAGAATCCCTGAATCTGATCGGCATGAAGGTCCATTGTTATCAAACGGTCGATACCGGCCACCGAAAGCAGATCGGCCACCAGTTTAGCGCCGATAGAGACACGAGGTTTGTCTTTTCTGTCTTGACGTGCCCAACCAAAATAAGGAATAACCGCAATTACGCTCTTTGCCGATGCTCTTTTTGCCGCATCTATCATCAAGAGCAGTTCCATTAAATTGTCTGAGTTAGGGAATGTGGATTGAACCAGGAATACATGTGAACCACGGATTGATTCTTCATAAGAAACAGCAAACTCGCCATCTGCAAAATGGGTGATGTTCATGTTTCCTAAAGGACAATTGAGGCTGGCGCAGATTTTCTCTGCCAGGTATCTCGAATTGGTTCCCGAGAATACCATAAAGGGTGCTTTTTCGCTCATTTTATAATAGTTGTTACCTATTTGTTAATTTGCGTGCAAAGGTATGAAATCTCCCGACAATCTAAAAGACTTATTGTAGAAAAAATATATATTCATTCTTATTTCACAGGAAATATTTGTAGATTTGCGAAAAGAATAATGGGCCGGTGAATAATGTGCCAATATGCCAATGTGATCAATATGCCAATGCCGTGCGGTATGTTGCCACGGCGCAGCCAATTGGCACATTGATCACATTGGCATATTGGCACATTATTTTATTGGCACATTGAATAATTATTGATAATGAATCATCGTACTCCTTTGTATATCTTATGCGTGCTGTTGTTGACGGCATTTTTCTCATGCGTCGGTACAGCACCGACCAAAGAGGTGCGCTTTATCGATTCTTTAAACCGGCGGGCATATGCTTACCGTTATAAAAACCTTGATTCGTCTTATCTTCCGGCAGAACAGGCATACGGACAGGCACGCCTTTACCAACAGGGGAAAGCGGAGGCATGCAACAATCTGGGTTTTTGTGCTTTTATGCAAATGGACTTCGAACGTGCCGAAAAAATATATAAGGAGGTGTATGGTCTTACCAAAAACGAGCTGGAACTGCTCATTGCCGATATAGGGCTGATGAAAATCTATCAGCGCACAGGCATGAATAAAGAATATTATGACTACCGTAACAGCGCCGTCCGGCGAATGAAACGTATCCGTGAAGACAGCACCGTGTTCACCGACAAATATGAAATGCTGCGTGTGAATTTCGCTTTTACGGAGTTTTTCATCGTTTCCGCCGTCTATTACTATTATCTCCAGCAACGCCCCGAAGCAATGGCTTCGCTCGATAAAATCCCTCAGGACGAATCCTTACGGGCAGATACCAGCCAATACCTGTATTTTCATTACATCAAAGGATCGGCTTCTCTGTGCGACGGAGATACGCCGGACGAACGTAAACTCGGTGAATTCGACGAGCTCTACACCACTTGGCGGTTGGCTTCCCGGAAAGGGTATCTCTATTTTGCCGGAAACGGTATGCAGGGATTGGCCGACCGGCTGACCCCAAAAGATAATTTCGAACTGTTTCTTTCCAGACGTCCGCACGCCCTGAAACAGTTGGGTATGCCCGTCGATTCCCTACTGCCGTTGAGATTGGCAGAGAAAGCGCTGGAAATATTCAGAGAATATGACGATCTGTATCAGATAGCCGGTGCATACGTCTCCATCGGAAAATATCTGAATGCCCACGGCCGCTATTCCGAAGCCCTCGATTCGCTGAGCAAAGCCCTGAAATGTGTCAATCAGCATCATCTTTTATATTACCACCACGCTACGGATACGCTGGACAAGTTACAGCCTTTCGTAAACACAGATACGATTTTCACCGAGATGACGTGGATAGGGCAGGAACGGGTGAAGACCGTGCCCGAATGGATATCCCGTATCCGCGAACAACTCAGCGTCTCTTACGCCGGTTTGGGTATGAAGCCGGAATCCGATTATAACCGGAATATCTATCTGGATATCCTGAACGATACCCGTCAGGACAAAGAACTGGAAAGCCGCTACGCTTATCTGGAAGCGGAATCGAAGCAACTGAATATCGTACTTTTCTTTGTTGCGGTGGGATTGCTGTTGGTTGTCATTTTATTCTGGATCTTCAATAAGCGTTCTAAAGTAAAAAACCGTATCTATACGGAGCGGTTACAACAAACCCTGGCATTATGCCGGGATATAACGGCTTCCATCCCAATGAATCTTCCCCTTGTTCAGGAAGGGATCGACCGCCTGTTCGGGCCGAACAGGATAATTCTTGAAGTCAATGAAGAGGGCAAAGCAAGTTTCATCCCCAAACACCGGTTAAACCGCGACGAACAGGCCCTGATACATGTACTGACTCCCTATGTGGATTGGGCTATGGACAACGAACAGACCATCGCTTCGCTGAGCGACGAACGCAACCAATTGGAAAAGCAACGGTATGTCTACGAACAACACATTGCTGCCAACAAACGCCAGAACCTGATAAAAAAGGCATGCCTTGCCATTGTCAACGGCATCAATCCCTATATCGACCGCATACTCAACGAGGTACGCAAACTGACGGACAAAGGATTTATCAATGATCCGCTTATCAAAAAAGAAAAATACCAGTACATCGACGAACTGGTAACCACCATCAACGAATACAATGACATCCTCGCCTTGTGGATCAAAATGAAACAAGGTACACTGAGCCTGAACATCGAGACTTTCAGCCTGAACGAGCTTTTCGAACTCCTGTCAAAAGGCCGGAGGGCATTCGAAATGAAAAGACAGACACTCGATATAGAGCCGGCTCCAATTTTAGTGAAAGCCGACAAGGCCCTGACTCTTTTCATGATAAATACACTGGCCGAAAATGCCCGGAAATATACTCCCGAAGGAGGAGTCGTGCGAATCTATGCCCGTCAGACAGAGGAATACGTGGAAATATCGGTAGAAGATAACGGACGCGGCCTTTCGGCCGAAGACGTATCCTGCATCATCGGCGAGAAAGTATACGATTCGCGCGCCATCGGCATGAACGTCACGAAAACCGCCGAAGACGCGGAAGCCCTGCGGTTGAGCAAGGGGAGCGGCTTCGGACTGATGAATTGCAAAGGGATTATTGAGAAATACCGTAAAACAAACAACCTGTTCCGGGTGTGCATGTTCAACGTGGAAAGCGAACCGGGACATGGCAGCCGGTTTTACTTCCGGCTGCCATTGGGAATACGTAAGGCCATAGGTATACTATTGTGCATCCTACTGCCTGCTTGCCTGTTTTCTTCCTGCACCGGAGGGACAGGACAGGCTACCGGTCCGGTGACAGGCGATTCTATCGCAACGGTAACGGATCCGGATTATGAAACTCTGCTCAATGAAGCATCCGACTATGCCAATGCCGCCTATTTTGCCAACGTAGACGGGTATTACGAAGATGCGCTGGTATATGCCGATTCGGCCATCATGATATTGAACAGGCATTATGAAAAATATGCCCGCCATCCGCAGAAATATATGAAACTGGTCGGCGAAGAAATACCCGCCGAACTGACTTGGTGGAACGAAATGTTCGATTCGGACTTCCATGCCATCCTGGATGTGCGGAATGAAGCAGCCGTCGCTTTTCTGGCACTGAAACAGTTGAAAGGATACAACTATAACAATGCAGCTTTCACGGCACTCTACAAATTGCAGAGCGAAGACCAGTCATTGGAAGGATATTGCCGCGAACTGGAGCGTTCCACTACCAATAAGATTGTAGGAGTTATCCTCTGTATTCTGCTATTCGTCATCTCGCTGGCCGGTTACTATCTCATCTATATACGCAAGCGTTTGCTCAACAGGCTCAATCTGGAACAGATTCTCGAAATCAATAAAAAAGTATTTGCTTCTTCCCTGATCCGTGCGCAGGAACCCGCCGAAGCCTTGCAACGCGAAGAGGATACCTTGAAAGAAATCCCCCAACGGCTGGTCAATGAGGCTTTCGACTCCATCAACGAGTTGCTTACAATCGACCGGCTCAGCCTTGCCGTATACAATGAAACGACACACCGGCTCGAATTTGCCTCCAATCCCGGACTTGAAAGGATGCCGGAACTTATGCAGCAATGTTTCAACGGACAGCAATATCTGTCCGACGGGCTTTCACAAGCCATTCCGCTGGTGGTGGATGCCGGTGGAGAACATCAATGTGTAGGCGTACTCTATCTAGAACGCCGGGAAGGGACAACGCAGGAAACAGACCGTCTGCTGTTCGAGTTGGTGGCCCGCTATGTGGCCATCGTGGTGTTTAATGCAGTAGTCAAACTGGCAATAAAGTACCGTGACATCGAATCGGCACACGAAGAAGCGCAACGTGCCTCGTGGGAAGACAGCATGCTGCATGTGCAAAATATGGTGCTCGACAATTGCCTTTCGACGATCAAGCACGAAACGATATACTACCCCAACAAAATCAAACAGATCGTAGGACGCCTGAATACACAAAACCTTTCGGAAGAGGAAGAACGGGAAAATGTAGAAGCCATCAGCGAATTGATAGAATATTACAAAGGCATTTTTACCATACTGAGTTCGTGCGCTGCCCGGCAATTGGAAGAGGTAACCTTCCGCCGCAGCACGATTTCCGTAGCCGACCTGTGCGAATATGCCGTGAAATATTTCCGGAAAGCAAGCAAAGGGAAAACAAGCCGGATCGAATTTCTGACGGAGCCGACAGAAAAAAGAATCATCGGAGACATCAACCAGCTTCGTTTTCTTCTTGAAAATCTGATCGACGAAGCGCTCACCGTCCATGAAGACGGGATATTAAAATTGCATGCTGCAGAAGACGGGAATTACATCCGTTTCCTCTTTACCGATACGCGTCGCGAAAAGAGTGTGGACGAACTCAATAAGTTATTCTATCCCAATCTGGCACGAATGACCTCCGGTGAGAAAGGGGAACTGAGGGGAACGGAATACCTGATATGCAAACAGATCATCCGGGACCATGATGAATTTGCCGGACGCCGCGGATGCCGTATCAATGCCGAACCGGCACAGGAAGGAGGCTTTACCGTTTACTTCACTCTACCGAAACGGTAATGACAACCGATGTAAAGCCACATAACAATATATCTAATGAGTCATAACAATATATGTAACGAAACGATGGAAGATAAGAAATTTAAAGTAATTATCGTAGAAGATGTAAAACTCGAATTGAAAGGCACGGAGGAGATATTCCGCCACGAAATACCCAATGCGGAAGTAATCGGAACCGCCATGACCGAAGCCGAATTCTGGCCGTTGATAGAAGCCCGGCTACCGGATCTGGTACTGCTCGATCTCGGTTTGGGAGGCTCGACAACAATCGGAGTCGATATCTGCCGCAATATATTCAAACGATACAAAGGAGTTCGTGTACTTATCTTTACCGGCGAAATATTGAACGAAAAACTCTGGGTCGATGTGTTGGATGCCGGTGCCGACGGCATTATCCTCAAAACAGGTGAGCTATTGACCAAAACAGACGTGCAGGCCGTAATGGATGGCAAAAAGCTGGTGTTCAATTATCCCATACTGGAAAAGATTGTGGACCGCTTCAAAGCGTCTGTTGCCAACGATGCAAAGCGTCAGGAAGCAGTTATCAATTATGATATAGACGAATACGACGAACGTTTCCTGCGCCATCTGGCACTGGGATACACCAAAGAGATGATCGCCAACCTCAAAGGCATGCCTTTTGGAGTAAAATCACTCGAAAAGCGACAGAACGACTTGGTAGGCCGGCTGTTTCCGAACGGCGAGCGGGTAGGGGTGAATGCCACCCGTCTAGTAGTGCGTGCGCTCGAACTTCGAATTCTCGATCTTGACAACCTCGAAGCCGATGAAGAGTAGCAAATGGCGCATGCCCCATCCGGCCACTATGTTTTTTGTGCTCACGATGGTGGTCGTACTTCTTTCATGGATATTCGAAATCTATGGATTGAGTGTGATGCTGCCACAGACAGGAGAAGAGATCCGTGTGCAGAGCCTGCTCAGTCCGGAAGGGATTCGCTGGCTGTTACGGCACATGGTCACCAACTTCACCGGTTTTGCCCCTTTGGGGATGGTGATTGTAGCCATGTTCGGAATCGGTGTGGCACAGCATTCCGGATTTATAAATGCATGCATTCGTCATGGAATTCGTGGCAAGCAGGATAAAGACAAGATTATTCTCTGGGTGATCCTCCTCGGATTGCTTTCGAATGTAGTGGGTGATGCCGGTTATATTATTTTGCTTCCCATTGCCGCCACCTTGTTTCATTCCGTCGGTTTGCATCCGGTAGCCGGAATCATAACGGCTTATGCCTCTGTAGCCTGTGGATACAGTGCCAATATCGTATTGAGCACCATGGATCCGCTACTTGCCCGGACTACGGAAGAAGCTGCCGTGGCCGGCGGGATAGAACACGGTGATACAGGGCCGTTGTGCAACTATTATTTTATGTTTGCTTCTACCTTTCTCATAACGGCCGTAGCCTATTGGGTGACCCGCCGGAAGCTGCTTCCGGCAATGGGCACTTATGAAGGTAGCACGCACTTCGACGGTTATAAGCCACTCTCCCGCAAAGAACGCCGTGCTTTGACGATGGCGGTGATCGTGGGGGTGATTTATGTGGCTATCGTACTGTGGTCCACCTTTTCTTCTTATGGCATTTTACGCGGAGTAAGCGGTAACTTGATGCGATCTCCTTTCATTATGGGTATTCTATTCCTCCTGTCATTGGGAGCCGGGTTGATGGGTACGGTTTACGGTTTCAGCTCCGGTCGTTATCGCACGGATGCCGATGTCATAGACGGACTGGCCCAGCCGATGAAATTGTTAGGCGTTTATTTCGTCATCGCCTTCTTTGCGGCACAAATGTTCGCCTGTTTCGAATATTCGCACTTAGACAAATGCCTCGCCATTATGGGGGCCAATCTGCTCTCTTCTGTCGAGTTTGGCAATTTGCCTACCCTTGTTCTGTTTATCCTGTTCAGTGCCATGATAAACCTCATCATGGTATCCGCCACCTCCAAATGGACATTTATGGCTTTCATCTTTGTTCCTATATTTGCCAAAATGGGAGTTACGCCCGATGTGGTGCAATGTGCTTTCCGCATCGGAGACAGTGCCACCAACGCCATTACTCCCTTTTTATTTTATATGCCCTTAGTGTTGACTTATATGCAGCAATACGATAAGCAATCCTCTTATCTCTCTCTTTTGAGGTATACATGGCGGTATTCTGTCTACATATTGATAAGCTGGACTTTGTTGTTTATTCTGTGGTATTTAACAGGCTTACCATTAGGTTTATAGCCTTTTCCCGGACAAATGGATACAAAAAAAGTATAGAAATGTTTTTGATATTTCACAAAAAGCATTACCTTTGCACCGCAATTAAGGATGGTTCCGTAGCTCAGCTGGATAGAGCAACGCCCTTCTAAGGCGTGGGTCAAGCGTTCGAATCGCTTCGGAATCACGAAATAAAACCGCAAACAGCTAATTATAAAGCTCTTGCGGTTTTCTTATTACATGAGTTGCACAACATTTGCACAACTCATGTATTAGGTTGGCATCAAAATTGTAGAAATGTTGGTGAACACCTATGAAATATATTGTTTCGTATCTCATTGGTTGTTATGCTCTCAATAATTACACACTATGTTACGCTGTTACGGTTACGATGGTGTTATAAGTATTGATATTCATTTTATTATGTCAAAATGGAGCGTAATATTTGTTTGTGTGGTATTGGACTTCTTAGAAAATACTAAGATGTTACGGTGTTAGGGTTACGGTATGTACAAAGTCATTTATTTACAGTACTTTATGTTGATTATTGCCGTAATATCGTTCATTATGGTATCGAAAGAGGGAGTCCCATTTCTGAAACTCCCTCTCTTTGCTTACAAGGCTATTTCACCTTTGATAAATAGTTTTCCGCTTGTTCCGCCGCTTCTTTCTCATCAAAGCCCAAGATGAGGTAATGATAGGTTAGGGTTGTCTTTACTCGCTCCAGCAGGAAAGCACGTCTTTCTACGCTTGTTTCCGGTTCGGATGCTTCCTGTACCATGTGGTTACATCCTTGCCAAACGGCATCTGCAAGAATGGCGGTGTTCAGTTCCGTACCGTTCACCGTTACCGTGCCTGTCACTACATTGCCGTTCAAATCTCTAATCTCGCCTGTGTTCGGGTCGAATGTTCCTACTACTTTATCCATGATTTAATATTTAGTTCGCCCTCTTATAGCTTCGGGCATTGCTTTGTTATAACCAATCAAGCGACTTTCTTATTTCCTGTATCTTCTCAATCGTGGTTTTGCCCACGTTGCGATACTTCATAAGTTCACCGTCCGGAATTGTGCGCAACAGGCTTACATCTATAATCTCGTGTCCGTTCTCGTAGCGGATGATGTTCGCCTGTTTTAGCGCACTCTTTGCCATTGTCAAAACTCTATCTTCGTTCATATCGTTATTATTTGGTTGCCCTCTTGCAGCTTCGGGCGTTGCTTCATATTTTTGTGTAGTTGCTTTTCAAAGAAGTGACTCCTATAAAACAGCTTAGTGCTTTCATTAATTCACTGTCAAACTTGCTGAAAGCATCCCAAAATCCGGAAAACTCTTTATCTACGTCTGTACCATATTTTAGATATACTACGTTTGAGACAGTTTGATAAATGTCACCCAATCGGGCACGACATAATAGTAATGCTTTGGTTTCTTCGCTTATCTGAATGTTGGCTACGTTATTGGCGCAACTCTCATCTATCAATTTCTTTTCCATGACTGTATGTATTTACATTTTCTAATTTACTATTTGATATGCTTCCAATTTCTTGGTAGTAAATATTCTATATTATGTTTTTTGCAATCGGCTAAACTTTTTATAAAGTCTTTCATCGTCTCTTTATCGCATAAGATTATTTCCATCATAAAAGATATCCAGTTTGCGGCCAGCGGTATACATCATCACCAGCCCAATTATATTACTCAAACAATATTCGCTATTGGTTGCCAGTAGCAGGATAATACCTACTACCAGCAGAAAGATATAGAGTTTCATTTCTCTTTTGATAATGCGGTTATCAATTGGTTGTAGTTTGATAGTGTATCAATAGCATCAGCAAGCATCTTTTGCTCTTTTTCTGAGGCGTGCATTTGATACATGAACATGATAATAGACATTGCATCACAAATAGAGGCTTTATAGGAATCTACGCTATTATCTCTCAATTCATTTATAAGGCGTTGGGCATCTTCACTTAGAAACATGGCTTTCAGGGTTTAGGCGGTTCTTAATTTCTTTCTCTTCTTCATAGATGGCTTGATTAACTATATCACGCCCGATAACATCCCCTAAGTCAGTAATTATTTTAGTAATGCTTTCGCTTGCATCTGATATTACATTTGATGGGAACTCTTCGATGTTGAACTCTTCATCATTTTTAATGTAGGCGTTGATTTGTACACTCAATTCGGTTGCAGTTCTTAACATGTCTGCAAGTTGTTCGTTAATCGCTAATGGGAAATACATAATTTATATCTTATTTAGTTTCTACTTCTGAAAGTTCACTCACCGTACCTAACTTGAATCTGCAATTATCAAAATCAATCCCGGTTAGCCCTAACGGAGTTTTGCGCTGAAACCAACATTCATCTGTTAGCTCTTCTGTTCTTTTGGCTATCTGTAATAGAAAGGCTATTTCATCTTTGTAAGAAGATGTATCTATATCATCCGATATTAATACTGCCGTAGCAAGGCTCACTAAGTTTGAAGCCAGCAAATGAATACCAGCTATATTTAAAATATCTTTCCCATACATTGCAAGGGTGTAAACTTGGTCTGCTGTCAGACCGCCTAACTTTTCTCCGATTTCTGAAAATTCCATGTTGTTATATCTTTGTGGTGAGGTAATTTGAAGTTACCCCACCGGATTAATTATCCGATTAAATTCGCTATTTTAAAGCTTCTGAAAGCCTGTTTTTCGTTATCGTAGTAAGTTATAAGGCTCTCGTTCTTTTTGCGCTCTGTGCCCTTTGTTTCGGGTATTAATCCCTCTTTCAAAGTGCCCCAAGCGCAACGGATTTCACCGTTCAGCTTCTGATAGTAGAATTTAGCTACACCTTTCTTCAAAGCTGCTTTCAACTTTAGGACTTTCCAACTCTGTTTCATAGCTTCTGCCATTGAAAAGCCGTACACCTTAACCAGCATCCAAGCCTGCTTCATTAACTCTCTCATTTGATTTTTGAAATTCGTTGCCATAATCGTATATTTTATTAGTATTTATACCCAAAATAATTTTCCCAAAGGTCAATCTCTGCCTCAAAAGAAGCTACACACTCAGCTTTGCTTTCTTCGTACATGGCGAATACTTCTGCTTCACTCATTACTAATACCTGTTGGTATTCTTTGCACATCTGGTTTAAATCTTCTTTTGTCATAAGGCTTATATCTTATTGTTTAACTTTGATGATGCAAATATAAAGTAAATACTTTAATAATTATCATGAATAATAAAGAAAATACTTATATTTAACATCTATTATTAAAGTAAATACTATAACAAATAAACTATTCACTTATATTTGCACTATAAATATTAAAGAATATACTTATGAGAATAAAAGAAGTAATCAAAGAAAAGGGTTATACTCAAAAAGAATTTGCTGAAAAATTAGGTATGACCACCGTAGGACTTGCTCAAATTATAGCAGGTAAGCCATCGTACACTACTTTAGAAAAGATTGCTGATGCTTTAGAGGTTGAGATATGGGAGTTACTAATATCAAAAGGTGAGATAGTAGGAAAGTCTAATGCTGCTTCCCTTACTTGCCCTCACTGTGGTAAATCAATAACATTAAAAGCTGAATGAGAATGAATACAAACGAAATAGATAAGTTGAGCCTTGAAAAAGCTCATACTTTGTTTGAGACTGGAGATATAGACCGTATCGAGGTGGGAACAATAAAGGGGCTATGTGACATACATCACTATCTGTTCGATGGACTGTATGATTTTGCCGGAAAAGTACGTACTTTGAATATAGCAAAAGGCAATTTCCGGTTTGCCAACTGTATGTACCTTGACGTGATACTACCTGTGATTGAAAAGATGCCTGAAACGGCATTTAATGAGATAATAGCGAAGTATGTTGAGACAAATATAGCTCATCCCTTTATGGAAGGTAACGGAAGGACTATGCGTATTTGGCTTGATATGATCTTAAAGAAGAATCTGGCAAAGGTTGTTGATTGGCGTAATGTAGATAAGCACCTGTATTTGCAAGCGATGGAACGAAGCCCAATCAATGATTTAGAACTGCGCACTTTGTTGAATCAGGCACTTACCGACCAGATAAATGACCGGGAAGTAATATTCAAGGGTATTACACAATCTTACTATTATGAAGGTTATGAACCGGAATAATATATTTATCACCTTACTCTTATTTTAGATAAAAAATGGATAGAAATTTCAATCTCAAATACTCCGTCAAAGGTTTTTCAGATGCGAAAGTAGCTGAATACTTGGAAGAATTAAGAAATAGGATTGTGGCCAATGATTACACAAGGTCGCTCATATTTATCAAATATGGGAAATTGAATGTATTGAATGGGCTTAAATCTATAATATCAGAAATATGTAATTGTTTAATCATGGGTAATACACAGGCAGCTATCACTTTGACAAATCATCTTTTTGAAAATAGCTTGAAACAAACCTTGATAATATGGGATTCACAAGGCCGTCAATTTGATGATTCTAAACGGATAGATGAAACATTTAAAAATGAGGTCGAAACCTATGATGATAAGGATATTGAGCCTAATATTAATAATTGCAAGAGAAAAGGGTTAATCACCAAAGATGAAGCTAAAAGGTTAATAGAGTTGAAGAATATATACAGAAATTCTTTTTCTCATGCCTCTTATACAAAGTTGTTTAAAGATGCTTCTGCGGCTATGTACTCAGGAAGTTTGAAGAATCCAACAGAAGTAAAAGAAGAAACAACAGATATATCCAAAGTTCCATTTCTTTATCTATTAGCTCAGGAAAAATTTGCAAATAAAAATGCCCTGAGCTATTTTCTTGAAGTATATGAATTTATAGATAAAATGGATAAGATGCTGTTAGACTTATATCCAGAAGTAAAAGAGTTTGTATTGCGACAAAGTAAAAAATATTAAAAGTGTGTGATTATGGGAATAGCAAAGGAGCAATTATACGATAACCAACAAGAAGCGTTTTATGAATCGATGGCTGAACGCTTGGGAATAACATACGATGAAGTTGAAGAAATAGAGCCCCAAATTAATGAAAATACAGGTAATGACGAAGCTGTGCATAGTTATTACTTGACTTTTAAAGAGGATGCTCCGAGAGAAATTTTAGATAAAATCGAAGGATTAGATTCTAACGATTGTTTTTGGTTGGATATTTCCGACCTATACGATGAAGATTATGACGAAGAACAATATGAAGACATTGTCAATAAAACAAGTCCTTACAATGATTGTCTTGCATCAATAGAAAAAGTAAAGCAATTAATGAATATTCCTTTAAAGAAAGAGAGAAAATCAAGATATATTTTATACAGACAATTATATGCTTCTTTAATCTCAATTATGGAGGCATATTTATTTGAGAGATTATTATCAGCTATTGATAAGAATGAAAATTTATTGGCAAATTTTTTCTTATTCTATAACGGGGCACACAATTTTGATGAACATGATATTAAAAAAGCCAGGAAGTATCTTATGGAAAACATCTTATACCATAATCTCGATACTGTTTCTAATATTTATAGTGAAACATTTAAATTTAGATTTCCTTCTTGCGAAAAAATAAAGAAAGCAATTAAATTGAGACATGATATAGTACATCGTAATGGTAAAACAGCTAATGCTGATTCTTTGATTGTAAGTAGAAAAGATATTGAACATCTTTCCGACAATATAAAAGAATTTATATCTAACCTTGAGTATAATATTTGCAATCCTTCCCTACCTTTCAAGAATTAATATAGAGTCCCTACCTCGCCAATCACAGAGTAGGGGTATTTCATTTATTTGATAAAATCCTCTATCTAAGACTTGCTTTTTCCAGCTTGCTTTTGTACGTTTGCGCATTGTTAAATTTGAAAATCATATTATGGATATTAAATACGATATCAAACTAAGAATACATAAAACAATGCAAATAGTGGGATTTGCTATATCATTAGTCATTTTTGCAAGTTGTACAGCCAAGAGAACGGAAACGCAATCAGTAATAAAAGACTCCCCCAAACCATTGGCTGTATTTCTTGATAAGTGCTTAGCCGAACAACCAAATGCGTTGAATAACGAAGTAACAAGAACAATCCTTGCTGATACCATCAAAACAAGATTACTACAATATCAGGGTGATACATTAGCCATCTTGTCAGATTTACCTATGAAATATGAAATGTGCTTGCAATACCCACCACGCATATTTGAAACATTTGAAGCCAGTTTTGAAAAAAATGCCGGGAAATACGTTGTTAAATTCTCGTTTGGTGAATATACATCAAAATGTAAATTATCATCGAAATATAAAACGACTTTTCAAGTTTTCTCTATTTTGGATAAAGAAACAGTTGCAATGCTTGTTGATGGAGCTTTGTATAAGATTAACGGGAAATTTCGTGATTTTGCCAACAATACCCAGGAAACTGGTTTTGTGTTACCGAGTGGAAAATGTATCATTAGTTATCCAAGTGTTACAAGCATAGATAATAGCCCTTATATCGACCTTGGCACATTGATTCTTGACGATATTTCATTCTCTAAAATTGAAACAACAGATTGATCAGGAAGAAAATCCTCCAAAAGGAATAAATCTCTCTAATTATAAAGCCCGTCCCAATAATCACCGGAACGGGCTTTTCATTGTCTTAATTAAACGGTCTCGCTTCACAGCGGTACACTATCTTTAGAAAGTAGCTGCGGAAAGTTCTTTAGATATACGTTCCACCGCTACCCTTATCTTATCGTATTGCTTTTGTCCGGCTGCTGTCACACCGGAAGTATATTGCCTCATCAATGAAGCGTTGATACCTGCCAATTCCGCAACCTTAGTAACATTCAGGAATGAGAAATAGTTGAAAAAGGATTGCATATCATACTTGTAGGTAAACTCCAGTTCCGGCACTTCCTTGCCTTCTTCTGCCTGCATCTCCTTTATTTCCTCATACGCTTCCATCATATCCTTTTTGGCGGCTTCTGCCGTATTTCCATATCCGGCCAGCCCGAAGCCGGGTAAATCTTCCTCAACAAAGCATGAGTAATACCCATCGCTCGCCTTTTCCATGATAACAGTTACTTTCATATCCAGTTCTTTTAAAATAGGAGTACGGCACTATTACCGTACCCCATTGCCTCAACAAAAACAATCTTTCCACCATGAAGCGCAAAAGGTAGGGGGATTACTCCCCCAAAAGAACCTTTCTTGCTTTACGTTCCATTCCGGTAGGTACTTCTTGTTTGCCATGCCTTGACAAAGCGAACTTGTTTCCCGTCTTAGGACTGTACCAAATATCGTGGTTAGCCCCATGCCTAAGAACGTAACAACCTGCTGCGGTAAGTTCCGCAAAAAATTGATTGTACTTCATAATGTAAAAGACCGTTTATTTATTAAGACAGTGCAAATATAGCGTTTTTGCTATAAACCACCAAATAAAAACATAACTATTTTGCTATATTTAGAAAAGGGGCAAGTGCTGCTCCATTGAAAAGCAGAACAGGCTACAGCATATCAAGAAGTATTTTCCGAAGTCATACGCGCGTACTCCAAAGTAATCCACTTCAGCTCGTTTTCAGCCGTTCCTTGTCTTTTTTTATAGCATCGGCAAATTCGGCATTTTCTAACCGTTTTTCCGCGCGTATGACCGTAGAATAATCTTGAAACAACGCTTGTTTTTCGCTTGATTTCACGCATACGCATCATTACTTGCTATAACCCTACCAAATAAAAATATAACTATTTTGCTATATTCATAAAGGCCTTATATCCCAATTGATACAAGGTCTTTTATAACTAATTGATTTTCACCAATGTCGATTTTTGACCAATGGTCATTTTTGACCTATGGCTATCTTAGACTCCGCTTCATATCGTCCGTATTGGCAAGTATTTTCGGGCTGTTCTTTGCCATTTTCCTGACGTCTTCACTGATTACCATCCTTTCGAGATTTCCACTCGCTTGCAAGTCCCTCATATCGTCCACTATCATTTTTAACTCGGAAACTTCCTTTGTTAAGGAATCCAGCTTTGCGTCAGGGAATACAATATTTACCGATTGGTGGCTATTGGATGCCACTTCTTTTGCTTGCCCTGCAATG
>ERZ773242.2210-NODE-2210-length-16597-cov-3.946439_pt1 | contig 16597 bp, 22 predicted proteins | sample MGYA00511077_ERZ773242 | MGnify/ENA primary metagenome ERZ773242 (study PRJEB29015, sample SAMEA2737754) | human gut metagenome | biome: human gut; feature: human-associated habitat; material: faeces | place: China | collected 2012 ... | reverse complement strand
GGACTTTGTGTTAATGAAATTCCGCGGCTGGTTTGGCAGCGGGTTCAGCTAGGTTTTTGCCGGGTGGCGCTTCGCTTACCCGGCCTTCGTTCGAGCCGTTGTAGGCCGGGTAAGGCGAAGCCGCCACCCGGCACAACCTCAATAGATCAACTTCACCTGCTGCGCTTTCGCGTATGCCACCAGCTCGTCATCCGGGCGGCAATCACTGACGATGGCGTCAAAGCGCGACAGCTCTCCCATCCTTGCCGGACGGACCTTGCCAAATTTACTGTGATCAACCACCAGCACATGCTGCTGTGCGGCGTTGAGCGCCCACTGTTTCACCGGTAACTCTTCAAGATTAAAACAGGTTGCCCCCTGTTTCACATTCACGCCCGCCGCAGAGTAAAAGGCGATATCCGGGCATACATTGCTCAGCGTGTCCTGAATATTCAGCGGTTTGAAGATGGCGTTGCTGGCATGAAACTCGCCGCCACACAAAATCACCCGGCACGCCGGTTTTTCCTGCAAGGCCAGGAAGGTGTTTAGCGAATAACAGACGGCGGTAAACGGAACGGTGCTGTCGATGGCCTCGATGATCCACGGGGTTGTCGTACCGCAGTCAAAAAACAGCGTTTGATGCGGCTGTACCAGCGAGGCGGCGAGCCGTGCGGCTTTGCGCTTCTCTTCCACCAGGCGTGTTTTTTGATCGCTTAACAGATAATGGCTGGCGCTACGCGGCTCCAGAACAATATACCCGCCAAGCAGCACAACGGGGGCGCTGTCGCTGTTCAGATCGCGACGAATGGTCATTTCAGACACGCCAAGCAGGGTAGCGGCTTCCTTAAGATGCAGCTTATCGCTGCGCTTCAGCGCCTGAAGCAGCTGAGCAATGCGGTCATCGCGACGTGTTTCCATAGATCCTCGGGCTAAAAAAGTGAGCCCCCGCAGGGCGGGGGCTCAAGTGTAACCTGACGGACCGGGGTTAGTCACGTATCCAGCCCTTGCGGATCGGAAGGGCAAACAGAACGCGATAGGCCTGTGATAATCCACGATAAAGCGCCGGACCAAAGAGGCTCCACAGGATGGCTGCGCTGACGCAGCCCATCAGTCCCACCAGGAAACCGCCGACCATATCCAGCGGCCAGTGTACGCCCAGGTAGACGCGGGACCAGGCGATGGCGACCGCCACGCCCATCAGCACCATGCCGGACCACAGGCGATGCCAGAACAGGAAGGCCAGCGCAAAGGTGAAGATCACCGTGCCGTGATCGCTCGGGAACGAGTCATCCGGCGCATGGTGCAGGAAGTTATAGCCGACGTGCTCGACAAACGGCCGATCGTGCGGGAAGGCGTGGCCCAGCACGTAGCTTGCCAGCACGCTGACGCCGATCGCCATCGCCATTTTGATCACCAGATGGCGCTGGGCGGTGACCTGTGTACGAGGTCCCCATAACCAGAGGATCACCGCCAGCGCCGGTACAATGCTGATCACATCTTTCGCAATAAAGGTGGCGAGATCGATCATCCATTCCGGTGATGCTGGCGTGGCGTTGAGCAGGTAAAACAGTTCGTAGTTCAGATTTTCTAACATAATCTCGTTACTCTTTAGCAAACCAGGCGGAAACCAGCCCGTAAACCAGCACCTGGGAAAACCAGACCCACCACCCGGCCCACAGGTTGTGAGAGAAAAAATGCGCGCCGCGCATGACCTGCCCGAATCCCATCAGTAGCCCCATAACAACGCCTAACGCGACACAGGTCCAGGCCAGGCGTGGACGTTCACGCCAGAAGGCAAAAAACAGCCCCATTACCATAAACCCGCTTGAGGCGTGGCCGCCGGGAAAGCAGCGTCCCGGTCCGCTGTCTGCCGGAACCGCGTTGAACAGGGGATACGAGACGGCTTTGCCGCCATACTCCACCAGATCCCACGGACAGCTGTGGTGGCTTATGCTTTTCAGCACTCCAACTACCAGCGCACCCAGCCCCATCAGAAGCGCGGCCGTCACCAGCCGGGCATTGCGTTTGTAAGCACCGTAAATCAGCGAGGCGGCAGCCAGCGCAATGGCCACATATTTCGCCAGCCGATGGTTGAGCAAATCCAGCAGCGGATTTTGCTGTAGCGGGAAATGATGCGTCGCCGCGTCATACCAGAAGCCGGTGATCCATCGGTCAAGCGATTCATCGCGCGAAAGCCAGGTAAAAAGCAGCGCAAGGACGATCAGCACGAAAAGCTGATAACCATAAAAGCGGGCAGGCAAACGGTAAAGGCGTTTTGTCTTATTTGTCGGTAACTTAGATAATTCTGAAGGGCTGACGGCGTGTGTCATAGTTTCGGTCAATAACGTGAAATAGCACTATCATAGGGAGGGCAACTTAAGGAAACCTTAAACGACAACGATAAGTGCCTTATTTCTGAGTTTTCACGTGATTGTGCTATCTCAGACAGCGGCAATTCATTACACTCATCGCGATTTTTTCATACTAAAGAGATTGCATGATAAACCGTTCTTCTTCCGGTAATCGTCTGGGTCGTCAGGCGTTACTTTTTCCTCTGTGTCTGGTGCTTTACGAATTCTCTACCTACATCGGCAACGACATGATCCAGCCAGGCATGCTGGCTGTGGTTGAGCAGTACAACGCAGGTATTGAGTGGGTACCTACATCCATGACCGCCTATCTCGCGGGCGGCATGTTTTTACAGTGGCTTTTAGGGCCGCTGTCGGATCGTATTGGCCGCCGTCCGGTGATGCTGACGGGCGTGGTGTGGTTTATCGTCACCTGTCTCGCCACGCTGCTGGCGCAGAACATTGAGCAATTCACGCTGCTGCGTTTCCTTCAGGGCGTGAGCCTGTGCTTTATTGGCGCCGTGGGCTACGCCGCTATTCAGGAGTCGTTTGAGGAGGCGGTATGTATCAAAATAACCGCGCTGATGGCGAACGTGGCGCTGATTGCGCCGCTTCTGGGGCCGCTGGTGGGAGCCGCATGGGTCCACGTCGCGCCGTGGGAAGGGATGTTCGTCCTCTTTGCCGCGCTTGCGGCCATCTCTTTCTTTGGCCTGCACCGTGCGATGCCGGAGACCGCCACCCGCCTGGGCGAAAAGCTCTCGCTTAAGGAGCTGGGGCGTGATTATAAGGCGGTGCTGAAAAACGGCCGTTTTGTCGCGGGCGCGCTGGCGACGGGCTTTGTCAGCCTGCCGCTGCTGGCGTGGATTGCCCAGTCGCCGGTCATTATCATCAGTGGCGAACAGCTTAGCAGCTATGAGTATGGCTTGTTACAGGTGCCGATTTTTGGCGCGCTGATTATCGGTAACCTGGTGCTGGCACGTCTGACGTCGCGCCGTACCGTGCGTTCGCTGATCATTATGGGCGGCTGGCCCATAGCGGCAGGGCTGATTATCGCGGCGGTGGCGACCGTAGTCTCGTCCCATGCGTACCTGTGGATGACGGCGGGGCTGAGCATTTATGCGTTTGGTATTGGCGTGGCGAATGCCGGTCTGGTACGCCTGACGCTGTTCGCCAGTGAAATGAGTAAAGGCACGGTGTCTGCCGCGATGGGGATGCTGCAAATGCTGATTTTTACCGTCGGTATTGAGGTTAGCAAGCATGCCTATGCTTTCGGCGGTAACGGGCTGTTCAGCCTGTTTAACCTCGCCAACGGCGTGCTGTGGATTGCCCTGATGGTGGTATTCCTGAAAGACAAGCGCGTCGGAAACGCCCTGCAACCGTAATCCTTATTCCCTCTCCCCCGTGGGCGAGCTCGGGACAGTCCCCTCTCCCGGTGGGAGAGGGTTAGGGTGAGGGCACCAGAGCGCACGGAATCAATTAAACGGCGCCCTCCCATCCAGCACCCTATCAATTACGTCCAGCACCCCTTCGTCATTATTGTTCGGCGCTTCATAGCGGGCCACCGCTTTAATATGCGGTCTGGCATTGGCCATCGCGAAGCCAAACCCAGCCTGTCGCAGCATCTCCACGTCGTTACCGCTGTCGCCAAAGGCAACCACTTCACTGTCCTTAATGCCCCAGCGCGCTTGCAGGATCCGCAGGCCGTTAGCTTTGTGCACGCCGGGGATAATCAGGTCGATACTGCCGTGTCCCGTGGTCACCGGCACCATGATGTCGCCAAGCTTCTCATGCAGCAGCGCCTGAATGCGCGGAATTTCGTCGTCAGAGACATTTAGCCCGAATTTGAAGAAAATATCGTTGAGGTTGTCAAAGCTGCTGACGCTTTCAAGGCGGTGATAGTATTTCGCAGCAATCTCTTTGAAGAGGTCGTTATACGTTTTCAGCGTGTAGGCGCTGTTTTTTCCGCAGGCAATTATCTCTATGCCGGGCACGTCGTTTAACAGGGTGGCGACGGTCATAAAATGCTCTTTCGACAGTTCGCCGTTAAACACATCTTCGCCCGCATCCACCACCCAGCCGCCGTTTTCGGCGACGAAGGCGATTTCATGGGCGATCTCCGGGAAAAATGAGATCAGCTGGTAGTACTGGTTACCGCTGGCGACCACAAAACGGATGCCTTGCGCTTTCATGCGCGCATACTGCGCCAGAAAACGCGCGCGGTTATAGGTTTTCGCATCGCTCAGGAAGGAGCCATCCATGTCGACTGCAATCAGTTTAACGCTCATATCCCTTCTCCATTGACGTTGGTTCTGCTTCCGGTTTAGCCACCGCTCGCGCCTCCAGGGCGGCAATAATGACTAACCCTAATACCACCAGCATCGCGCTGCGTAACCCGTAGTGCTCACCGAGGAATCCAAGCAGCGGCGGCCCCACCAGGAAAGCGAGGTAGCCCGTGGTCGCCACGACGCTCACGCGCGTCGGCGCGTCGGGGCCGGTATCGCTGGCAGCGGAAATGGTCAGCGGGAAGCCAAGGGAGGCGCCCAGTCCCCACAGGATCACCGACACGCCGGCAATCCAGTCCACATCCACAAAGATAATCATCGCGATACCCAGCCCACCCAGCAGGGCGCTGGCACGGACGACAGCCACGCGGCTGTAACGGTCGATAAACCAGCCCCCGGTAAAGCGTCCGACGGTCATGCCGAGCGTAAACCCGGCGTAAATCAGCGAGCCGGAGGTGGGGCTAAATCCGTGCCCGTCCACCATCAGCAACGGTAGCCAGTCGTTGGCGGAGCCTTCAGCAAACGCCATCGCCAGCACCACCACGCCAATCAGCATCAGCTGGAAATCGCGATAGAAGGGCAACCCTTTTGCCGCAGACTTCTGTTCGTCCGAGGCATTTTGTCCTGTGCCTGCGGGAATAGCCCTGATGCCGGTGAGGATCGGGATAATACAGACCAGCGCCGCGAGTAAAATGTGCACATTGGCCGCAATGCCCAGCGCCGTCAGCGCCATCCCCACGCCCGCGCCTGCCAGCGTGCCGAGGCTGTAAAAGCCATGCATCATCGGCAGCACCGTTTTGTTCATCGCCTGTTCAACGGCGGCCCCCTCGACGTTAATGGCCACTTCCGCCGCACCAAAGCTGCCGCCAAATACCATCAGCCCAAGGGCAAACATCAGTGGCGAGGCGAACCACAGCGCCACGCTCAGACCGAGCATACCTACCACTGCGCAGCACATGGTGGTGCGGATTACCGTGCGCGTGCCAAAGCGTTTCACCAGCCAGGCCGAGCAGAGAATGCCGCTCATCGAGCCAATCGACAGGCCAAACAGCACGATCCCCATCTCCGCCGTCGAAACGGATAGCGTATCGCGGATTGCCGGGGTGCGCGTTGCCCAGGAAGCCATCAGCAGCCCGGGGATGAAGAAGAACATAAACAGCGCCCACATGCGCAGATGCAGGGCTTTGCGAGGAGAAGTTAGCGTCATTGGGATCAGCACCAGAAGTACAACAATAGCGACAACACTAGCAACTTTGTGTACATTTGTACACAAACCGGATGAGGATTTTATGAGCAGACCACCGAACGACCCTAACCGCCGCGAGAAGATACTCCAGGCGACGCTGGACACCATTGCTGAGCACGGTATTCATGCCGTCACGCACCGCAAAATTGCTACCTGCGCAGGCGTGCCGCTGGGGTCGATGACCTACTATTTCGACGGGATGGAGTCGCTTCTGGAGGAGGCATTCACGTGGTTTACGCAGCAGATGTCTCAGCAGTACCGGGATTTCTTCGCGGGGGTTACCGGGCGGGAGAGGGCGTGCGAGGCGATTACCACGCTGATCCACAGTTCAGCCGTGACTACGCCACACAATATGGCGCTGATGTATCAGTTATACGCGTTTATGCACCGCAGCGCCGCGCTGAAAACGGTGATGCAGGACTGGATGAAGATGAGCCAGACTACGCTGGAGCAGTGGTTTGATCCGGCCACCGCCCGTGCGCTGGATGCGTTTATCGAGGGGATGACGCTGCATTTTGTAACCGACCGGTCGCCGTTAACCCGGGAGGAGATCCGGGCGATGGTGGGACGGATTGCAGGCGAGGATACCGTCTGATAGCACTCGCCCCGGCCACGCCTGATGTCAGGAGATTTTTTTCCCGCTGGCGTCAACGACGACTTCGCCATCTTCCTTCATAAATGCCCCTTTTTGCGCGTCCGGAAGGATGTCGAGAACGACTTCAGAAGGGCGGCACAGACGGGTACCCAGCGGCGTCACCACAATCGGACGGTTAATCAGAATAGGGTATTGCAGCATGAAATCGATAAGCTGGTCGTCGGTGAAATGTCCCTGTGAAAGGCCCAGTTGCTCATAAGGCTCGACGTTTTTGCGCAACAGATCGCACACGGAAATCCCCATGTCTGCAATCAGCCTGGTCAGTTCATCACGCGACGGTGGGTTCTCAAGATAGAGAATAATTTCGGGTTCCGTACCGCTGTTGCGGATCATCTCCAGCGTATTGCGCGACGTGCCGCAGGCCGGGTTGTGATAAATGGTGATGTGGCTCATATCAGTGACTCATTATGGTGTGAAGGAGAGACGTAGCGCGAGTGCGGCGAGCGTCACAAAGAGAACCGGCAGGGTCATTATGATGCCCGTCCTGAAGTAGTAGCCCCAGGTAACAGTCATGTTTTTCTGTGCCAGCACATGGAGCCAGAGCAGGGTAGCCAGACTTCCTATGGGGGTAATTTTCGGCCCCAAATCGCAGCCAATCACGTTAGCGTAAATCATCGCCTCTTTGATTAACCCTGTTGCAGCACTACCCTCAATGGAGAGCGCGCCAATCAGCACCGTTGGCATATTGTTCATTATGGATGACAGGAAGGCGGTGATAAATCCGGTTCCCAGCGTGGTAACCCAGAGTCCGTATCCGGCTAAGTGATCAAGAACGCCTGAAAGAGACTCCGTCAGCCCGGCGTTGCGCAGGCCATACACCACCAGATACATCCCCAGCGAGAAGATAACAATTTGCCACGGCGCGCCGCGCAGCACTTTCCCGGTGTTAATGGCGTGCCCGCGTTTAGCAACGGCAAACAAAATCAGCGCGCCCACACTCGCGATGGCACTGACGGGAATGCCGAGAGGTTCAAGCACAAAGAAACCGACGAGCAGTAGCAGCAGCACGATCCAGCCCGTTCTGAACGTCGGCAGGTCGTGAATGGCCCGTGCGGGCTCGCGGAGTTTTGCCAGGTCATATTCGGGGGGGATTTCTTTTCGGAAGAACAGATGCAGCATTACCAGCGTTGCGGCAATCGCAGCGATATCTACCGGGATCATCACCGAGGCGTATTCGCTGAAGCCCAGCTTAAAGAAGTCCGCCGACACAATGTTGACCAGGTTGGAGACAATCAGCGGCAGGCTGGCGGTATCGGCGATAAATCCCGCCGCCATCACGAACGCCAGCGTAGCCTGCTTGCTGAACCCCAGCGCCAGCAGCATAGCGATGACGATAGGGGTGAGGATCAGCGCCGCGCCGTCATTGGCGAACAGCGCCGCCACGGCTGCGCCAAGCAGCACGATCCAGGTAAACAGCAATCGCCCGCGACCGTTTCCCCAGCGGGCAACGTGCAGCGCGGCCCACTCGAAAAAGCCGGACTCATCCAGCAGCAGGCTGATAATGATGACGGCGATGAACGTTGCCGTCGCATTCCAGACGATATTCCATACCACAGGGATATCGTTAATGTTAATCACGCCGCTCATCAGCGCCAGCACGGCGCCAATGGTGGCGCTCCAGCCGATACTGAGCCCTTTGGGCTGCCAGATAACCAGTACCAGCGTAAACAGAAAAATAGCCCCTGCCAGAAACATCTTTTACTCCGTTATATCTGTTATTGTGAATGTGTTTTGGTCAGCACGAGCCCGGAAGTCGGTTTTTCAGCTTCATACGCGTCTCTTCCCGCAGGCAGTTCCAGCTGGTGTCGATAACGGTTGCCGCCCATGCTGGCATGTTGGGAGAGAGACGGTAGTAGATCCACTTACCCTCGCGACGGTCGATGACCAGCCCGGCCTCGCGCAGCAAGGCCATGTGACGGGAGACCTTAGGCTGCGGCTCGTTGGTAGCGGAGCAGAGATCGCAGACGCACAGCTCGCCCGCTTCACGCAGAAGCATGACGATGGAGAGCCGCGTTTCGTCGGAAAGGGTTTTGAAGAGCTGGATGGGGTGTAGCATCGGGTGATCCTGCGTGCATTCATTCATATGTGATTAATCATATATGTTTGCAGGGGGAGGGGGAAGCGAAAATGGCAAAATGAGGAAGTTTCAGGCAACAAAAAACCCATTTATATAAATGGGTTAGAAAAAACAATCACTTACTTTAAAATCAATAAGTTAAAATAGTAGTTAGGGGTAGTAAAGGTCAGGGAGTGTCAACCGCTGCCGCCATTTTGTCGCCATTGTGCATTGTAGCCAGGGGGTTAAACCTTAACGCAGTTTCAAGGTGATCTGGCGCGAGGTGGGCATAACGCATAGTCATCTTTATATCGTGGTGTCCCAGTATTTTTTGCAGAGCGAGTATGTTTCCCCCAGACATCATAAAGTGAGCTGCAAAGGTGTGGCGAAGAACATGCGTTAGCTGGCCACGCGGCAAGATGATAGAAGTTTTATCCATCACTGATGCAAATTGAAAATAGTAGTCATCAAAAAACTTGAACCCCTTCAGGGCGGTGATTTCTTCATATAGCTCCTTGCTGATAGGGATGCTTCTGTTTTTCTTTCCCTTCGTTCTGGTGAACGTGATGCGGTACTTCGTTACCTGCGACCTTGTCAGATTGACTGCCTCTCTCCATCTTGCCCCAGTGCTGAGGCAAATCTTCACAACCAGCGTCAACAGCTTATTTTGGCGCTGGCAGTCATACAGAAGTTCTGCAATCTGATCATGTGTCAGCCAGGCCATTTCTTTTTCAGCAATAGTAAACTTACGCATGTTTTCAAGAGGGTTTGGCTGAAGCCATTCGCCCAAGCGAATCAGTTCACTAAAGGCACCGCTTAAATAACTTTGTTCAAGATTTACCGTGACAGGACTAGCGCCATTCTTCCATTTCTCACTGAAATATATCTCTCCTGTTAGACGTTTATCGCGGTAGTGAGCAAACATTTTTGGGGTGAGTGATGTAGCTAAAGGATTTCCTAATGCGTCCACGATCAGCAGTAGCTTTTCGTATACGTGTTCGCCAGCAGAAAGCGAAATGCCGTGCAGTTTATACCAGAGGTTAACAATATCTTTTAAAGAGCGCCGATCAGCAACATCACCCAGCCACGGTTTGGCCGCGGCCTCATCCATCGTGTGGCGCTCAAAGGCCATCGCCTCACCTTTTGTTGCAAATTGCTTTCGAACCCTGCGCCCGGAACGTCCGGCAGGGTAGCATTCACAGAGCCATTTACCCGTTTCAAGTTTACGAATAGCCATTAATTACCCCTTATTACTTGCTATAGGGGTATGATTCACTGTTTATTTATACAGTGTCAATGTTTGTTCCACTCTCGATCAAACATCGGTCAGCAGGTAATAGTGGCATTTTGCGAGGGGTTTTAAGTCGTCAATACCGCACTCAAAACTAGCGCTACCAGGCACTGAGGTTACACGTACCCTGCCTACAGGAATGCGTATCAGTTCTTTTATGCTTACTTGCCCTTCGATTTCAACCAGCCATGTGCCGTCTGTTAATTCATTATTTTTCTGATCGGCCAAGTAGCTGACATCATCATCCACAATAATCATGGGTTTGCTGAGGTGGGATGGGAGCATTGCTTTGTCGAGCATGTAAAAATTCGAATCGTATAGATTTCCATCTATTACCTTTTTTCGGGTAACAGCAACAACATCACCTAACAGGTTCTCATTTGCGGAATTTCCATTCTCATTTGAGTTTTTGTTGGTTCCGTTGGGGAATTTCTCACCTGTTCCGAACGATAGCCATTCTACTGATGCACCAGTTTCGATTGTGCATTGTATAACCCAGTCAGCTGGGAATACGTCGCGCATCCACCTCGTTCCCATGGTGCTTGTTGATACTTTCAATTGGTCGCACAAAGCCTGCCTTGTCTTAAATCCATAAGCTTCAAGGAGCCTGGTTATTACTGCCTGGCCTCCGTTTTTGAGATCCATAATTCCGCCTCGGGAAAGTTATTGGTTGACACTTCGCAAATGGAAAGTTATTTTGCAGGCGAACATTCCAAAACAGGTTGTTCACCTTTTAACACCGCTAGCCACGGTTAACTTCCAAACGAGGAATCTTGCACTATGACCACTAACATTTCAATCAATCTGCCCGTCCCTTCTATCTCAAAAGAGAAGTACATCGAACTCACTGGTTTACCGGAAGATACCGTTGAAGCAATGCTGAAAGATGGCCGCTTACCACGTCACCGCCTTCGCAAAGATATGGGTCGTGAAAAAGTCATGATTAATATCGCGGCTCTGACCATAGACGCCCTCGCGGGTTGCAACATCGTACTTAACTGATTCGATTTTGAAACGCTGAGAGGGTGCTGACTATGTTTGATTACCAAACTTCCAAACATGCACATTTTGATGCAGCTTGCCGAGCGTTTGCGCTGTCGCACAATCTGGAAGATGTCGCCGCTGCCGTTGGTATGCGTCCGCAGATCCTGCGCAATAAGTTGAACCCGATTCAACCGCACCGCCTGACCTGTGACGAGCTGCTGGCTATCACCGATTACACGGAAGATGCCCGTTTGCTGGATGGGATGCTGGGGCAGATTAACTGCCTTCCGTCCGTTCCGGTCAATAACGCCACTGAAGCCAACATGCAATTTTGCGCGTTGAGCGCCACTGCAAATGTGGGCGCGATCGCTGGGGAAGCTGTATCAACTGAGCACATGACCGCCGCGCGCCGAACGCAAATTCTTGATCGTGCCCGTGATGCCATCCGTTCCCTTTCCGTTCTGGCTTACACCGTTGAAAGCCGCCTCCAGTCTGCGCCGGTTCTTGCTGCTGCCGTCGATATCGTGACTACCAGCGCCAGCGGCATGATCTGAGGGATAACCATGAAAGCTTTCGTTACCTACCTGAAAAAAGAATCTCCGGCCATGCAACTGGCAAGCGGCTCCACTGGATGGATTGAGCTGCCCAATGGCCAACGCTGGAATCCTGGCCACGTACATAAATTTACTGCGCATCAACCGTGCCGCCGTTGGTGGCATCGCCTGATGGGATTGTTCCGGGGGCGTTATGGCCATTAGCTCAGAACAGCAGGAGATCGGCCTGAAGTGGCTGGAGTATATGCGCCGTAAATACTGGAGTGAAAAAAGCGAAGCCGCCGAATGGTGGGACAAATTAACACCTGAATGGCGAGGGGTTGTTTTACATGCAGCCGCAGTAAATTCCGGGTCGGACGTTTTCAAAGCCCACCTGTGTAAATGCTGCTGGCATGAGCTGTATGCGCGCCTGAACTACCGGGAAATGATTCAACTGAAACAAGGTATTTCCCGCGCCCGGTTAACGTTTGAGGGGTTCGGGAGTTTGCGTGACAGCGATTTTTCCCGGCGCACCGCCAATCGCCCGGCAAAGGTGGTTAATCCGATTTACAGCAGTAACGGGGTGCAGATGGTTGTGGCACCTCAATTCGTTAGCAAAATGCAATTGTTGCAACAGCAGGAGAATCACTGATGTCCATTATCTCTGTAAATGCCAAAGAACTGGGGCGAGAGTTGTCCGCGTGGGGTGTTCCACATAATTACGCCATTCTCTTTCTGGCGAAAAGTACCGTTAAAAATGGCCGTGTGGCCTTACATCCGTTTTTCTTTAACGACACCGAGCACATGACAAACAAACGGCACTGGCTGGCCGTGAATGTTGCTTACTGGTGCTGTGTCTATCGTGAAGCGGAAAGCCAGTACCAACAGGTTGAAGCGCTGGCCAGCATTCGTTCCATGTATTACATCGCCGGGTCATTGGGCGCCGGGGAAGTTAAGGCGCTGATCCAAGAATGGTGGCGCAACACCTACGAGCTGCACCAGATACCCGCGCCGAGCTACTCAGCCGCGCCCGTTACCGTCTCTTTCCACTAATTAACTGCCTGAATTTTTTGGCCATCCCTGCGGTGGCCGGGGATTCTTTTGCCCTGAGGAAACCAAAATGCACATGACTCGTCAGAATTTACCCGCAACAGAATCAGGTATTGACCTGATGGCGATGCTTATTAAGGCCACGCAGGAGGGGAAGATTGCAGCAGCTGATCTGTGTTCCACCCGTCTGGATAAGCTGGCCACCTTTGCCGCCAATGAAGGGCTAAGCGCTGCCGAAATCGTAGAGCTGATCCGTGAAGAGGCTGCGGCCATTTGCAGCAAAGGCGGTGCAGCATGGCAGTAAAAACGCCTCTTAAATGGGTGGGCAGCAAAGTCCGCCTTATGCCGCAGCTGCGTGGTCATCTGCCGGAAGGAAAACGCCTGGTGGAGCCTTTCGCGGGTTCGTGCGCCGTCATGATGAATACAGATTATGACGAATACCTGATCGCTGACCTGAACCCGGATTTAGTCAATCTGTATAAGGCGATGGCCTACCATACCGACGCGTTTCTAATGGAGCTTGAAGCCCTGTTTTCTGCCGGGGCGTTAGGTGAACAGGAGAGCCGCGCTATTTTTTACTATGCCGTTCGGGATGCATTCAATTTGTCGGGAAAGGCACTTGGGGCTGAAAGCGTTGAAGCAGCTGCCCGTTTCATGTACCTGAACCGCCACGGCTTTAACGGGCTTTGCCGTTACAACCGCCGTGGCCAGTTCAATGTCCCTTTCGGGAAGTACAAAAACAACTATTTCCCGCTTAAAGAAGTCCGCGCATTTGCTGAAAAGGCGAAGCGTGCAACGTTCATCACCGCGCATTACTCCGAAACGCTTGCGCTGGTTCGTGCCGGGGATGTGGTCTATTGCGATCCGCCATACCTGACGGAATCAGGAAATTTCACCTCATACACTGAAAGCGGCTTTTCACATCTTGATCAGGGGCGGCTGGCCAGAAAGCTGCGCCGTCTTGCTGAAAAGGGCGTGAGTGTTGTTGCGTCAAACAGCGATCTGGAAATGGTGCATTACCTTTACGCTGGGTTTGAGGCGATGAAAGTCAAAGCGCCACGCAGTGTTGGTGCCGCAGCTGCAAGCCAGAAATCTGCCGCAGAGCTGATCCTGAAATCGCCAGTTTCCACAGCCTCCAGCGCTGGGGTGGTGGCGAAATGATGACTGAACCCATGACCGGGCTGTATGCGATGACGGTATTTGCGGCTTTCATCTTCTTTTCCTGGGAAGAGCGCCGGGACGCGGAGAGTTCAGATGATGCAGACTTTATTTTGCTCGCTATCTCTTCCCTCGTCTGGCCTGTACTGGTGGCGGTTTGTGCCGCTGCTTACATGATTAATGCCTGGAAGAAGTGGGTTAATCGTGGCTGATCTGTTTCTTGCTGGCCTACATCATGCCGCCGATATCTGGCGGCATGAAGTTGTGTATCGTATTTATTTACTTAGCTGGAGGGGTATTTTTGGGGATGTCAGCCATCCTGAGTACGCCTTTAGCCATTGCTGCTTTTACATCTGGAATGGCCATCACGGCATCATAACCCCGGAATGTGGCCGTATCATCTATAAGGTTGATCAGTCCAATCTCACCCAAAAAATTACGGATAGAAACATATTCACTCATTCCATGGCCTGTAATCACGCGGTAAATGTACCCGTCGTGATAAATAGCCACAGGATAGCTCATCATTCCGTCATCAATATCAAGCGTGTTCAGCCATTTCGTGATCGTTTCATCATAATCTGGGCGGGGACAATCTCGGGTGTAACGGTGCTTCATGTGGTTTTCCATATGGTCAGGAGGGTTTATGCCTAACCTATCGGAAAGCGCATCGGCGATCAAACAGTGGGCATACGCCTGGAACGCGCCGCGACAGGCAATCGAAAGCCCGTTCCCAACATACGAAGAATTAAAGCAACGTGATCGGGATAATGCGGCGTTAGCGTGCGCTCAGGATTTGCTACAAAAGCAATCTGTGATTGTTCGTATGTCGGTAAACGCGGCGGCCAGCAAACTGGAGAAAGAGCAGGGAATAAAGCGTGCCAACGCCTTTTTGGCCAAAACCTTTCTGGAGCGAATTCTCCCACGCCTTAACATCGTTTCTGAGCGTTACCACATTGGCAAAATGACTGCTGACAACGTTCGACTGATGCACCGTTTTAATCAGCTTCCTGATATGTCGAAGGAAGATATTGATCTGCTGGCGCAGGATGTCGCGACGTTCATCACTATGGAAATCAGCAGCATCAACGATGAAATGCCGGAAGCCGGTGCGCTGAAATTACTGCACGCACTTTATGTTCGTGCCTCGGCAATTGCCAAAGCATTCCGCCAGTCAGCGCCAGACTTTGAAAAGTTAATGCGTCGTTGCTTCGAGGAGACAAAGGCCGCCGCATCGCTTGCCAAGATGATGTCTGATCAGTGGTGGGCGCGTCGCTTGCGCCGCCATGCATCTGAGTGGCGCGAGCATTTGCATATTGCCCTGAATCACGTCAGCAAAAAGGCCAGCACTTACGCCAGCAAACAGCTTATCCGTGACTGGAAAGAGCAGAAGCGCCGCACGCGGGAATTCCTGAAGTCGATGGAGCTTGAGGATGAATTCGGCAACCGAATCAGCCTGATAGACAAATACTGGGGCAGCGTGGCTAACCCGGCCATTCGTCGTACTGAAATGATGGTGCGCATCCGTGGCTTTGAAAATATCTGTAATGAGCTGGGCTATGTGGGTGAGTTCTACACCATCACCGCGCCATCCAAATATCACGCCACCACTATTCATGGTCACCGTAACCGTAAATGGGACGGGAGCAGCCCGGCCGATACGCAGGTCTATTTGCGTAAAGTTTGGGGACGGATACGGGCAAAGCTGCACCGTAATGATTTGCGTGTGTTCGGGATCAGGGTTGCTGAGCCGCATCACGATGGAACGCCGCACTGGCATATGCTTCTGTTTATGCGCCCTGAAGAGGTTGAGCAGGTGCGTGGAATTTTGCGCGATTACGCGATGGATGAAGACCATGCGGAGCTGATCACCGCCAAAGCGAGAAAAGCCCGCTTCCATGCTGAAAGCATCGATCCGGAAAAAGGGTCTGCCACGGGCTATGTGGCCAAATACATTTCTAAAAATATCGACGGATACGCGCTGGATGAAGAGCTGGACGACGAAAGTGGCAAACCGATGAAAGAAGCGGCCGCCGCTGCTGCTGCGTGGGCTTCATGCTGGCGCATCCGCCAGTTTCAGTTTGTTGGTGGTGCTCCTGTCACCGTCTGGCGTGAGCTGCGCCGGATGGCCGATCATGATACGGCCATGGGCTTAAGTGTGGAATTTGCTGCCGTGCATGATGCAGCGGATAACGGCGACTGGGCGAAATACATTAATGAGCAGGGCGGTCCGTTTGTCAGAAGGGAAGAGCTGATTGCACGCACCTGGTATGAAACAGGTCAGGAATTTAACGCATACGGTGAGGAGATCGTGCGGGTTAAGGGGGTTTTCTCTCCGGTTGTTGGTGCAGGTTCTCCGATTCTAACCCGACTCACAAAGTGGAAGATTGTTCCGAAGTTAACCGCCGATCAGGCGGTTGCAGTTAGCGGCGCGAATGCGCCGCCTAGGAGTTCTGTCAATAACTGTACGGAGGGAGGAACCCGGAGACGGTTAAAACTGGAACTGAACCAGCGAGGGTTTGCCGGAACGGATGAAGAAATCGACATTCTGAAGCGGGGTGGCGGTCTCAAATTTGGCCGATCTGCCCTGATTTACAGGGAAGGGAGGTTGCAGGAGAAACGGAACAATCCGGAAGATGAGCAATGGCCAGGCTGGCAGTAATAGCCTGTAAGTGTGTGATATGTAAAACGTAAATTGTTACTGGTGTGAATAAAAAAATTCACAATTAATGCTTTTGAGTGTACTGTATGTTTATACAGTTGTTTGCGTGGGAGGATACTGTGCAGGATTTATTTTTTGAAACCGTTGCCTTTCAACGGATCGCTTTAGTTGCAAAACTTATGGCAACCGCTGACTGTTCTGAAGATGAAAAGGATGTGGCGCTGGCCTGGCTTGGAGAGATGACGCAGGAACTGGGAAGGAAGCTGGATCAGTATGAAAAAAAACACCCCCATAATGGGGTCGATCAGGCGGTCTGCATAAGCCAGCGAGACCACAACACCCACCACAAACAC